>JAEEGL014774407.1_pt1 | contig 20230 bp, 21 predicted proteins | sample 9134231 | NCBI WGS metagenome assembly JAEEGL01 (sample SAMN16246548, study PRJNA631951) | gut metagenome | biome: gut microbiome; feature: rumen; material: fiber-attached | host: Bos | place: Iran: Karaj | collected 2018-10
CGGTGCAGTTCCGCGTCATTCCGGCGGAAATCCTCTGCAAGCAGCGATTCGGGACGCTTCGTCATGTACGTGCGCACGAACGCCTCGATGTCGAAATCGATCACGCCACAACCTCCCGTTTCGGCAAATCGGAGAACCACTTCTCGACCAGTTGGCTCTTCGGGAAGAGCACCACCCACGCCGTCAGGAAAAAGAGCTTGATGTCCGTCCAGAGTCCGTAATGGTCGAGGTAGTACATCTCGAGCGCACCCTTGTGCGGCGCAATCTCGCGGGCGTAACACTCGTCCGGAGGCAACTTTGACTGCGAGATGATGGTTTCCTCGTCGCGAAACACCACGCTGCCGAGCCCCGTGAGCCCCGGACGCACCGAGTAGATGCGCGCCTTCACGGCGTCGGAGTAGGGGGCGAATGTTTTGTCCACGAGCGGACGCGGCCCCACGATGCTCATGTCCCCGAGGAAGATGTTGAAGACCTGGGGAATCTCGTTGATCTTCGTCTTGCGGAGGAACTTCCCGAACGGCAGCACGCGTGGGTCGCCCGCTGTCGTATGGAGGCCGCCCGCCATGTTCGGACTGTTCCGCAGCATCGTGGCGAACTTCCAGATCTTGAAACGCCGGTTGTTGCGGCCGATGCGTTCCTGTCCGTAGAAGATATCATGCTCGCCCGTGCATTTCAGTACGATCATCACGGGCACGAGTAACGGTGACAACACGAGGATCGCCATCCCGCTCAACAGGATGTCGCACGTGCGCTTGAATGCCGGATAGATTGCCATGGCGCTCCATTATACCATAAAACTGCGGAGGGTGGTACGGAGACCGTCTTCCGCGCGGACGGGCATCGCCGGCCACCCGAGCGCCTGCCGAAGCGGCGTGTTGTCCACCACGTTGTCCTCCACGAGCTTCCCGAGCCGTTCCGTATTGAGCGGCAGATGCAGAAAATCCCCCACACGCGCCACAAACCGCATCAACCCCTTCGGCAGCCGCCACAGCCGCGCCTTCTTCCCCATCGCCTCGGCAATGAGCGCAATCAGCCGGTTCGTGCTCACCGCCTCGTCATCGCACAGCGCAAAAACCTGGTAGGGCCCGCTCGCCGAGCGGGCCGCCGCCCCGCACAACGCCTCCACCACCGCGCACGCATTCGCGACGCTCGTAAAACTCCGCTTGTTCTCCCACGCCGCGAGCGGCCACGGAATCCCCTTCTGCACGACCTTCACGAGCAGGTTCAAATTGCCCTTGTTGCCGGGTCCGTGGATCATGCACGGACGCAACACGCAGATCCCGGTCCGCCCGCCCGCCACGCCCGCCAGAAACGCCTCGGCGGCGGTCTTGCTGCGCGCATAGGGCGTATCGCCATCCACGGCCTTGATGCTGGAGAAATAGACAAACCGCTCCACCTTCCCGCCACAGGCGGCCCACAGCTTCTCAGTGAGACCGACGTTGATCGTAAAATAGCTTTCGGGATCGCTCACCTTCTTGAGGTCATGTGCCTTGCCCGCCAGGTGCACGACGGCGTCAATCTCGTCCCAGGGGATTTGCGCAAGGTCGTCCCAGGTCCAGAACGCCGCGTAGGGTGCGTCACCGCGCGCGACGTCGAGGGCGAGACAGCGATGCCCCTTCTCCGAGAGAAAACGCACGAGGTTGCTCCCCACGAAACCGTAGGCGCCACTGATGAGAATCGTCATGCAAGTTCCTCCACAAGCGCGGCGTACATCCCCGTGATCTTCTCCCGCGAGAAACCCTCCTTCACGTAACGGTAACCCGCCTCGCCCATCGCCGCGAGGTCCATCGTCCGCATCTGTCGAATCGTGTCGGCAAGGCCGGCGTCCGTCGTCGCCAACCCGCCGCCGCTCGCGCGCACGAACGATGCGAGGTCGCCGTCCGGCGGCGCCACAACGACGAGCGGCTTGCGCGCGCCAAGGATGCGGTATATCTTGCTCGGGATGCCGTCGCTCGCGGCCTGGGCGTCCTGTCCGACATACAAAAGATCGCTCTCCGCATAGACGCCAGGCATCTCGCTGAGCGGACGGTACCCGCGGAATTCCACGTTGTTCATCCCCTCGGCCAGTTTTTCAAGACGCTTCCGGTCACCGCCGTCGCCCACGAAGAGCAGCCGCACGTCCGGCATCCCCCGCACGGCTTCCACGAGCACGCCGAGGTTCTGCGGCACGCCCATGTTCCCCGCATACGTCACGGTAAAACTCCCCCTGGGGGAAGCGGCGTCTCGCCGCTTTACATCCCCTCCCCCCTCCTCCACCTCCACATAATTGGGAATCAACCGCACCTTCCCCTTCTCCGCCACGCGCCCGACGATCTTTTCGTACATCGCGGGCGTAATGGTAGTGACGGCGGCGGCGTGCTTGTAGATGAAGCGCTCCAGCCATTGGAAGAACCGAATCACGAGACGGTTCTTCATGTACCCCAAGTTCACCGCGATGTCGGGATAGACCTCCTGAACGTTGAACACATAGCGGCACCGCTTCAACACGCCCACGAACCAGGCGCCGAGTCCGATAGTGATCGGCGGCGTGCAGGCGATCAGCACGTCGATCCGGCCAACGAACAGGCACACGAGCGTGCTGACCACATGGAACCAGATCCAGCTGAGCAGCCGCAGCGGCGGCCAGATGCTCTTGTCCGGCATTGGTATATGGTAGACCGGCACGCCGTGGTATTCGCTCTTCTTGACGAACGGCCAGAACGCCCAGCGCATGGGCTGCTCCACCTCCAGGCCCGCATCGCGGTGGAAATGCGGCGTGGTGGAGACGACCTTCACGCCGCAGCCGCCCTTCTTCAGATCCTCGGCGAGACCGGCCATGATCTGCGCCGTACTCACATTATCCGGCGAAAAAATCAAACTCAATATGACGACGTTCTTCACTTCTTTCTCTTTAATTGTTTCAAAGTTTGAAAGTGTGAAAGTTTGAAAGTTTCAAGGTGTGAAAGTTTCAAGGTGTGAAGGTTTCAAGGTGTGAAGGTTTCAAGGTGTGAAAGTTTCAAGGTGTGAAAGTTTCAATGTGTAAAGGTAACTCTCTCAGACTTTCAACCCCCTCAAACCCTCAAACTTTCAAACTTCACTTGTACCGCTCACCTTTAACCGATGACGCTTTTACCGAACGGATCAGGTTGTACAACATGGCGCTTATCAGCTTAATCTGTTCTTGAAGATCTGTAAAAGTAGCTTCATCTACATATCCGCAATCTTTCGCATTATACAACTGAGACGAAACTTCCCCCGTCGAGCCTTTTGCAATCCACAGAAAGTTTACGAACTCCTTGTTTCCACTCCGTTCAAACCCCTCGGCGATGTTGCTGCAAATACTCACAGCGGCGCGTTGTATCTGATCTTTCAGTCCCCAGTCTTTGGAAAACGCCCCTGTCCGCGTCACTCCGTAAATCGCCTTCACCAGTTCCCGCGCTTTCTGCCACGCCACAATATCCGTAAATCGCCTTATCGTCGCCATCCCAACACCCGTTTCACCCTTTCACCTTTTCAAACTCTCAAATCTTCACACTCTCACACTCTCAAACTTTCACACTCCCGCACCCTCAAACTTTCAAACCCTCAAACTTTCAAACCCTCAAACTTTCAAACCCTCAAACTTTCAAACTTTCAAACTTTCAAACTTTCAAACCCTCAAACTTTCAAACTTTCAAACCCTTCATCTCCCCGATCTTCTTATCCACCAGCCACCGATACCAGAGTCCCTGCCAGAAATTCCAGTACAGACCCGCCCAGCCGTCAAGAAAACCACCCTTGAAAAAATAGCGAATGCAGAAATAGGCAAACGCCCGAAAATAGCGCGGCAACCGATAATAACTCCGCTTGTTTGCGTTCACCGCCCCGCTCAGCGCCATCCGTGCCTCACGCTCGGCGTAGACGTGGTGCTTGGCCTTCCAGTCCTCCATGGACATGAGGGAGTCATCGACAAAATACCAGTCCGCATCCCACACAGCACCTGTCACGGCCAGCTTTTCATCCATCACTGCATCGGGATAACGTGCGCAGCCGCGGCGGAACATGCGGGGGATACGAAGTTTAGGCTTGTCGTGTCGGATCCGCATGCCGTGAAAGACTCGTTTCAGTTCGAGCGTGATGCCCTGCACGGCAGAGTCATCCTGCGCCAGCCACGCTTTCATCTTTTCAATTGTTTCGTCGGTGAGATATTCATCCGCGTCCAACCGCAGGATCCATTCCGCCTCAATCGGCAGATGGTCCAGCGCCCAGTTGAACTGCGTGGCCTGGTTCCCAGGCCACTCGTGGTAGACGACCGTCGCTCCCATCTCCTTTGCCACCCCATCACTGCCATCTGTCGAGAGGCAATCCACGACGAAAATCTGCCGAGACTCCAATGGTCGCAGCTTATCGAGGCAACGCCTGATATGTAACGCCTCGTTCTTTTGCAGGATGATAACAGCGAGATCAATCATGACTCATAACTCGTTCCAATACCACACTATCACGCGCTCCTCCTTCAACACACTTTGCCGCAATTCGATTTTCGACCAATTCGATTATACCATTATTTCGCGAGTAGAACCACTCAACACGCCGCATTCCGATAGCCGGAGCTGGAGACGGTTTCTTGAATACGATGAAGTGTAATGCCTTAAGCGCCCTTTCCGCTTCCTCTAACGATTCAACTTCATAGCATATATGGTATGGCACACCATTGCCCGTCTGCAATGTTTTTCGAATCGGGGAATCATCAGTCAGTGGGGCGACAAGTTCAACGACTTCTGTTCCCAAACGCATGAACTGGATACGGACCTTACGCTCTACATCGTCAGTCACCCCGCTGCACGCCAGCCATCCAAGTGCTTCAAATTCCGCCCGTGCCCCATCAATTGTCGGCACTGCATATCCAATATGGTGTACCTTAAGATTCATAATCGAAAACCTTTAACATGCAAGACACAGGTAAGTCAATCAACCCGACTGAGGCAGATAGTCCACCTCCGAAACCTGAAATGAGCAAGTGACTCGGTTTCTCTCCGAAATCGGAACCCTTTCTCGTTCCGCAGTACGCAATCGTTGTCGGCACCGTAGCCGACGACGAGTTTCCTAACACATCGCCACTGACCCACAATTTCTCAGGCGGGAACTTCAACTTCTTCGCGATCTGCTGGATCATGAAGACATTGGCTTGATGAGGTACAAAGGCGTCAAGCGCCTCAGGCGTTTCACCGATTTGGCTCATGAAGTCCCTAATGAGATAAAGTACGTCCATCGTGACGAATTTGAATATTCCAAGACCGTCCATGGAGATCTTCCCGCCAAACGGTAATGTTAATGTGTCGCCCTTTGCCCCGTTTGTTAAGAAGGAGAACTTCCAAGGTCTTGGACTCACATCACCCATGGAAGCCACAAGCGTTGCCGTACCTGCATCCGCCATCACCGGTACGGTTGCGATATCAGCAAGATTCATATACGGCGTCTGCGTATCGCCGTCAAGCAAAAGCACTTTCTTCCCTGTCGCCTTGGCGAACTGGCCCGCGACGAACAACCCGTATGGCCAACCAGAGCAGGCAAGGTTAATGTCAAAAGCAACTATATCCGTCAAGAACCCCAATCTGCGTTGCGCCTGGCAAGCGTTGCACGGCATTGTCCGTTCCGGTGTAAATGTCACGTCAATCACCGCACCAATCTCTTCTTTAGCTATACCGACATCTCCGAGGAGCCGTTCTGCCGCAGCGACACACAAATCAAGAGATGACGTACCTGGTGCCACCACCCTACGGCTCTTGATCCCCGTAGCCTTGACAACGCTTACGGCTTTTCTTTCATCCCCGTATACTTCAATGCAACGCGCAAGGTTATCCTCGCTTTTTCCAGGAAGGCAGGAATAGATTCCATCGATCCTGACACCATCTAACGTCAATACCTGCATGTTCATCTCCTTCAAGAGAGCGCATTGTCGCCCATGCCTGGGCGTATTCGCCAATTTGACTGTTCCTTGATTGCACTATCCCCAAACAGTGGGAAGTTTCTCATGACCTTGACGCCAACATTCGCATCACCAACTTTTCTCCATCCCAGTCTGCGGACAAATCGACCCAATGCCACATCATCTGTGGCGAACTCCACGGCATCGCTATTTCGCTCAAACTGTAATGCTAATGCAAGAATCAACCATGCCAGCGTTTTCTCAAATCCCGGTAGTGCCCCCCATTCGACAATCGATCCTAACCATACGTTCTTGAAGCCGCGATTAGACGCCTGCTTGTGAAATCGCCGTTTCACCAAACCAAAAGCAACACTCTTCCCGTCCTTCTTGGATTTCAACAGAAAACCACGGCACGGGCCAAATTCCGAGAAAGAACTCGTCATGTGCCACTTGAACCACGCATGGTCGTGGTCTTCGCGAAATCGGTGTGAATCTGTCTTGACAATCTCAGCCATTTGTCGCAGTTCATTATCATCATCTGATTCAATCTCCACCATAAGATACTCATGTAATGCACATTTGGCAACAATCCGTAATAACCATGCGTATGCCCATAAAATAATATCGCCAAGCGCCGAGGACGGTCCGATCAGCCAACGCGGCAGATACTTTTCTGCCACAGAGCGACAACGCCAAAGCACAACATATCGCGGAGAAAAGAAAAACTTGTATCCGTTTATCTTGTGCAAAGGCACTGCCAATTGGGAACAGGCTGCGGCTATGGCAATGCCATCCTTACTCATGGACTCGACACCTTTTGCCGGCAAGATCAAACCGAGGTCTGTCTTCCGCGCCCACTCGGCCACATTTAGACTACTTCCGGTTGTACCACCGTATGAAACGCCATCCGCCCAGACTCGAATCGGAAAAGAATAGTTAAAACCAGCTGGCTTGCCGTCTGCGAAACCAACCCATTCGCAAATGGAATCTTTTTTGTCTAGGTACGGATTCTCCAACAGTGCCTTACGACGCTCTTTCGAGACAAATAGAAAATCGCCTTCCTTTATCTCATTTCCGCGGAAAGAATCCAATTCCGCCAGCGTACGTTGATGTATTTCTGATTTCATCCCGGCAAGTTACTTACTTAGGCGCCTTTAGATCATTTGTCCAGTATTATACCAATATTTCTGCGAAGGTGGACAAAACTGTTCCGCTTTCTTTGCACAATCGTGTACAATTCTTAAAACAATCCTCTGTATCTATTCGGCGCCACACCTCGTCTATGCCAGGATGGACACCGATCTCCGTAATCCCTTCCGGTAATGACGCGACAGCCTTTGCGAACCAATGTTCGTCATCCGTGTGCCCTGCATTCATAAGAAAGTGATCTGTGGTTTTGAAACCCGCCTTTTCCATTCTTCTTTGCATCGGACCGTTGATAAGACGTGAGAGCAACCCCATTCTGCCACCCATAACTGCCAGATCTTGACATCGCCTCACTCTTGTAAATCCTAACTCACTCTTCAGTTCGGCTAATGCCTTGATACTTTGCGGTAGGCGATGGTTATGCCCGTGTCCGTCGACATGAGAGATCGGCACTCCCGCATCCTTGATTGCCATGAACTGCGCCCGCATCTCCCGCTTCAAGTCCTCAACTCGAATCAAGCCCATGAAATTCCGCAAAATGAACTTCCGCGTCTGCCAAAGCTTCCCTGTCCGAGGATCGATCATGCTCGGTATCACGTCTGGGCAACATATCGGTGTTTCGTCCACCAAATAGAAGTGGACACCGAACGAGAACTGGGGATGCGTCTTGGCATATTCCACTGCTTTGTCGGTCGCTGGCATCCCCGCCATGATTGTGGCACTCGTCAAAGCGCCGCACTCAAATCCCTTGATCGTCCACTCGACCGTGTGCTCGTTCAGACCGAAGTCATCAGCATTGACGATGAGTTGCTTCATCACTTTCCCTCATAACTCGCTTTTTGATAAACCTTGACGGAATTTTGTCCCCCAGCGTATTTACCTCTACTCTAAGCATACACATGATGGTCGTGTTGCAATACCAAGTAACCACTCATACGCCGCCTTCATCTGGGCACCGATACTCTTCCACGAGAAATCCCTACGGATCCACTCGCGCCCCCGTGCACCCATCGCTGCGCGCTCCTCGTCGCTCATCGCCATCATTTCCTTCAGCGCCGCCGCCAACGGCTCCACGCCAATCGGCACCCACCTTCCGCACCGTTCCTGCTCCAGGCCCTGCCACGGCGTCCCCCGGCTCGCGATCACAGGCGTACCGCTCGCCAATGCCTCCGCCACCGTCACGCCAAAGTTTTCCGTGTCGCTCGGCAGAACATACACATCTGCCCCCGCCAGAAACTCGTACTTGGCGTGCCCATTGATCTCCCCCACGAACGATACGCGCGGCACATGCCTCTCTGCCACGATTCCCTTCAGTTCCTCCAGCATCCCGCAGTCCGGGCCCGCGATCACCAACTCCCATCCTTCCTGCGCGACCTCTCCCCACGCCCGTACCAGCCGATCCACGCCTTTCACCTTATGTAATCTCCCGAAGAATACTACCTTCCGTACACTCCCCACATCTTCCTTCACACGCGACTCAACTTCTGGCACATCCATTCCAATCGGTACGATCGCCACCGGCTGCTTATACCCCTGCGCACGGATCTCCTCATATTCCTTCTCGCTCGTCGCATGGAACATATCCGTTAAACGCAAGGCCGGATATTGGAACAATGCACCAAAAATCCGTTTCTTCCATTTCCCTTTAGCGAGACTCCACCGAGCTAAGGTTCCTCGCGGAGACATCACCAGTTTCAATCGTGGATTCACATTCCTCCGTCGTAGACTTCTTACGACCCAAGACGGATAGACATTGGGCATCATCCATAGACTGTTGTTGTGAAGAATATCTGCTGTACGTGCAACATCCATCAATCCAGCCAACATGGCAGGCGAGCGCCCAAGGTTTCGCATTCCCATTTCTCGTCGAGGATAAGCAACCACTTCATAAGAAACAACTTTTAATTGCGGTGGAACGGCATCCAAGAACTGCAGGGACACTTTACATCCAGCCAAAGAGACTCCTTCGCACAACCCCGGAACCGAATAACTCGGTCCGCTTGACTCCGATGAAATTGAAGGAACTATCTGAATAATTTTCATTGATCGACCATCAACATAAAAGCGAATAGCACTAATCAGTCAAAACGCAAACTTATTCGCACCGCAATCAGAATCTATGGATCGCCACTTTCCATAAAGAATCCGATTTTAATCTGCAAATGCAACTTGATCTAGCGAAAGACCATATTTCGGTGGGATTCCTGGTGATATCATAGTAGACTGTTGAGGTTGGACTATTAAATGATACCAATCTATCAGTCTCCTTATATGTGGGACTTCGACTTTCAATTCATCTGCAAACCACTGACAGACCTCTAGTCCAAAAGCAAAATCATCCTTAAAGAAACGGTGGTTGAAATCTAGTACATGCAGCCCCTCATTATTAATAACTGTTGGCGGTTTAATATGAGCGAGTGTAGTAGAATTAACGAATGAAGCCTTGATGTCAGGATTATGAGAACCATAACTCCATTGTTCAAGGCCCAGATAATCCAAATCGTATTGATTAGACAAGAGAGGGAATCGCTTAAATAATGCACTACGAACATGTGTATAATCTATATCTACACCTTTTAAAATCTCTGCAGAATAATCATCCCAATCCCTGTAGAAGTACGGAACAGATTCAGAGTCCTCCCAAGGCACTCCTTGTGTCGCCAAGGCAAAACAACGCGAAGGGTGAATAATCTGATTATCAACCGTTAATGTAATTGTAAGGAAATTTGGCACTCGTTCAAAAGCCCCAGTCCCCCAATAATTATAAGAGAAATCAGGTAACAAATTAGATGCAAGGAAATCAAATGTACTCTCATCAGAGGTCGCAATTCCATTCCGAAACTTAGGACCATATGAAATCGCAGACTCTCCATACTTCAATGTACGTACTATCCATGGTAAAAGACCGATAGTAAAATGCGGAGGGACCCTTACCCCAAATTTCCGGGCGGCATTCCTTATCATCCAATCAAAACCAGCTTGACCATAAACAGCACCGACTATACAATTAGGATTCTTCATTAGTGATGGAATAATTCGCAAAAGCGCAGCAGGGTATTGATGAACGGGCATACATAAAATTGCAACTTGAGCTTCAGAAACCACGTTCAATGGATCACTACTTGCACCTTCAATCTTTCCGCAGATCTTGTCGTGACCGGCGTGTAATGTGATCCCATTCAACCATTCAGATGGACGAGAGGTCAGTATCTTAACGCGATGATTATGGTTCCCTAAAAGTGCCGCTAATAGATGCGCGCTGCTACCACCGCCAATGAGTGCCACGTTCATGAAGAATACCTTTTGATTTCAACTTATTATTTCACGTCCGAAACCACAAATAAACGCTTACCTCTCTTAGTAAGAGGAATGTCCTTAAGAATTTCAAATCTAACATCCACTTCGTTGCCAACGATCTCCCTCATTTCAGAGAGAATCTGATCATGGACATCAACGGGTAAACTATCTCCGGACAAGACTATTCTAATAATCAAAGTGCGTAGCTCGGGTTGATAGATCTGATACGCCTTCATCCATTTTGAATGCTTATACATTGGATACATTGGGACAAATCCATGTACCGAACCACCATTTACCAATTTGATCGTTTCTGTCTTACGTCCAGCGACTTGCACAATTGTTTGATAAGGAAGAGTTGGATGACGATCTCCTAATTTTAGCTCGTCCCCATTCTTAAAACGAATCAGCGGAAACGCAAACTCATCAAGGTTTGTAAACGCTACAGAACCCTCTGATGTTGCCTCAGCAAGAACATGGTCTTCATTGACACACAACACACCATCTCTGGCAGGTTGAGCAATCATACCAAACTCAACACACCCATAATTTTCAACCACAGGAGCAGCAAAAACCCTTTCAATCAATTCTCGTTGAAAACTATGGCACTTCTCACTCTCTGTCACCACTGCCTTAACCTTCAAAGAAGCGAGATTTATATTATGTTTTTCGGCAGTTAGGGCAAGCAAATAGATAGAACTTACATACCCATGAAGGTATTTAGGGCGATAAGTAACTAATCGATTCAATTCTCTAATAATATTTGCTTCATTTCTGGCGAGGAAATGGGCGTCAATAACAATACATCGATTAATAAGTCCATAAGCCCATCGACAGATTCTCGTCTTGAATGAGAGTTTTGTCGTAATGTCTACGCCCTTCACCAACGCCCTTTTGTCTCCTGGACGAATGCCAAAGCGCAACAAGCCACGCCACTGTGCCGCATAAGAATAGTCGAATTCGCTTCTACCGAATTTAAAAGGTTCTCCTGTTGACCCGCTCGTTCTAACCCATATGACCTTTAACATCCCCTTTGCCGTTGAGAAAAACTCTTCCTCGTGTCCACGAATATCCTTCTTCTCAATGATCGGAAAATCATTCAAAGTTACCATCGTTGGATCAACACCTACCTTTAGAAAGTACTTTCTATAATACGGAACAGTCGTCGCCGCATGTAATAACACATGCTTCAGTTTTTCATCACGCAATCTCTCAAGTTCAGACCGCGAATACCCATCTATCAACTGGCATTGGATCCATAGTCGGTTCAGACATGGATGCATCACCATTTCTTTCAACCAAAAAAGTTTCGATGAGCAAACAGAAAAATACGACTTCATAACATCCTTGTCTGTTTTTCTTCCATGGTTCATGCAATTCTCTATTACAAGGTGCTTCCCCGTTTCAAGCATTCCCTGATTGTTCCACAGAATCAGATTCCAAGAAATGTTTACTCATGTACCTATTACGCAATGGCGTCATAGCACCATGAAGAATGCTTTCAAATTCACCAACAGAAGCTGACTGAACAAGAATACGCGGAACAAGTCGCGCAACACCATTGTATCCCGGAATATCAATCGTTTGGACTGTATCTCCGGGTACTGAGGTAAACAACGCCGAAAAACCAGCTTCTACGCATGCCTTTAAAACACGAAGCGAGAACAATCCACGTGGAAAACACAACGCACCGACTTCATGTCCTAATCTCCATTCAAGTTCCTTCCGCGAATCAAACAATTCTTGTTTTAATTCGGCGCATGACACCTCAGTCAACGAACGGTGGCTCCATGTATGAGACTGAAAGGTAAAACCATGATTTTGCAGTTCACATATCTCATCCCATGTCAGGTACCCTGGCCGACCAACAAGATCGACGGCGATGAAAACCGTAGGGCACACTCCTTCCTGAAAGAAATAATCACGTGCATCCCACAGACCTCGGAAGCCATCGTCAAAGCAGATCAACAGTTTCTTTGGCGAATTGAGCTCTTCCAAATTAGAGACAAAAGAGAACCCCATCCGTCGTGCACACGCAATGTGAGCCTTCAGTAATTCAAGCGGCGTACCCATATTCGTGTAGGATTTCCCCACATCATGGTAATACACAACCTTCGGACCGTCATTCCGGAAGAACAGCGCAAAGACCTTTAAAGCAAGATGCTTAACAATCCGCTTCATTCTTGTATCCATCACATGCATCGATCCCCGTCATAGGGACCGAAAAACCATGAATTAGGGGGAATGGTCGTTTTCCCGTCAAGGAATTTCCAAAGAAATGTGTTGTTTCTCGCCTTGCGAGAGAACCTCAGACAACGCTTGAGGACAGGTTCTGCAAAATCAGGAAACCCTATTGTCTCCAGCAAAACGGCTCCCCGTTTGCGGCGCAGAAACCGCACTGCTGATTTCAGAAGGGCCACAAGAATCGTCGTGTCATTCTTGATGGCAATCCAATCGGCTATCATCCAACGTTTGCCATTACTTGCGGATTTCAGGGCTACATAGCCCACAAGATCCTCTCCCTTGAACTCACCAAGGATAACGATCTCTCCTGATGTCAGACGATCATTGAATATCCATTCAAGTTCTTCCGCCGAGCGTGAAGACACTAGGCCTTCATTCGTCTCGCAGTAGCGATTCCAGAAGTCATCAAACAGTTTGAAGTCTATTGTCATCAAGCGACGGGCATGAGGTCGCCGCCATATCCATTTAAGCCACTGAGGCGTATAGACGATAGCAAAACGAATTCTTTCACATGTAAAAGGGCCGGTTCCTTTCACCCCAAGCATTCGATTCATCTTCATGCTAGCCACATTTGCCGTGTTCGCGAAGAAAAAGGAACTTCCATCACGCGACGCAATACTTGCCTTCATCAGGCTGACGAGAAGAACCGGCGAAGCAGATTCATCCATGGCCAACAAGCCGCCGACGACTCCCCAGAACGGCTCCTTCCCCAAGTACAATCTACGCCTAATTGCAGCCTGGAATCCTACCGGCTTGTTCTGTATGTAGACAATATCTCCAGCTCCCCCCGCGGAAATCAGAGGGTTTCGGAGATACTTTTCCACAAGTCGGCAGGCCGCAGGCGAGAATCGTTCTCGAATCACAGTGGTCGCATCCGCCTTGGACTCTTGGTTAAGAATTCGCAACCCAGTCATTGTCACACCAGACTATGTCCGCCATCGCATATGAGCGTCTGCCCAGTAATCCATTTAGCTGCAGGCGAAAGCAGAAAACATATTGCTGCTGCTACATCCCGCGAATCTCCTAAGCCAAGCGGATATCCATTTCTTAGTGCCAGGCTCTGCTCAGGCGTCAATTTCCCGATCCAATTTTTCGACATTTCAGTCTCAACCACACCAAGAACGACAGCGTTGAGACGTATTCCTTTATCCACCAACTCTGCCGAAGCCGGTTTCAAGATTCCTTCAACGGCACCTTTTGCAGCCGCATACGCCACATGTCCCTTGGCCCCTTCATGTGTTGAAAGCGAGGAAATCAGCACCGCCGCCGCATCTGGTGCACGATTCGGCTTCTTCGCCATCCAGCCCAGGAACTGGACTGGAAATACGGCATGGATTGACAACAGTCTTTGCATGGATTCAGGCGAAATCATTCCAAGAGGCGCCATCGCATCGAATCCAGCTGCATGCACAAACCCATTCGTTCCTGCGAAACGGGCTTTTATTCCTGTCGTAAGGGACTTGAAACCCTCCGATGTCGTTAGATCACACGCTATCGTGTGGACCCTTGCATCAGTCCCAAAACGTTCTTCCAGCCTATCGGAATTCAGATCGACTGCGGCGACATTCTCACCCCGGGCGAGTAGCATAGACGCGACAGCATACCCAATGCCACTCGCCGCGCCTGTAACGACCGTACAGTATTCCGGCATCAGGCCACTCCCGCAAACTTGGCGAGATCCCCGACCGTCTCGCATTCAAGAAACGCTTCTACGGACATCTCTTTCCCGTAATCCTGCTCCATGAGAACGATTATTGAGAACCCTTTGAGGGAGTCCCATTCTTCGATCTCCCGGAATTTGAATTCCGGCGTCACGGACTCGACTTCGAGTATTTCCGCTACCTTCGGAAGGAACTCTTCCATTGCTAGTCTCCTTTGATTTTTACCTGATGAAACAATGCTATCTTGCGTGGCAGATGCAAGACATATCGTCTATTCGTCTCACCTGCCTCCAAGACCGTAAATCCGAATGACTCAAATAGCCCCTTAACCGGCGCGTTCTTCAATGTCTTCCGCCAAGAGGCCAGGAGCTGTGTTACACCGCGCTCTTTCAGCACCTTTTCAAGTTGTTCCTCAACGGCAAATTCCAACCGCCTATTCATCGTGCGACAACTCATGACCCAATCAAGAATCGTCGCCTCTTCACCGGTGATAACCACATGAACAAACGCCACGAGTCCCTGCTCGCCGAATCGATCCCCAGCATGGACAGTCAACAGCAAATGGCTGCCATCATGCGCAAACCGAACGACATCATCAATGGAGTAGCGGTTAGTCATGACATTGAACTGGTTCGTCTTCTGCGAAAGCTGTGCCACCCGTGGGAACTCGGCTTCGAGTATCGGATGAATGTCCGCCCAAATTTCAAGGCCCTTCAGATAGTCGTCTACCGAAAGCCCTACAGCATATTCGCGCCGCGCCGATTCTGCCCGATACTGTGCCGTCTTCATCTGGTCTTCAGCCGTAAGCCTCATTTCTGGGAAATACAATCGGGTAATCCGTCTCAGAAATTTCGGCAAGTTCCTCTCGTCAGCGGGGAAATCTGGCACAGCGACTTCCGGATGCATCGCCCGCATCCGTTCCCTTTCTGCAGGATTGTCATCCACAAACACAAAAGAGTCCGTCCCCAGATTCAAATCTTCCGCCACATCCGAGATATTTGCGGCCTTGTCGTTCCAGTCTATACGTAGCGCAGCAAAGTCATCCCGCTTCAAGACCATGCGCGAGTCATTCCAGATGGGTTCAACATCGGCAAGATTGTTTTTTGAAAGTCCAACAAGGATAACGCCACGTTCACGTAACAACCGCAAGCCACGCAGGAATTTATCATATGGACAGATACCCCATGGGCCATCCTCACCGATGACGCCAGACCAAAGCGTATTGTCGAAATCCAGCGCAAGCACTTTCTTACGTTCCCCCTTCATCGCACGCAGAAGACGTCCGATTTCATCCTTGATGGCCCGCAGTCCTTTCATCGACCATGGCATCGAACCGATACTCCACATCCGCTCGTCGTAGAAATCGCCTACCTCGTCGGCCAGATCCTCCAGATCGGGCACGATTACTGTTGTTAGAGGGAATGCCGTCTCAAGCGCGGCCTTTGCCGCCGAACTCGCAGCTTCGTCAAAAGTTGCATGCGACGAATCAAGAAGCAGAAACACGGCCTCGGGATTGTACTCTTTCAGAGCAGCAGGAGGGTTGAGCGCGGTCTCCATCCACGCGCCATATCCCGATGGCACCCAGAGGGAATGCTCCTTCTTGAGCATCCCTGCCAGGACCTCGACGGTGACATTAGATAGTAGAGCGATCCGCATAGGCTACTCGTTGATGTACTTGAAGAACTCCCCAAGCGTCTTGATGTTGGCGATTTCGTCAACAGGAATCTCGACGTTGTACTCCGTACCTATCTCTAGTGTCAGTCTAAGCTGCATGACGCTATCCCACTCGGGGATCGACTCATAAGTCGTCTCCAACGAAATACCATCACGCGGCACATCAAGTATGCCCGCGACGAAATCAAGGAACTCCGCTTCTGTCGTCATTTTGATTCTCCTTTCAGATGGTTCTCCTCGAACAAACAAATCAAACACCTAGACGCTCAGCCATCTCGGCCGTCAACTCGTTTCTCAAATCTGGCAACACGCCAGTATGTACACCCATGGCAGTCTTTACCATGTCTCGATGGCTCTGACAATTAAACGCGTTATAAAAGACTTTGCCATAAAAGATACTCTTGGTCGTTGGCCGTTCCCGTCCAATCAATGCCCGCCATAGTTCCCAAAGGGCAAAATAGGCAAGACGAAAACGATCGCGCATGGGAAGTTTTACTTTAACAACTGGAGGTGGGCGTAGATTCCTCACATGGAGACGATAATACAACCGACACGCAACCTCCTGCCAGCAAGCATTCAAATTGTCCCTCGAAGAAAACTGATCATTGACATTCTTAATATAACCATGGCAATCTATTGCGCAATGTTCATTCGCTTTAGAAACTTCAATCGTATTCTCAGTACGCGAAACCACATACGGGCAAACATTCCATTCTACCTTATCCGAGCGGAACCTAACATCCCCTACAAGTGACCAATGGTAATGCGGAAACGTTCCCCAATCATCTGCTTTAATAACAAAGTTCCCTAATCCATAAAAGATAGGCCTCCCATTATATTCCTCATATCCCTGCGGCACATGGGCATGATGTCCATGTATGCAGTCCGCCCCAGCGTCGATAAGCGAATGGTAGAAGTCATGCAATTCTGGCGACACCCATGGCGAGAACTCACTTGCGGCATGGCATGAAACTATTACACGATCGGCCATCCCAGTCACCTTCGCCTCGCGTATAGCACGATACAGCCAAACCCCCATAGCCGCACAGCCTGCGATTGTTTCAGTCGCTATGCCGAACTGTCGTTCACAACATGAAAAGACGGCGATTCGTACCCCGTCCTCCTCCAGAATCATGGGTTTACGGGCCTCGGCCTCGTTCTCACCCGCACCAGCAAAAGGGATATTGTATTCTGCGAGTATCCGCTTAGTTTGGTTCAGCCCCTCCTCGCGGAAGTCCATCATGTGGTTATTGGCCAGTGAAAACGCAAATCTGCCGATTGATTTCTCCAACGCTTCAGATGCCGTAGTGTGAAGGCAGACACCTACCTTATCAGACAACGGCAAACCGTCCGCGCAAATCGGCCCTTCAAGATTAGCAAGGACTAACTGTCGCGTGAATTCCTTAGGCAATTTAACGGGTAACCGCTTGGGGATGAAATCACCGGCAAGTAACATAGAAGTAGAATCAAGTGGTCAAAACAGCATCAATAGATCGGCCGCTACCGCTCAAACTGCTTGGCGACATCCGTGATTATATCTTTAAGCGTCTTGACTGGTTTAAATCCAATCAATCGAATCGCTTTTCCGATAGATGGCACGCGACGGCGCATATCCTCGAACCCTCCGTCCTGATATGCTTCAGCGTATGAGATATGAACGATCTCGCTCTTGGACTTCGTCAGTTTCTTAACCTGGATCGCGAGCTGATTAATCGTCACTTCCGTGGGATTTCCAATGTTAATAACCTCGCCAAATGCCGCTGGTGTGTGAAGAAGTAACTGATCGAGCGCCTTTACCACATCAGACACGTGACAGAAACACCGACTCTGCTCTCCATCGTCATAAACAGTTATCGGTCGACCTTCAAGTGCGTTCTTCACGAATCTTGGGACAACCATGCCATACTGCCCCGTCTGCCTCGGTCCGACAGTATTGAAAAGGCGAACTACGACGACAGGCAGTTTTGTCTCCCTGTAATGTGCCAAAGCCAAGAACTCGTCGGTGGCCTTCGCATTGGCGTAAGCCCATCGCCGAATCGAGGTCGCGCCCATCACGCGGTCATCGTCCTCGCAAAACGGCACACGAGCGCCCTTCCCGTATACCTCGCTTGTCGAAGCAACAAGTACGCGCCGACGATACCGTCTACATGCATCGAGAACCGTCGATGTTCCACCAACGATTGTCTCGATGGTCTTCACAGGCTCGTCGATTATGAGCTTGACACCAACCGCACTCGCCAAATGATAGACCGCATCGCATTCGCGCACCGCCCGATCAACGACCTGTGCGTTGAGAACCGTATCGATAATGACGTGAAAGTTCGGATTACCATCAAGGTGTTGGACATTGTCAAAGCATCCTGTAGACAGGTCATCTAGAACCGTTACATCATGCCCTTTCCGTAATAGAAGATCGCACAGATGGGATCCGATAAAACCACAACCACCAGTAATCAACACTCTCATTATTTGTTTTCCTTTCTCAATTGGGTAATCGCATCTTTAAGATTCCGCGCATAGACTCCCGGGGAAAATTGCGCAGCCAACTCGACACTTGTCCTTTGCGCAGTTTCAAGCTGTACGCCATCCATGCCGACGATCTTCTCCATCCCCGCCTCAAACTGTTCTATGGAATCGGGTGCAAACAGCGCCGCATTCTCCGTACGGGCAAAATCGAAGTGCGAACCAACTGCGCTGCTCAAAAGCAGCATGCAACCGCTCGCAGCCGCCTCATGGACGACAACGCCCCACTTTTCGCGATGGCTTCCAAGGATAAAGCAGCGCGCCGCGCGGTATTTCTCTCCCAATTCGGCATTGTTGACAAATCCAGTCAGCACAAATCCATTACCACTGACAGGTTCTTTGCCCGTCCAGCCTTCAACGCCGGCATATCGACCTATCTGATCCGCCAAAGGGCCGCTCCCACAAACTTCTAGTTCCCAGTCGGGATGTCTCTTGCGAATACGACTAAATGCCTCGCACATTGGCAACACATTCTTGTTTTCGTCAAAGCATCCTACATAGATAAAGCGCTTCGCACGATCCTTAAGCGGCGGTCCGTTGAAAAACAGCGTAGGATCGGATGCATAACACCCGGAGAAGACCTTCGATTCAGGTAAACCGTAGAATTGTATAAACTGTCGCCTACCACCTTCTCCACATACAAAAACCCTGTCTATCCAAGGGTTGAACTTCAACAGAAACCGCCATTTCCTGAGAATCTGCCGTAGCGACTTGTCTGTAAAAGCCTCGTCAGTACCCAGTATGACCTTTCCTCCATTCCTTTTGACATCTCGCGCCCAACGAACAAAACTTGGAGCAGACCATCCTGCGAGCGCGATGACATCAGGCATGCCACCGACCACATCGGCTAGATTTCGTGGGTCATTCGCCTCGACATCTATGATTGGGCAACCAGTCAATTCGGATAGTTCACCCTGGGCAAACCTTCTTGCCTGAAGTTGTACAACCTTTACCTCTTCTCTCGCAACCTTGACAAACGCCCCGATGCATCTCGCACCATATTGCGTAAGTCCCATCCATGTAATAACTATCATCGCCTAATCCTTTCTTCTGCACCCATTAGAACAAGATCCTCACGATGTTTCGTCCAGAACTCAAGTATAGCCTCAATGTCAGACCTGTGGTCCACGAATTCACCATCCATGGACAAATCCCCTGACTGTTGATCTCGAAAAAGCGGATGCGTCATAACCTCCACGCGCGCGCCATCTGGCAATTCTTTCCAGCAAGATACTAGATCCATGAAACCGCCAAAGAATTCCGCATTGAAAGATACCCTGTTTCCCATGTAGCGGTTTATGTACCATTTGTACAATCGTTTAGCAGGTGAAAGGCCGCCCCCGATGTTTCGCGAAAGTCGAACTGTACGGAAGCCGAGTTTTCTGGCCAACGGAAGAGCTATTCTGGATATTGAAAGGTCCGTATGGGAATGATGGTGGGAATCAAGATGCATCATCGTCAGTCCAGCATCAATGTACTTGTGCATCTGCGCTTCGATTTCTTCTGTGACTGCCTTACGCTCAAATGCCGGCAACATCAAGCGACGTAACCTGGAAACATGGAATCGCCCATAAAACGATCCGTCTTCGCGACAAAACAATCGGCTCTTACGTATCTTGTCAGTAAGGGGCATCCCTTCCGTCAGGCAGAGGTGCAACCCTATGTTAGGGAAAAGATCAGTCTCCTTTGCAAGTGCAACAGCCTTTTCAAACCACGGCATGTTCACCATGGCCGTAGTCGTCGTCACAATACCACGGCGATACGCCTCCAATATTGCCTTTGTGCGATTCTCGTCCCA
>JAEEGL014214733.1_pt1 | contig 20229 bp, 14 predicted proteins | sample 9134231 | NCBI WGS metagenome assembly JAEEGL01 (sample SAMN16246548, study PRJNA631951) | gut metagenome | biome: gut microbiome; feature: rumen; material: fiber-attached | host: Bos | place: Iran: Karaj | collected 2018-10
CTACGGCGTGAGCCAGATATCGGCTGCCAGCGAGAATAACCCCGGAGGCTATGAGGAAGACAACAAAAGCAGCGAGGCCAAGCCCAACGAGAAGACCGGCAACACCGGCGCACAGTTCACCCTGGGCGACCACCGCTCGCTCGACGAGGTCATCAGCATGATGATCGACGGCGGCTACATCCCCTCGTTCTGCACCGGTTGTTACCGCAAAGGCCGCGTGGGTGCCGACTTCATGGACCTCGCCAAGCCCGGCCTTATCAAAGAATACTGCAAACCTAACGCCATGTTCACCTTCCGCGAATACCTGGAAGACTATGCCAGCCCCGCCACCAAGGAGAAAGGCCTGCGTCTGCTCAAGGAGCTCACACAGACTTTCTCGAAGGAGGAGCTGAAACGTCGCGTGGAAGGAAATCTGTGCAAGATCGGAGAAGGAGAGAGAGATTTATACTTTTAAATGTTAAATTAGACAAAAAGGTGATAAGTTTTTCTCCATATCAAAAAAACTTTGTATCTTTGCATCGTGATTAAAAGTTACCGTCACAACGTAACTGAAATGTTTTCATGGTTTTGATAGGGATGAGGCCCTGCCGTCTGGCGGGGCCCTTCTCTTTAAAATAGCAGAGGCCCGCCGGCAGGCGGGCCTCTGTTTCGTCACGCGTCGGCAAATTGCCTACCGTCTTTCAATATCACCTGCAACTTGGTGTATTCGCTGTGAAAGGCGGTTCGGAGCCTGTCGAGATAGCGGCAGCATTCCCATTTGCACATCGGGAGGTCGTGCAGCAGATAGTTGCCGCAGGTTTCAGGTGTGGTGGCGGGAACCTCTTCCTGGGTCAATATCCATTCGAGGCACTCGATTGTCAGTTTTCGCATATCTTCCACCGTATAGTTGCCCGTCATGATGACATACATACCCGTCAAGCAGCCCATGGGGCCGACATAGACGACATCTTCTTTGGCCGACGAATTGCGGAACCAGGTGGCCATCAGGTGCTCTATGCTGTGCATGGCCGACGGAGCCACCGCCGGCTCGCGGTTGGGTTCGGTTATCCGCAGGTCGAACGTCGTAAAACCCTTATCAACACGCGAGACGTAGATACCTGGTTTGAGGTGGGTATGATCGATTGTGAAACTCTGTATTACTTCCATGTTTATATGCTTACGGTTTACACGAGTGTTTCGAGATAATTCTTGACAAAGCGGAACGAGGTGTCGCACATAGAGCCGAGAAAGTCGACCCATTGTGCCTGGTGGTTGTCGGTGTGGCCGGGGGTGTCGCTGATGACACGAAGGCTGAGGAAGGGCACCTTCTCCAGATAGCATGTCTGGGCGATGGCGGCGCTCTCCATGTCGCAGGCAAGGCCGTCGACAAAGTTGCGCTTGATGGTGTTCTGCCGCTCACGGTCGGTGATGAACTGATCGCCGGTGCAGATGAGGCCGGTGACCAGCCGCTCGTCCGTACTGTGTGTGACAGTGAGAGCGTGGTCGAGGAGGCGCGGATCGGCGTCGTAGCGGGAGGGCAATCCTTGCACCTGGCCAAGGAGGCACACACCACCGGAAGAGATACCTCCGCAGTCCACGTCATGATAGACACACTGGGTAGCCGCCAATATATCGCCGATTCTCATCTGCGGGTCAATACCGCCGGCCAAACCCGTGCTGATGATGGCATCGGGGTGGTGTTCCTGCACGAGGTGCATGGTTCCCACTGCGGCATTCACCTTGCCGATACCACACTGCCAGAGGACTATTTCGTTATTTCCCAGACGACCCCGGTCGCCACCAAGGGCATCGTGCATCTGACGATACTCGATGTCCATTGCTATGATAACACCTATCTTCATATTGTGTTGTTGTATTAATTCTTAATTGCCACAAAGGCTTATGTTTCAAGGTGCAAAGATACACTTTTTTTCTCAAATCGCGGTTGCCGGCATAATAATAATATTTAACATCCGTTATAATAACAAATTACAAGAATCAAGACTCAACATGAAACGTTGGTTTAGAGTAGTTGCCATATCTATTTTTGCCCTGGCTGCCGTCAGTCTGGTGGTCATCCAGATGGTCCAGACGCGCCGCACATTCTCCATCAGCGACAATATGTTCAATGTTAGCGTTTCGAGCGCTATGGACGAAGTTATCAAACAACTCAACGGAGAAGTATTCCAGACGGCCTCACATCCCGCCGCCTCGTTCAACTATCGTGAGTTAGACTCGCTGATTGTCGAAGAATTGCTTATGGCAGGTATCGACCTGCACCCTATCGTCGGCTTGTACGATGGCTCGCAAGGTTCCTTCCTGTATAGTTCGGATTCCAAACGTGAAGACCTGCTGGAACATTCGCCCTATCGTTACAGTTTTCAACCCATCGGTGTAATCTCCTCCAACCAGTTTTTCATTATACTCGCTTTCCCCAACGACCTTCTGCCCCGCATCGACAGCAGCCTCTACCTTTACATGAGCCTCTTCTTGGTGCTGATTATTGCAGTTCTGTTCGTTATCTCGTTGCGTACCATTTCCAACCAACATCGACTTGACCAGATGAAAAACGAGTTTATCAGCAACATGACGCACGAGATTAAGACCCCCATCTCCACCATTTCACTGGCCTGCGAGATGTTACAGGATCCTGATGCATCACAAGATGAAGCCTCTCGTACCAACTTTGTGGGAATCATTGCTGACGAGAACCAACGTATGCGCGTACTTGTCGAGACCATTCTTCAGAGCGCCAAGATGTCGAATCGCAACTTCAGTCTCAACCTCATCGAGGTCAATGTCAACAACGTCATCAATCGAGTATCACAAAGCTTCCGCTTGACGCTAGCTAACCGTGGCGGATATCTGGAGACTCACCTCGATGCCAACCCACCCACCCTTGTAGCCGACGAATTACACCTGACCAATATGATTTACAACTTGGTCGACAACGGTATCAAATACTCCCCCTCGGCCCCACACATTGTGATCAGCACACGACGTGAAGGCTCGCAGTTCTTGATAAGCGTAAAAGACCACGGTTTAGGTATTGCCAAAGCCGACCAGAAACATGTGTTCGAGAAATTCTACCGGGTCTCGACCGGCAACGTCCACAACGTAAAAGGCTTCGGTATCGGCTTGAACTACGTGGCTCAAGTTGCCCGTCTGCACCATGGTACGGTCACTCTCGACAGCGAGCCCGGCAAAGGAAGTACTTTCACGGTCTGCCTCGAAACTTAAAGGAGGTTACAGACAAAAAGATAGAGGCAGATGCACCAAGGTGCATCTGCCTCTATTTCTTTAAGCACCTATTGTGTTATCGAACCACGAACTTGCCGTGGGTATTGCCGATTCGATAGATATAAAGGCCGGCAGGGAGCTGGTCTACGTTCATGACGACCTCGCCTTCACCAGCCACAACGGAGCAACTGGCAATCAGCTGTCCGCTGACATTGAAGACATGCAACTCGGCAGCATTGTTGCTGCGATAAGGCAGGGTGACATTGATTGTGGCAGGATTGGGATAGGCGTTTCCGAGCACCACATCTTCCTCAGTACGAGGGATGCCGACATAAATGTCGCGATCGGTGGAATCGGGAGGAGGAACCATACCTACAATGGCAGTCTGATAGGATCCGTTGCGCATAGCGTTGAAGTTATAGCCACCGGCTGCTAACTGATTTCCACCGAGATCATACCAAGTATTGCCAGAGCCACCCCATCCCCAGTTCATGTGATACATGTTGGGTTCGTCGTCTTTGACGCCATCACAAACCCATGCGTGTCCGGCAGCGTCGCGTCCGCTGCCTGTCGAGCTGGCACCCGACATGTAGACAGGTCGGTTCATCTTGATTTCACGACGAACACCGTTGAGGAAGGCCGTGTCGTTAATGGTACGGCGATTAAGGTAATCGCCCTGGGTATATTTGAAGAAGCGACGCATGTTATTGGTGACGATGTCGGTGGTGGTACCGCTACCATCGGGACCATACTGCATCTCGACAGCAACACCAAGATAGTAACCCAGACGGGAAACCTCTTTGCGGCGCTCGACACTAATCACAGAACTACCGTTGGCGTTGACCTGGATAGAATTAGGCATGATAGAGTAGTCGATAGCAGCAGAATCGGAATAGCGCAACTGCATTAGGATGTTGTGGCCGGTTCCGTTACCGTATGAATACCAATAATAGGTCTTGTATCCTGTCGGCTGGGCTGGGTAGCTGTAGTATTTGCAAATCTGTGCCAATGCCGTTGCCACACAACCGACAGGGCAGACGGTGTCGCGAACGACAGGGCAATACATATTGTAGTCTAGTCCACGGATACCGCCCTGGTCCCACTTGGTCGAAAGAAGATACTGGGAAGCTTTGCTGGCTTGCGGCATGCTGTGGGTGAGGAGCTTGGTCCATTCGGGACTATCGGGCAGGGGTTTCTGTGCATCTTCATTCTGCGCCAAGCACACTATCTCGTTGTAGACACCAAGCCACCACTCTACCGGCGGTATCAAGTTGTTGGCATCAATCACTTCGTCTTCAGAATATGCCACAATAGGATTCGTAACCGTCGTAGCAGCTATAATAATCCATCCTTCTTTTACGGTTTTGAAGAGATACATCGACGGTACATCGAGGTCGGGGTTGTTCCATTGACGGGCAAGCGTCAGGTCGTCGGCGGTTATGCGAGTCAATGCGGTTCGTTGCTGCAGATAATGGGCAGCGGCGTCTTTTGCCTGCTCGACGGTGACATTGGCAGCTTGCACATTGGGAAGCACAGCCATCGATAGAGCGACAACAAGCGTTGTGAGAATACGTTTCATTTTATTCGTTTTTAATGTTTATTTCGATTTATATTATTTTTGTATTTGTTTTAAGTTTCAACTTGCACTCACAGACTTATTATTTGGCACGGAACAACAAGTTTGAGACCCCTTGCCACGTGACAATCAACTGGCGGTATTTGTCGTAATCGCTCACAGGGACAATTGTCTGTTCCAGTTTGAGGTTACGTACAACACGCACATTCTTACCGCTTTGTTTTACCATGACATCCACTTTTCCAACACCCTCGAAGTCGGCGCTGTAGTTGACACCGCCACCAAGCAATTTATATCCCTTGGGTAGCTGGTAGGTGACATCACTATGGATATCGCATGCCGAGCTCTGCAACGGAGCCACTCGCACCAAAGCAAGATTAGTGGCCTTGACGCGGGGACTGCCTTCGACATCAGGCAGCATCATACGATAGAAGCCATCGCCAAGTGTATCAAAGACAGCATCAACGGTTTTATTTTCGCTGACCGCTTTTACCTCATCATGAGCCTCACCATTGACCACAATCGGGCCCTTCGAACGAACTCCCATTCTGTACTCAATGGTATCGAGCATCACACCCACCTCATCGAAAGCGTCGCCGATGACACGAGCGCTTATTCCCACCTGGTTAAGCATAGCAGCCAACAACACAGCCTTATCGGTCGCAGTGCCACAGGCTGTCTGGTAGACCTCAGCGGCAGTGGAATGGACATATCCCAACATGGCAGGGTCAAGGTCGTTAAGATGCACATTGTCGACAACATAGTCACGAATGGAGATTGCGTTGCCGCGGTCATCCTGACTATCCATCTGCCCATACGCAACATTGTTGGCTTCCTTTAAACCTTGACGATTGAACTCAGGGATAAATTCGGGTACACCATTGTAAAAGTGAAGTGTAGGATACAGTTGGTCTCTCGAAGGCAGGTAACTGTCGCTATAACTTTGCGGCACATTGATCGCTTTGAGGGAGTAACTATTTGCAGTTTGGTCGATTGTGGGATTGAATGGTAGCACTTTCGGGTCGTTCAGTTGAATATTCAGCTCTTGTCCTTCAGGCACTGTAATTTTCACTTCCATCCGTTCCACAGGGCATTCCTTCACAAGCTCAAGCGTCTTGTTGATCAAGTCATAGCGACGATGTATGGTATAATCAACCACCACAACACAGCCCAACTCCATACCCGTATGGACCATCGCCAACTCTCTTATGTGGTTGAAGCGACCACAATCAGCGCACTCAGAAGGCAGCTGATACACAAAAGCATTCTGGGGCATATCCACCCGGCTTCCATCAGCACGGAGGGTATAGACCTCATTCACGCTGAGCTCTTCCAAATCCGGATTGTAGACCACAAAAGTCTCTCCCTTGTCAGCATAGGCGGTGAGTGCGCGGTTGCGCAATATCTGCACCTCATGACGATAGTGATAATCACTGGTACCGTCGGCATTTACCACCCATTCCTGGCGAAGAAGCCGATAGACGGCATCGGGACCTTGTGCATATACGACTGCACAAAGCATTATTGTCAGAACAAATAAAACTGTCTTTTTCATGATTCTTCTTTTTTACTTGGTCAATATCACAGGTGTCTGAGCCACTTTTATCTGATTGAGCGCACAAGCGCGGAAGGGCATCCAGTCCTGCGCCTCATAGCGACGTTTGCCAAGGACGACCTGTTCGCCAAACGAGAGCTTGTTGCCCACAAGCTGGAATCCACAGCCAAACGAGGCGGCGGGGTCGGCTACACCATCCACCATGGGATAGTGCAACTGTGAGGGAGCAAACGGCAAGGTGATTGTTTCTCGAATATCGACCAGACGTGAGCAACGGTCGCTGAAAGGTTGCGTCCGCTCCACCTGGCCAAAATCAAACCCGAGGTGTCCCATCGCACGCTGATAGAAGCGACGTGCCGATATCGGGATAAACTCAATGACATCTTTGTCAACCACAGCGTACTTAGGAATAAAATAACGGTAGGTAATCTTCACGGGTTGTTCCAGATAGCGATCCGGGTCGGTATATTCGATATCCTTTATCTGTGCATTGGGAGCGATGCGCAGCAACTCCATCTCGAGGTTGTGCCGCCATTCGCTTTGACGGGCGCTGAAAACGCCACGCACGGCAGCATCGCTCTGTCCTTCGGCGGTGACAGTGATGGTTCCGGTGAGATTTCCTTCATTATCAATACTGCTCTCACCAATAATACGCACATAGTGTTTCTCGGCAGGCGACAGCGGGGTTTCCATCAAATCGCAGCCTTCCGCTGTACCGATCAGATAGCCTTGCTGTTGTTCCGCACTGCTCCAAAGCTCACGAACATTGGGAACCCACGTGGGGTCTAGCATCTCGAAACGGCCGTTGCGCAACTGCACTGCACAAACCGAGTGGTTGAATTGGTCGGCCGGAATACGGTCGATTCTCTCTCCGGCCATCGTCATCGCCGCATAGGCCTTGAAACCAGCTGCACGCAGCATCGCGATAAGGGTCGAAGCCTTATCCTTGCACACGCCACAGCGGTCGGTGAAATTCATCTCTGCATTGTGAAGTGTGAAGCCCTCTCCCTCACCCATCGAGATACCAGCATAGCGAATATTGTCGGCCACCCAATGAGTCAGCGCCGCAATCGAATCCATCTCCGTACGGCATCCACTCACCAGTTCATTCACTTTCTGCTGCATGGCTGGTGTGGGAACAAAGCTACCATAATCTTCGTTGACGCCATAGAACCAACGGCTCTTGGCCTGCCAATCAGGACTTGTTGAGAGCAGAAGCTTGCACTCAATGTCATTGCTTGCCCAAGCGCACTGCTCGCGCTTCAAGGGCCTGATATCTTCCTTGCTGAAAGTGTAGAGCGAACGGCCTTCTTCGTCGGCATTGACACGATTCACCTTCACATCGCCGTTATACACTTGGTATTGCAACCGTTTGCTGTCGGGGATATTCACTTGATACACCTTGCTGTCGATAAGCTCGTCGCTCCAGAAAGGTACAATATCGTAGAAATGACCTCGCATGGGAGGAACATAACGGCCGTCGCTTTCGGGCAGTGCCGCGAAAGTGCCGTTGAGGCCCGCAGGTGTCGTGCCCTCGCCATCGGCCAACAAAGCATAGGTATAACCTTTCTTGTAAGTCCACACTTCCAATTCATCCAGCAGGTCCAGATGTCCCACTTCGACCATCTTCTGGCTGGCACCCCAGTAAATCATCCTGGCGGGGGCCACATAGTCATACACCGTCACATTGCCGTCACGGCCAGGCCACACCAACGTGTCGGTACGTCCCGTAGCCTCACGATGGACCAACACATGCGTAATGTCGCACAATGCCGAAAGCGGGTCGTAATCCACCTTGACGGTACTCAACCGGGCACAACCAGAAAACGATATCGGTCTGACGCGATAATGCCTCAGAATATGGCTCAATCCCGATTCCTCGACATACACACCCGTCGAGTCAAAAAGAGTAAGAGTGTTCCTGCCAGCATAACGGCCCAACGTAGCACGCTCCTGGGCTGTCGCAGCGACGGCAAAAACCGCCGTCAACATGAGAAATGCAAAGACTTTCTTCATACTTCTTATTACATTTACTGAAGTGCAAAAATACAAATAAAATTTAATATATAAGAAAAAAAAACGCCACCTCAGTGGTGGCGATAAGATTTCTGTATGAATTACAACAGTTTAATACTACAATGCAGCCGTCAATCCAAGGATGATTGCAGTGGGAATCGACAGCACACATAAACCCAGCAAAACGATACTGAGAATGCCGTAGAACTTCCAGTACTTCTTCGAGTAACGAAGGAACTGCACCGCAGCCTCATTATTGTTCATCCCAGCTCCTTTCTGAGCAGCCTTCGAGCCCTTCATCAGGTAGATAATCATCGGCAACTCAAAACCGGCACATAGTACATAGATGATTCCAACAACCCATGCGGGGAAATGATAATCGGCCATAGTCTCATCCAACAGACTACCCGACACAAAAACCAGTAACGCTGCCAGCAACATAATGGCGGCACCCACTATGGCCACGATGGCAAAAAACTTGTACCAACGTCCCATACTATGCACATACTGACGTGCTTCCGACTGCAGGTTAATGTTCTTTTCTTCCATTGCTTTTTGAAATTTTGCGGTGCAAAAATACAACATTTTTCTAAACCACACAAAAAAAATGGAAATCATCTTGATTTCCATTTTGTTGTCCTACCTGGATTCGAACCAAGACAAGCTGATCCAGAGTCAGATGTGCTACCGTTACACCATAGGACAATCGGTATCTTTCCTGTCGAAAGCGGGTGCAAAAGTACAACCTTTTTCCGAACTGACCAAAAAAAATTTAAGTAAAAAGTAAAAAGAGGAAAGTGGAAAGCTGTGATACAGTTGGTTGCGCATCAAAAAACTTTCCACTTTCCACTTTCAGTTTTCCACTTACAGGGTATCTCCCGTCTCGCCGTCGCCCTCTTTTGCTTCTTTTTCGAGCTCCATCTTGCCGAAGCGAAGGGTAATACCAGCACTTATATAACGGCTGTTCAACATCTTACCCGTATTGCTGTTTAAGAAATAGGGGTTGGTGTTCTGGCTGGTGGAACCGAAGCGGCCGCCCCAGTTGAAGATGTCCTGCACATTGACAAAGACCGAGAGCTTACGCTTGAAGAAATCACTACGCACACCCATATTGAGCGAATAACGGGCGCCTCGGGTGCTCATCAGACCCAACGTGGGCGAATTGTAGTTGGCCGAGAGGTGCACCTGATACTGGTTGAGTATCTTGGTCCAGGCGTTGACTCGCACGCTCCACGACACCTTGTCGGCCTCAACCAGCTGCTGCACACCGTCGCGCATATACTCCATGCGGTAGCCATAGTCGTAGACGTTGGCGTAGAGGCGCACGTTGAAGAAACCAGTGGGACGGTAAGTCATGTTGAGGCTGGCACCATAGCGCCACGAGGATCCCATATTGTAGGGCACACTGTAACTAATGATGCGCTCGAGAAATTCATCTTCCTTGGAGTCGGTCAGCGAGCTTATCTCGTTGGTGCTCAAGCGGCCGTAGCCCTCGATGCCGATGTTGCCGAAGTTCATGAAGTATTTCTGCCAGCCGGCCTCCATGTTATGGGTGTAGCTGTTCTTCAAGTCGGGGTTGCCGGTCGAGTAGCTGTCGTCGCCATAACGACGGAAAGTGCTGACCTGCTCTTCGCCAGGCGAAGACATACGCATGGTATAGTTCAACTTGAAGTTATGCATATCCTCAGTACGGTAGGTGAGGTGGATAGAAGGATGCCAGTCGAACTCATACATCACATCGGCGTCGGCAAAAGGCATGTCGCTGATGTAGTCGTAGGCTTCGCGGTTCACACCCAAGCCGAGGCCGGTGCTGAGGGTGAAGCCACCCCAGCGGTGGGTCCAGTCCACATCGACGTCAAGGTTGGCATCGTTACCGTCAAAATGGTAGGTACGCAAGGTGTCGACCAAGGTGCCGGTCAAGTCGTTGTAGCGCCGATAATCATTATCCATGCGGCTGACGTCGGCACGCAAACCGTAGCTCATTTCACCGTCTTTCGAGTAAGGACGGTTATAGCGGGCATCGAGGCTCGCACCATAGTTGTAAGTGCGGCTGAGCATGTAGCGGTGCTCGTCGAGGTCGGTGTAGATGTCGTACATACGATTGTTCCATTCGTCGCTGGCATTGTGCGAGATGCGTGTGTTGACACCTATGCGCAGATTGTGTCCCTCGTTGTCGTACTTCTTGGTGTAGTCGGCCCCTGCATGGGTGAAAAGCGAGTGACTCTGACTGGTGGCATCAGTGACATAGTTGAGGATGCTGTCGCCGGTGCCTACCACGAGGGGCACGAAGAAGTGCTGCATGGTGGTGTCGAACGCATAACTACCGTTGTTGCTGTAGAATCCGCCGGCATCGAACGACAGCTCGCTCATCGAGTCGATCTCGTAGTTGACGCCCAGGAAGAAGTTGGCGTTGCGCGAGTCGCTCTCGCTGTAGGTCGAGTCGGTCTGATGGAGGGTGGTGTCGTAGCCGTTGCCATCCGCATTGTCACGGCGACGCATCGACCATCCGGTATTGGTGTTCTCACGGTAACTGTAACGTCCCGAGGCGAAGAGGTTGATGCTCAGCTTCTCCTTGGCCCACATATAGCTCAACCACGGCGAGACGAAAGGCTGGTTCGAACCGTTGACGCCGAACGAGACAAACTGGTTGCTTTTGATATGGGCCGAGGTGACGATGTTGATCACCGCCTCGGCGCTGGTGGCATATTTGGCCGAAGGGTTGGTGATGGCCTCGATGCGGGCCAGGGCGTTGGCCGGAAGAGTCTGAAGATAGGTCTTCAGATTTTCCTCGGTAAGTTTCGAAGGCTTGTCGTTGATCCATATCTCCACACTCGACACACCGCGCAAGGTGATGTTACCCTCCACGTCGACCTCCACGCCCGGAGCGTTCTGAAGGGCGTCCTCGGTAGTACCGGTCTGTATCGATGGGTCTTCGCTAACGTTATATATGAGTTTCTCACCATCCATAGCATAGAGGGGCTTGGCAGCCGTAATCTTCACCTCGCTCAGCGTCGTTGCACCGGGCGCGAGCCGCAAGGTCCCCAGGGCGGTATTGTTGGTCACATTGAAGGGCACCAGTCGGTTCTGGTAGCCGATAGCACTTACACGCAACAGGTAGGCACCAGCCGGCACCTCGGTCAACTCAAAAAGACCGTCGAAGTTGGTCGAGCCTCCTTTGACGAAACTCGAGTCGGCCGAATCGAGCACAGCCACATTGACGAACGCCAGAAACTCGCCGCTGACCGAGTCACGCAACGAGCCCACCACCTTGAAGGTATCACCCTCTTTCACCCGCTTCTTCTGCTTCACCTGACTGGCCTGCTGGCTGTCGCCCATCTGGTTCCAGTTCTGACCTGGACGGGGACGATTGCCGCCATGACTGCCCGAGGGCGGACGACCGCCGGGAAAACCGCCCGGACCACCGGGCTGCGCTTCACACAACGAGACCGACAGCACCATCGCCGCCACCAATCCAAACGCCTTCAACAAACTGTTTTTTTGCATATTACAAAAACTATTAACGGCGAATTAATCTAATTTCTCTAAACTTGCGCAAGACAGAATTATCAACTAATTACTCGAATTGCCACAAATAACTATTCGAGTAATCAGCCTTAAATTGACCTGCGTAGCTTAGTTCAATTCGCATAATTCGCCGTTCCATTTACAAATACTATTTTAAGCATCAGAAATGCCAAATACTAGAGTTTAGTATCGTCCAAATCCGATAACTTGCATTTTATCTGCACCTTTTTACATACTTTCGCGAAGTATCGCCACCACCTCGTCGCGAGTCAGCGTGCGATAGCCCACGGGCAGAATAAGTACGGCATCGGTCACCTGCTGCAGATTCTCCTCGCTGACACCAAGCTCACGGCTATGCATCACCACACCAATTTCTTTCATCCAGCTTTCGAGGCAGGATAAACCCTCCAAGGCAACCTGTTCGTCACTCTTGCCTTCCGGTCGTACTCCCCACACGTTGACAGCGAAACGCTTGAACTGATGCAGTCCGTCGTGCATCACATGGCGGTAGTAGGGCAACGAGACGCTGGCCAGCGTCATGCCGTGCGTGGCATCGGTGACAAGACCTATGGCATGGCCTATCTGATGCACCTCCCAGTCGCCACCCTTGCCGCACTTCAGCAGCGTATTCAGCGCCCAGGTGGCCGTCCACATGATGTTGGCGCGGGCCTCGTAGTCCTGCGGGTTCTTGGCGGCGATGCGCGAGGCATGAATAAGCGACCGCATCAGGCCCTCGTTGATATAGTCGGTGGTGCAGTCGTCCGTGCCGGCAAAGTACTGCTCCATCAGGTGACTCATGATGTCGAAGAAACCCGCCACCATCTGGTACTGCGGCACCGTCATGGTGAAGCGCGGGTTGAGGATAGCGAACTTCGGGAACAGCGCGGTGCCGAACACCTTGCCGCGCTTGAAGCCTTCCTTGCGATTGGTAATCACGCTGCCGCCGTTCATCTCGCTGCCAGTGCCCACCATTGTGAGCACGGCACCCACGGGAACGGTCTTGCAACTGGGACTCTTCTGGTTCACCCAGTATTTCTGCCAGGCATCCTCCTCACACCAGGCGCTGGCGCTCACGGCTTTGGCGTAGTCGATGGTACTTCCTCCGCCCACGGCAAGAATGAGGTCCACCTTGTGGTCGCGCACCTTCCGGCACCCCTCCATCACCTTCTCGTAGGTCGGGTTCGGCATCACACCCGGGTCCTCCACCACCGTCTTGCCCGCCTCCTTCAAGGCAGCCATGACAGCCTCATAGATACCGTTGCGCTTGATGCTTCCGCCGCCGTAGCTCAGCATCACGACAGGACCGAAATTCGCCAATTCTTTGACCAAATGACTCATAGCCTCCTCACCAAAATGGAGGCACGTGGGATTGCAGTAGGAGAAATTGCCTTGCATAATTCAGTATATTGATTGAATAGCACAGTAACGGCAAAAGATAAAAAAAATTGCACGGTTTCGGAAAAGTTCGTACCTTTGCATCGTGAAACAATAGCCACGCCATGGGTACACCACACAGACAGAACCGTTGTCTTCGCCCGTCACAGGCCCTCTTGCACCGCCTGATGGCTGTGGGATTGTACCTCTGTTTTTCCTTGCCACAAATCGCTCTGGGACAGACGCAATGCAACAGTTCCACCCAAGGCACCGACTTCTGGGTGACATTCCTATACAACTCCCCGATGAGCACACTCAAACTAATCGCCGCCACAAACCAATCCACCGCAATACACGTTTACAACCATCTCAACCAGTGGGACACGCTCGTCAACGCCGCCGCTCATTCAACCATAGAAATCCCTGTCAGACACGAAAGCGCGATGTCTCCAACCACCAACAGTGCCTCCAATACGGCACTCCATATTGTCAGCGACAGTCCCATCTCACTCTATGCTTCCAACTTCTTCGACGCCTCATACGACATCGCCACCATTCTGCCCACTGGAGCCCTCGGCACAGAATACCTGACCCAAACATATAACGAACCATCATTTCCTGAAGAGTTGGGAATTGCCGCCACCGCAGACAATACCGTCATCACCCTGCACAACTATCCCTCGGCCGACACCAACACCACCGTCACCCTTATGCGCGGGCAGGCTGTACGATTCTCAGGCGCCCCCCTTTCTTCAACCTACCTTTCCAGCATCCGCATCACCTCCAACGACAAATCCTTTGCCTTGTTCCAAGGCAACAGGGGCACCACTGTCGGAGGGTGCGGTGCCGCCGACCACCTCTACGAGCAGGCAATGCCCGTCAAGCTCTGGGGCAAGCACTACCTGCTTGTTTCCACCGCCGAGCGGGCTTCGGGCGACCTGGTCATCGTCACCTCGCTGGAAGACGGTTGCACGATATCCATCGACGACACTGTTATCGCCACCCTAGGCAGCGGCGACACCCTCCAATACCACCTGCCTGCCAACGAAGCACACATGCTCACAACCTCCAAACCCGCCTACACCTGCATCTACCTCAAAGGTATCATGTGCGGCAACAGCAATGGCGACCCCTCGGCCGTCACTGTCCCTCCCATCGAGCAAAGTGTCAACAGCATCACCTTCCAGGCCATCAACACCCAGTTGAGCAATATCCACTACACCAATATCGTCACCCGTACCGGCGACCTGCCCTACATAATGCTCGACAGTGTACCCATAGGCGACGAGTTTTCCTCTATGGACAACGGTTACAGCTACCTGCGCAAATCCGTATCACCTGGTCGCCACACCCTGCAGAACAGCCACGGCGGCTTCCTGGCCCACTTCTACGGTCTGGGACAGGCCGAGAGTTACGCCTACATTGCCGGCATGGCCACCCACAACCTCAACTACAGCCTCTTCCTCGATGGCTACAATGTCCGCACCACCTCCAGAGACTTCGTCTACTGCCTCGGCGACACGGCCCACCTTGAAGTGCATTTCGATGCCGACTCGGTCAACATCGAATGGTTGGTCGACAACCAATGGGTCGCCACCACCGACGGCCAGTTCCCTTATCGCCTCGACTCCTCAGGATGGCATACCGTCAGCGCCGTCATCAACATCTGCGACACCTCTGCCGTCACCGTCTACGTCCATCCCAAACAAATCGACACCATCGCCGTCATACGCTGCGAAAGCGTAGGTTTCCCCTTCGGCGACAGCATCTACCGCAGCTCTTGCAACCTCTTCATCCCCTTCATCGACACCCTGGGCTGTCTGGCCGACACCATGTACAGCCTCACCGTCATCCCCACCGTCACCTCCTCCGAAGAGGACAGCATCTGCTTCAACGAAACATACCCCTGGCACGGACACACCTTCAACACCGCCGGCACTTACCGCGACACACTCCTGTCGGTCGTCACTGGCTGCGACTCACTCACCCTGCTCACCCTCGCAGAAATTCCCAAGCCACCCACCGGCATCGCCCATGAAGCCGACTGCCATGAGAGCCACTACTCCCTCACCGCCCTGTCGACCGACGGTCTCGCCTTTCACTGGAGTTCCACGCCCCACGACCCGCTCCTCGACGGACACGAACAGGACACCACCGTCTTCGCCGTACCAGCAGGACCCACACTATACTCACTGACCCTCGACTACCGCTGTCCCTATGCCGACACACTCACCCTGCACCCTGTCGAATGGCCGCATGCCGATTTCGTCGTCGAGCCCGAGTGGATGAGCTTCGACGTGCCTTACATCGACGCCTACGACCGAAGCACCAATATCGTCAGCCGCCAGTGGTTCATCGACAATATCATCCAAGGCGAGACCGGCGGCCACCTGCACTACAACGTCGATACCGATATCGACAGCATCCTCGTCTCGCTGGCGGTGAAAAACAACTACTGCTCCGACACGCTGCACCGCGTCGTCCCCTTTGTCCACGCCACCGTCTGGGCGCCCAACGTCTTCACCCCCACCCTCGACATCAACGACATCTTCCGCATCACACTCCGCGAAGCTTCCGCCGACGAACTCTTCATCTACGACCGCCATGGAGTGCTCATCTTCCACAGTCAGGGACCCGCCCCCCAATGGGACGGAACGCACAATGGAAGCCCATGTCCGCAAGGCACCTACGTGTGGCTGCTGCGCTACCACCACGACCATCAGTCCACCCGTCCCCTCAGCCTCACCGGCACCGTCACCCTCCTACGCTAAAAAAAACGCACCTGGGTGTAAGATTTTTGCATCTCAAGCGACTACCTTATAGAAAACCTCTAGAAGATGCAGAAATCCACAACCCTGTTTTTGCTGCTTACCTTAGCTTACTGCAGCATTGCCTCGGCACAAGAAACCACATGGCAACCCTTTGGCGAACTGACTGCCGGCGTCACCAAGTTCAAAGCCACAACCCTCCCCACCTACGGCGCCACCATAGGCCTGCGGAACGACAACCTCACCCTCGGACTCCGATACCACTATGCGCACTCGCCGCTTAAGGAGGTCGAACCGATACACGACCTCTCCCTATTGTTGCAGACCAGCACCACGCTGGCGCCGCGGCTTGAGCTCTTTGGCGGCGTGGCCACGGGCTTTGCCATCCAGCACAACCAACTATCCTACAGCACTCCCCTCTCCGGCAAGAGCATCACCGCCATGCAGGCCGAAGTAACCCTTGGCATCAAATATTATCTCTCTGAGAACGTGGCGCTCACCTTCAACCTCGGCGCCGGCGTGCGTATGACGGGCAACGACTGGCGCAAACTGGCCTCGCAGCTGCCCTACGACCCGCGCACCATCCCCACCTATGTCAACGGCATGGGCGGCGTCACCATCGGTATCCCGCCGAAAGTAAAGAAAATCAACCTCCCGTCCCAACTCATCGTCGACGGCAAAGCCCCCATCCTAACTGCCTACTGCGACTAACGAACCACCACGCGTACCGAGTCGGGCACCGAGGCACGGATGTCGCCATCGTATTGTGCAGGAGTGACGACGAGGGTTTGCAAGGGTGTGTCGAGGGCGTGAAGCTCGTGCATGGCGGGGTTGCCGCGCAGGTCGACCTCGGTAATCTGAGTGCCGCGGATGTAAAGCGTCGTCAGCCGCTGGCAGGGAGTGATGTCGATGGCCGTCAGAGGCGAGAAGATGCAAAGCAGCAGTTCCACCTCGGGCATTGTCGCAAGGTCGAGGGTGTCGAGATAGGTGTGGCTCAGCTGCACCCGACGCAGGCGGCTACGCTCTCCCACGTCGAGGCGCCGCAGCGGCACGTCGAGGGCATAGAGGCGTTCCAATCGCGGCAGGACGCTGAGGTCGAGTTCGGTGATGGGGTTGTCGCTGCAAGTGAGCCCCTCCAGCTGGGGGAACATAGCGATGCCCTCGAGGCTGTGGATGTCGCGGCCGTAGCATTCCATCGTCTTCAAAGCGCACCCTGCGGCGGTGGGCTTCAAGGCGTGCCAACCTGCCTTGACGGCATAGCCGCTGTCGACCAGAAAGGAGCGGAAAGCGCGGTCGGGAACCTTGACCGCCCGCTGGCAGTCGCAGGCGGCCTCGCCCCCACCCTGCCGCATGGCCGCGCAGGCGGTCAGCAGCAGGGTGGCTGCGAGGAGCAGAGACCATCGTCTCATTGCAGCTTGAAGTTGATGGGGACTACGTACTCCACAGCAACATGCTTGCCTTCATAAGTGGCAGGAATCCATTTCGGCATAGACTTGATTACACGCAGGGCTTCCTCGTCGCATTCGCCGCCGACACCACGGGCCACGTAGGCATTGACGACACTGCCGTCCTCCGTCACGATGAAGCGCACGTACACCTTGCCTTCAACCCCGTCGGCCTTGGCCTGCTCGGGATAGTGGATGTTTTCGGCAATGTACTTGTAGAGCGCCGCTTCACCTCCGGGATAGGTCGGGGGCTCAAGCCCGTCGGGCATTGAATCGGATTTGATAAAATCGGGTTCAACACTAGGGGCGGTTGCCGTCACCACCTCTTCATCTGCGATGGGTTCGGTGGCCTTCTGCTTGCAGCCCACCATCAGCAACAGCGCCGCTACGGGCAGCGCCACCAGCACTTTCCATGCGCCGAAGCGCGTTTTCGTTTTGTTCATCATAACAATACGGTTTTTGATGTTAATACTTTGGAAATTATTGGTGATATGGCCATATCCATGTCCGGTCACCTGCCGGTAGAGCAGGTGGAGATAGTCCTCGCGGCCGCAGGCGCCTATCGACGCCGCGTCGGCCTGGAACTCCTGCACAGCACGTAGTTCGCGCATCATCAGCCAGGCAAAGGGGTTGAACCATGCCCCGCAGCACAGCAGCCATGCAGCCAGAAGGTCGTAGGTGTGGTTGTGGCTCACGTGGTACGACTCGTGTGCCAGGATGCAGCGCAGCTCCTCGTCGCTGAGGCCGCGGGTGCCCACCACTATCTGTCGGAAGAAGGAATAGGGCGCCGTGTCGTCGTCGAGCAAGATGAGCGACGAGCCGCGCGGAATGCCGAAGCCGTCGGCCGCCTTGTAAACGGTGTGTCGGCGGCGTAGCCTGGCGATGGCAATCGCCTGTACCCCCAGCTGGACCAGCAGGTACGCCAGACACAGCGCAATGCCTATGAAGTGGATGTCCGTCAGATTGATGGTCCGAGACGCCGCATTGGCCGAAATGTCAATCTCGTCCAGCGTCATCATGTACCCTTCGGTGGGTATCACCTTCTGCGATGCCGCCGCCAGGTTCTCGGGCAACGTGAACCACGGGAATACGACACTGAACCACAATGTCGTTACCAAATACACAATGCTCAGCTGCAGCCAGCGGTCGCGCCGCAGCGTCAGGCAGTAGAGGCCATAGAACAGTCCCGTCGCCAGGGTCGATAAAATCATCCAGTGTATCATTTTTCCAGCTCTTTTGTGATGGCCTCGAGGTCATCGAGTGTAACTTCCTTGTTGTCAACGAGGAACGACACCAGCGCCCGCGCCGACGAACCGAAATAGCGTTGGGCAAAGCCCTTCAGCTGCTGCTGCATGTACTCCTCGCGTGCCACGACGGGATAGTAGCGGTTCGACCGGTTGAAGGTCTCGTGGGCCACAAAGCCCTTCTGTTCCAGCACGCGCACCACGGTGAGCACCGTGTTGTAGGCCACCTCGGCATCGACGGCATCGACAATCTCGCCGGCAAAGCCCTTCTCTATCTTCCAGATGGCCTGCATCACCTGCTCCTCGGCCTTGGTCAACTCCTTAATCTCTTTTGTTTTCATAATTATTCTTTTCTTTTAACGGCGAATTGGTCCAATTTCTCTAAGCTTGCGCAGTCCTGAATTGAATGAAACCCCTCTCCGTCCCCTCCCCAGGGAGGGGATGAGGGGTGGGGATTCTGTGGCAATTCGAGTAATTAGCCTTTAATTGACCTGCGTAGCTTAGTCCAATTCGCATAATTCGCCGTTTCTTATTATTGTATTTTGATTAACTATATTTCTAGTTGCATAACGGCATATTACATTACATATTGTATGAAAGTGAAATTTTTTTCAAAAAAAATTTTGTACCGGTCGGAGGTTGGAGGCAAGAAAAAAGAATATCGTGCACGACACAACCACCATTCCACCATGGGTTCAGACCATCGTCCGAAAGCAGGCCCATGGGGCAAGAAAACAGGCAATTGGGGGTTACAACAGCGTAAACATCAGTGTTTCTACATAATATATCCGACAAAACTCCGACTGCCGTCGAACCACAGTCGGACTTGAGTCGGACCGGAGTCGGACCGGAGTCGGTGTTAAGCAGGGGTTGCCGGAGGGGTGCGGCAGAATAGGTCGCAAGCGACACAAACGACATCCGCAGCCTCTCGCCGGAGGGGTTCGTCTGGGAGAAAAAAAGTTATTCACACCGACCGTCGGGGGTGCAGACTTTGGGGGCGTAACTGAGCGTGTCGACCCGATCGTAGTCCAATTCGGTCACGGGGACGGTGATGTCGCGGATGTCAGTAGGCTCGAAGGTGGCGTTACCCGAACCGTCGATGACGTAGGTGCATTTCATGCGACCCTTGGGATCGAGCATCACGGTGGTTGGGGTGCCGTTGGGGCCAGTGATGGCTTGCCGCTGCGGGGCGATGGCGTTGACGATGTTGTTCAGCCGGTCGTCAGCTTCTTCCAAGCCCAGCTCCTCGAAACTCTTGCCGTAGTTCCAAATCATATTCCATGCCACCGTCCACATGTTTTTCAGCATCAGCGGGCGGAACTGCGGCAGGGTGTCGTCAATCCAGTAGCGGGGCGAGTCTATGTGGTAGGTCATGAAGACTTTGTCCATATACTGTGCCGAGCTGTAGTCGGTCTCCACAAAGTACCAGCGCACCTGGCTGCTGTCGCACTCGGCCATCTTGCGTGGGTAGACATCGCGCATGGCCAGCTCGCAGGGCCCGCAGCAC
>JAEEGL011311523.1_pt1 | contig 20228 bp, 16 predicted proteins | sample 9134231 | NCBI WGS metagenome assembly JAEEGL01 (sample SAMN16246548, study PRJNA631951) | gut metagenome | biome: gut microbiome; feature: rumen; material: fiber-attached | host: Bos | place: Iran: Karaj | collected 2018-10
AGAGAGAATCACGCAATGAGAGTACAGACCGGAGTGCTTAACGAGATCATGGCCGAGGCCGTGGCGATGCAGCAGCCGCCTACGGATAAGGGCAAGAGACTCAGGCTGTTCTATATCACGCAGGTGTCAGTCAAGCCGCCGACGTTCGTGATATTTGTCAATGATAAAGAACTCATGCATTTTTCATATACCAGGTATATAGAGAATCAGATAAGAGAGACATTCGGCTTTAAGGGGACGCCGCTTAAATTCATTATAAGAGAGAGGTCCGAAAAAGATGTTTAGGATTTGGTGTGTATTAATTGGATATGTGTTCGGTCTGTTTCAGACTGCGTTCTTTTACGGTAAGCTTAACGGAATAGATATCCGTAATGAGGGAAGCGGCAATGCCGGTACCACCAATGCACTCAGGGTGCTTGGTACAAAGGCGGGACTTATCGTTATGATTGGTGATATCGCCAAGACCATGATAGCCATACTTATCGTGAAGAAATTATTCGGCGCCATATATCCGGAGCTTGAATATCTGTTGGTGCTCTATACGGCAGCAGGAGCCATACTCGGACACAATTATCCGTTCTATATGGGATTTAAGGGCGGAAAAGGTATAGCCTGCACGGCGGGACTTATATTCTCGTCTCACTGGTCATTTATACTTGTCGGAGTGATAGCTTTCTTTACTCCCTTCTTTACGGTCCATATGGTATCGGTGGGATCCCTTTTGGTGTATCTTTTTTATGTGATACAGCTTGTGATCATGGGACAGAGCGGCTTTTTTGCTCCTATGCCTCAGGCGCAACTTATTGAGATGTACTGTGTGGCAATATTCCTTATGGCCATGGCTTATTGGAGACATCGTAGCAATATTGCCAATCTGATAAAAGGAACCGAAAGAAAGACATATCTATTTAAGAAAGGACATGAGAACCCGGGTCATACCGGCAGGTAAGGATCATACGGCCGAGATAAATCGGGTGAAAAGAGGATTACGATAATGGAAAAAATAGGAATAATCGGAGCGGGAAGCTGGGGTATTGCTTTGGCCAAGCTCTTGGCAGAGAACGGCCACAAGGTAACGGTCTGGTCTATCATACCTGAAGAGATAGAGATGCTTTCTGATAAGCATGAGCATGTTGACAAGCTTCCGGGAGTAAAGCTGCCGGATACCATGGAATATACCACTGATCTTAAGGCAGCATGCACGGATAAGGATCTGCTTGTTCTTGCGGTTCCTTCGCCTTATACAAGATCAACGTCACACTCCATGAAGGAATATGTAGCTGACGGACAGATAATCGTCAATGTGGCCAAGGGCATAGAAGAGAATACCCTGTATACGCTTTCTGAGGTGATAGAAGAAGAGATACCACAGGCAAAAGTGACAGTGCTGTCAGGTCCATCTCACGCAGAAGAGGTAGGAAGGAATCTTCCGACCACCGTGGTCGTGGGTGCAAAAGAACAGAGCGTTGCTGAATATCTTCAGAACGTATTCATGAATGATGTATTCAGAGTATATACGAGCTCAGATATTCTGGGCATGGAACTTGGTGGAGCGCTTAAGAATGTGGTAGCGCTTGCAGCCGGTATAGCTGACGGACTGGGATTCGGTGACAACGCCAAGGCGGCACTTATCACCAGAGGTATTACGGAGATAGGCAGACTTGGAATGGCAATGGGCGGTCAGATAGAGACATTCTGCGGCCTGACCGGAATAGGTGACCTTATCGTGACCTGCGCCAGTATGCACAGCCGCAACAGAAGAGCCGGTATCCTTATCGGACAGGGCAAGACATATGATGAAGCCATGAGTGAAGTCAAGATGGTGGTAGAAGGTGTATACAGCGCCAAGGCTGCCATGGGCTTATCAAAAAAATACGGAGTGGATCTTCCGATAATCGAGCAGGTCAATCAGGTGCTTTTTGAGGGCAAATCGGCAAAGGACGGTCTTACGGCACTTATGGGAAGAGATAAGAAAGACGAACACTTAAATATTAAGTGGGATAAATAGAAAGCTTATCCGCGAAAGCGGGAATGGAGGAATTAATGGCAGGTCAGGGAATCGATCAGGGCTTTAAAGGAACAGGAGAATATGTTGCAAGCGAGCAGCTTCTTAATGCGGTCAATGTGGCTATAACACTTAAGAAGCCTCTGCTCATAAAGGGTGAACCGGGAACGGGCAAGACCATGCTTGCCGAAGCCATCGCCAAGGCGCTTAATAAGCCGCTTATCATATGGAATATCAAGTCTACGACAAAGGCACAGGACGGACTGTATATGTATGATACGATACAGCGACTGTATGACGGACAGTTCGGAGAAGAGGGCGTGGATGACATAGCCAGATATATTAAACTTGGTAAGCTTGGTGAGGCGTTTGATTCGGATGAGCAGGTCGTTCTGCTCATAGATGAGATCGACAAGGCGGATCTGGAATTCCCCAATGACCTTCTGTGGGAACTTGATCAAATGGAATTCTATATACATGAGACCAAGAAGACCGTTAAAGCCAAGAACCGTCCCATAGTCATCATTACATCCAATGCGGAGAAGGAATTGCCGGATGCGTTCCTGCGCCGTTGCATATTCCATTACATTGATTTCCCGGATGCCGAACTCATGGAAGAGATAGTGAAGGTTCATATACCAGACGTGGAGGAGAATGTCCTTAAGAATGCTTTCGATGTATTCTATGATATCAGGGCTATGAGGGATATCCGTAAGAAGCCATCCACATCGGAACTTATCGACTGGATCAATGTGCTGCAGATAGCAGGTATCCCGGCGGAAGATATCAGAAAGGCTCTTCCTTTTGTGGGCGTTATTGTTAAAAAGGATGAGGATCTTGATACTGTTAAGAGCAAGATCAATCTGCAGTGATCTTACGGGACGGTGGTATATTTAAGACGGAGGATGGTCTTTGTTTACCAAATTTTTCTATGATCTTAAGGATGCGGGACTGCATGTGACTCTGGGTGAGTGGCTCACCCTCATGGAGGCACTTGATAAGGGAATGCACAACAGTTCGCTTACGGATTTTTATTATCTGGCGCGGATGATCCTTGTCAAAAGTGAGACCGAATACGACAAATTCGATATGGTGTTTGAGAGCAATTTCAAAGGCAAGACCTGGGATCCCGAGGTCGGTGCCAACATGCTCAAATGGCTGGATAAGCCCGAGATGAATGAGATGCTTCAGATGGAAGAGAAGCAGTGGCTTAACCGTGTCGAAGAGATCCAGGTGGATAAGGATGATGTGGAAGAAAAATTCAAGGAGAGACTGCGTGATCAGGACAGTGAACACAACGGAGGCTCTCATTGGATAGGCACCATGGGTAAGACTTCCTTCGGTAATACCGGCGGTAATATCGGCGGTGTACGTGTGGGAGGCCAGACCGGGTATCAGTCGGCTTTTGCCGTGATCGAAGCCAAAAAATACAGGGACTTTCGTGATGATCGCATAATAGACAACAGGCAGTTCATGCAGGCGCTCAGGAAGCTTCGTCAGTTCTCAAGCAAGCTTGACATACCCAAAACGGAACTTGATATAAACGGTACGATAGATAAGACATGCAATAACGGCGGGATGCTTCAGATCGTCATGGACAAGCCCCGCAAGAATACCGTAAAGCTTCTGCTTTTAATGGACAGCGGCGGGACCATGATACCGTACAGTTCGCTTATGAATGAACTGTTCCAGTCCGTCAATAAATCCAATCATTATAAAGATGTAAAAGTGTATTATTTTCACAACTGCATCTACTCCAAGCTCTACAATACTCCGGAATGCGAGAACGGGGACTGGATAGATACGGAGTGGATGTTCCGTAATCTGGACAGTGATTATAAGGTGATAATAGTCGGTGATGCCGCTATGGCACCGGAGGAACTGTATTCCGACTCGGGCAATTACAGGGGACCCAACGGCGGGCTGTCCGGATGGGAATGGCTTAATCTTTTAAAGCGCCATTATAAAAAGATAGTCTGGATGAATCCCAAGATGGCACCGGGACATGCTCCGTGGAGAGAAGCAGAGACTGCGGTCAAGACTCTTTTCCCCATGTACATGTTAACGGTAAGGGGGCTTAACGAAGCCATGACTACGCTTATGTCAGGAAGATAGCGGATACAATATATAGTGCTTTTTGGTTGACAACAATACTAAGTATTGCTATGATTTGGTTGTGTTAAGTTTTTTTCACATATCTATGAAGGAGGGTATGATAGTATGGAAAAGTTATTTAAGCTTAGCGAGAATAACACTAACGTCAAGACTGAGGTTTTGGCCGGTCTGACAACCTTTATGACGATGGCTTACATTGTCGCACTCAATCCCAACCTCTTAACGGGTTTTGATGTGGGTTCGCCTCTGTGGAACGGCGTGTTCCTTGCCACCTGTCTTGCATCCGGCATTGGTACCATCTGTATGGCATTTTTGGCTAACAAGCCTTTTGCGATGGCACCCGGCATGGGTCTTAACAGTTTCTTTGCAGTTGTAGTCGGCAATATCGTTGCCATTACCGGAACCAGCTACGTGGTTTCTTTCCAGGCTGCTCTTTGCATCATCCTTATTGAAGGTGTGATCTTCCTTATTCTTTCAGTTCTTAATGTAAGAGAGAAGATCGTAGAGGCTATTCCTCTCGGAATCAGACTCGGTATTGCTCCTTCCATCGGACTTATGCTCATGAACATCGGCTTCGGTTCCAATGTAGGGATCTATGATGAGAGCGGTAATCCCAATTACATCATGAGCGGTTTCTTCGGAGCACTTACACCTTCTTTCCTTAAGAATTCGATGGGCGCATCAAGCTATGCCATCATGGTTCTTACGGTTATTACGGTGTTTATCGGATTGTTTGCGATCATCGTCCTTGCTCATCACGGAGTAAAGGGTGCAGTGCTTTTGGGTATGCTCATCGCTTCAGTAGTATACTGGCTCGGTGATATTATACTCGGAATCAATCCTTTCGCATCTTTGGCAGATGCTTCATTTGTTCCGCCTTTTGCTGATATGGCAAGCACCACACTGTTTAAGTTTGATTTTGCTACACTGTTCCAGATCGGATGGTTTGCAGTTGTTACACTTGTTGTTACATTCTGCATCATAGATATGTTTGATACTATAGGTACTCTTGTAGGTACGGCTTCAAGAGCAGGTATGGTTGATGATAAGGGTAAGATGCCTAACATGAAGGAAGCTCTTACTTCCGATGCTATCGGTACTATCTGCGGTTCCGTAACAGGTACTTCTACAGTTACCACATTCATCGAGTCTGCATCAGGTGTTGAAGCAGGTGGACGTACAGGACTTACTGCACTTGTAACCGGTATCGTATTTCTGTTATGTATGTTCCTTGCACCTATCGCAGCTATCATTCCTGCGGCAGCTACATCATCAGCACTTATCTATGTAGGTATCCTGATGCTTTCAGGTCTTAAGAGAATCGACTTTGAAGACATCTCACAGACAGTTCCGGTATTCATAATGCTGCTTGCTATGCCTATATCAAGCTCTATCGGACACGGCATCGGTCTTGCTCTTATATCTTATGCGGTTATTAAGGTATTCACCGGCAAGGCTAAGGAAGTATCGGTTCTTACATATGTTCTCGCAGCTATATTCCTTCTGAAGTTCTTCCTGGTAGTATAGTCTGAATGAGATCTTTTAACTGAGTTATCAAAGGCCCGGTATCGTCAGACACCGGGCCTTTTACAGAGTGGTACACGGATATGCAAAAAACTAAGAGAGACATATTACCGGATATATTAAGAGGATTTGCCATACTGGCCGTTGTGTGGGGACACTGCATCCAGGAGGGCAACGGTGCGTCCTACAGTTCGGATATGCTGTATTTTGACAATAAGCTGTACCAGTTCATATACAGTTTTCATATGCCGCTCTTTGCGCTTATCGCAGGTTATTTTGCATGCAGTTCTCTTAAAAAGGTCACTGACAATAAAAGCGCGTTGAGGCTTTTGGTGCATCGTATATCGACATATCTTATCCCTATCGTATTCTGGACATTGACGGAATATGTAAGAGAGACTTATGTGATGACAACACTGGGGCTGTCGGATAAGACCGTGCCGGAACTGATAATCGGTTTTTTTGTAAGGGTGCTTGGCAACCACTGGTTCTTATGGGCCATGATATTCTGCTTTGTGATCGTGTGGGTGATGCATATATATCTTCACGATAATATCTATGTGTATATATGTATGTTCATAGCTTTTTTCTTTATACCCGACGGTATGAACATGCATACGTACAAATATCTGCTGCCATATTATCTGATCGCTTATTATTATCATGAATACCTGATGAATGGAAGGCAGACATCTGAAGGTGAAGGAAAAACGGCAGGGCTTTTAAGCCGATGTATTGAGATTCATAATGAGAAGCCTGTATTGCTTATGATCATCACGGGACTTATCTATCTGGGACTGTTCTTATTGTATGACAGACGGGCGTTCATATATGTAAGCGGTTATCGTATCACCAAGAACATATGGTATATGCAGCTTATCATCGATGCATACAGATTTATCATAGGTCTTGTGGGCGGCGTGTTCTTTATACTGCTATGGAGACTTATCACAAGGAAAGTTAAAAACTATACATTCCCGGTCCTTCGGGCATTCGGGATGTACAGTCTCGGAGTCTATATCTTCAGCGGATATATCACGATACTTATCATGCGACGTTTTACCGATCCGCTTCCTGTCAATGATCTTCGCACCTTCGGGGAGACAGTGATCGTTGCGGCCGTATCGCTTTTGCTTACATATATCTTTTCGCTGATACCGGTTCTTAAGAGGCTGGTGGGAAGGTGACCGGAGTCGTTGACAAACTGAGACGAACAATATAGAATGGGGCATAAGATTTTGAGTTTAGAAAGAGGAATATTATGGGTATTTTTGAAGAACTGAAGGCAAGAGGACTTCTTGCACAGCTTACGGATGAAGAGAGGATAAGAGACCTTATCAACAACGGTAAGGCAACTTTTTATATTGGTTTCGACCCCACAGCCGACAGCCTTCATGTCGGCCATTTCATGGCACTTTGCCTTATGAAGAGACTTCAGATGGCAGGCAATAAGCCTATCGCACTTTTGGGCGGCGGTACAGGCATGATCGGCGACCCTACGGGCAAGACCGACATGAGAAAGATGCTTACCAACGAAGATATCGATCATAATATCGAATGCTTTAAGAAGCAGATGAGCAAGTTTATAGATTTTTCTGACGGCAAGGCATTGCTGGTCAATAATGCCGATTGGCTCCTTAAGCTTAATTATGTGGATGTTCTGCGTGAAGTCGGACCGTATTTTTCTGTTACCAACATGCTTCGTGCGGAATGCTTCAAGCAGCGTATGGACAGGGACGGAGGATTGACTTTCCTTGAATTCAATTACATGATCATGCAGAGTTATGATTTCCTTGAACTCTACAGAAGATACGGATGCAATCTTCAGTTTGGCGGTGACGATCAGTGGAGCAACATGCTTGGCGGAAGAGAACTCATAAGAAAGAAGCTTGGCAAGAATGATGCTGAGGCCATGACGCAGACGCTTTTGCTTAATTCCGAAGGCAAGAAGATGGGCAAGACCGTAAACGGTGCGGTATGGCTTGATCCCAATAAGACCTCTCCGTTTGATTTCTACCAGTACTGGAGAAACGTAGCGGATGCCGATGTGCTTCGAATGATCAGAATGCTCACATTCCTCCCTCTTGAACAGATAGATGAGATGGATAAGTGGGAAGGCGCTGAGCTTAATAAGGCTAAGGAGATCCTGGCATTTGAACTTACCAAGCTTGTGCACGGTGAAGAGGAAGCCAAGAAGGCTGAAGCCGGAGCCAAGGCACTCTTTAGCGGTGAAGGTGCGCTTGATATGCCTACGGTCACTCTAAAGGAGAGTGATTTTAGAGACGGCGTGATCGATATCATGGGTCTTTTGGTGGCTTCAGGACTTACAGCATCAAGAAGTGATGCCAGAAGAGCCGTTGAACAGGGCGGTGTATCGGTTAATGATGAAAAGATCACCGATATTAAGAAGACATATGCCCCTGAGGATCTTGCAGGTGAAGGGATCCTGTTAAGACGAGGCAAGAAGAGTTATAAGAAGGTTAACTTCTGATCCGTTGCATGGAAAGTTGTACTTGAATATATAGTCGCTTTTCGATATACTATATAAGGTTAGGGAATTTTTGAAAGGACATTGAACTTATGAAGAGAAAACTTTTGATTCTTGCGCTAAGTCTCAGTCTTGGTGTTTCACTTGCAGCGTGCGGAGAGAAGGAAGATAAAGAGACTGTTAAGCAGGAGCCTGTAGTAGCAGAGATAATACCTATTGACGAGTCAGATAATAAGCCTGCGGAAGAAGTAGCAGAAGAGCCTGAAGAGGAAGAAGAGGAAGAAGTTCTTCCTGCCGGAATGGTATACAGCGAACTTACCGGTCTTCCTATAGATGAGTCGTTGGCAAGACAGAAGCCTATTGCGGCAATGGTAGATAATGAGAGCAAGGCGCTTCCTCATTTCGGACTTAATACTGCCGATATCATCTACGAGATGGTCAACAGTACAGCCAATGACCGTGTTACCAGACTTATGGTCATATATAAGGATTGGGGCAATATAGAGCAGCTCGGTTCTATTCGAAGCGTGCGTCCTACTCACATTTGGGTTGCAGGAGAGTACAATGCGGTTATATGTCATGACGGTGGTCCTTTCTACATCGACCAGTATCTTGCACATGACTACGCTCAGCATTTCTCAGGCATATTCTCACGTGTGAATAACGGTAAGGCAAGAGAATTTACTGAGTATATCGTAAAGGGAGATCTCGAGAAGGCATTCGAGAAGTCATCTTATTCTACTGAGTATGATGATTATTATGAGGGACCTCATTTTAAGTTCTCTACACAGAGCAAGCCTATCGAGCTTGAAGGTGAGGCTGCTACAGATATCAATCTGTCAGTTCCTTTTAAGCACAATAAGTCAGAGCTTAAGTATGATGAGAGTCTTGGAGAGTATGTATACTATGTATATGGCTCAAGACATGATGATGGTAAGACAGGTGAGCCTCTTACATTCAAGAACGTGATACTTCAGGAAGCAGGTCTGTTCCAGCTTGATAAGAACGGATATTGTGCATACACGATGTTCGGTGAGACCGGTAAGGGTGACGGATATTACATCACCAACGGTAAGGCTGTGAAGATCACATGGACCAAGAGCGGTGAGAACAGCATCACTCACTTCTTCCTTGAGAACGGTGAGGAGATCACACTTAATGCCGGCAAGACATATATCGGCATAGTACCCGATGAATACTGGGATGGTGTGACACTTAACTGATAACGGACGGTACTTATGATTATCTAACCCCGACTGGAAAAGGTCGGGGTTTTTTGTTATAATAGCGGGGTAGCGCGAAGCTATGATCATTAATGTTGGAGGGATTTAATTATGGCTAATGAGATATATGAGAAATTACAGGATTGTGTCAAAAGCGTAAGAAAGGTTACGGACTTTGTACCCAAGGTGGCTATAGTCTTAGGATCGGGCCTTGGTGATTATGCCAATGATATCAAGGTTGAATGTGAGATAGATTATCATGATATCAAGGGCTTCCCCATATCGACCGTACCGGGACATGCCGGCAAGTTTATCTTTGGATATGTCGGAGATGTTCCCGTTGTATGCATGAAGGGAAGAGTGCACTATTATGAGGGATATCCCATATCCGATGTTGTTCTTCCTGCAAGACTCATGAAGATGTTGGGCGCACAGATACTGTTTTTAACCAATGCGTCAGGCGGACTTAATCCTGATTTTTCTGCAGGAACATTCATGATGATAACCGATCATATAAGCTGTTTTGCTCCCAATCCGCTCATCGGACCCAATATTGATGAACTTGGTACCAGGTTCCCCGATATGTCTCATGTATATGATCAGGACTTACAGGAGATAATAAGGAGCACCGCAGCGGCAGAGGGCATCACACTTAAGGAAGGTGTGTATGCACAGCTTACAGGACCGAGCTTTGAATCTCCTGCGGAGATACGTATGCTTCGCACACTCGGGGTTGATGCTGTGGGAATGTCTACCGTAGTGGAGGCCATAGCTGCCAATCACATGGGCATGAAGATATGCGGAATATCATGTGTATGCAACCTTGCAGCCGGTATGACTGCCAACCCGCTTACACATGAAGAAGTGCAGGCTGCAGCCAATGAGGCGGCACCTAAGTTTAAGAAGTTATTGACGGAATCGGTTAAGAAGTTCTGACGATCAGATATAAGAGGGAAGGTGTATATGAAACTCAGATTATACAATGCAAGAATACTTACAATGAAGGACGGCGAAGATATATACTTCGGCGAGATCCACACAGACGGCAACAGGATAAGCTATGTGAGTGATGATAAGAACGCCCCACAGGACGTTAAGTTTGACAGAGAGATAGACTGTGAAGGCAATGTGCTCATGCCGGGATTTAAGAACTGCCATACACATTCGGGCATGACGGCTTTCAGATCATTGGCTGATGATCTTAATCTTCAGGATTGGCTTACGACACAGATATTCCCAAGAGAAGCCAAGATGACCGGTGAGGACTGTTATTATCTTACCAAGCTGGCTATCCTTGAATATCTTACAAGCGGTGTGACAGCAATCGAGGATATGTACCTTACACCCGAGACGATCGCGGATGCCTGCATAGAGATGGGTATGCGCTGTGAACTCGTATCGGGACTTAATAAGTTCGGCCCCACTCTTGAAGTGTTGGAAGAGAGATACAATAAGTTAAACGGCTACGATCCTCTTATCGGATTTAAGATGGGACTGCATGCGGAATATACATGCGACAGAGAACTGCTTGAGAACACTGCAAAGCTTATAGCAAAATATAAGGCTCCGATGTATGTACACATGTCGGAGACCAAGACCGAAGTGGAAGAGTGCAAGGGCAGATACGGGATCACCCCTGTTAAGCTTTTTGACGAACTCGGACTTTTTGATTACGGCGGAGTCATATATCACGGTGTATGGACGACTGATGAGGACAGGGAGATACTTAAAAAGCGCGGAGTTATGGTAGTGACCAACCCCGCATCCAATGCCAAGCTTGCAAGCGGTATAGCCCCTATAAGTGCTTATCTTAAGGACGGCATTACCGTTGCTATAGGTACGGACGGACCGAGTTCCAACAACTGCCTTGATATGTTCAGAGAGATGTTTTTGGTCACGGGACTTGCCAAGATAAAAGAGATGGATCCTCTTGCAGTACCGGCTACAGAGGTTCTTAAGATGGCTACAGTTAACGGATCGAAGACTTTGGAACATAAGGATACGGATGTGCTTGATAAGGGTAAGCTTGCGGACATCATCATGATAGATCTTAAGCAGCCCAATATGCAGCCCATACTCAATATTCCTAATAATATCGTATACAGCGGTTGCAAGAGCAATATAAAGATGACCATGATCGACGGTAAGATCTTATACCATAACGGTGAGTTTATCGACGTGGATGTAGAAGAGATCTACAGTAAGACCGAAGAGATCATGAACAGACTCAGATAATTCACGAGACGTGCCGATCATAACGACCTAAAGGAGAAAAGGCGGAAGTAAGAATTGGAGACAATAGTATTACTGGGTATGTTTGGTGCCATAGCTTTGGTAATCATATGCTATGGCACTTTTCAGAATAAAAAACAGAGAGCATACAGGATAAAATGCATACAGGAATCATACGGCAAGGCTAATGACAGAAAGTATGGTGACGGTGAATATACACATATTTCCGGCTATCATTATAACCATATAAAAAATGTTAAGTTTTGTCTGGATGAGATCACCTGGAACGATCTTGATATGGACCGGATATATAAGGAGATGGATCGCACCCAGTCATCGGCCGGAGATGAGTATCTGTATCATATACTCAGAAGCCCTAAATTTGCAGCCGATCCGCGCTTGGAGGAAGTGGTCTCATATTACATGAGTCACCCTAAGGAAAGGCTTGCCTTAAGCATCGCCTTAAGCGATATGGGCCGTACGGGTAAGTACAGTATATATGACTATATCAACAATCTGGATGCGCTAGACGGGCGCGATGTGATAAGAGAGTACATCCTTCTTATGGCATATGTTGCAGTCATAGCACTGATGCTTATCATACACAGTCCCGTGGGTGGAGTGCTTTTGGCTGTTTTGGTCATGTATGCAGGCATCACATATTTTTCCGGGAAAAAGAAGATCGAGCCTTACATTGTCAGCTTTTCATATGTATTCCGCCTGTTAACGGGTGTAAAGAAGATCGCCGCATGCAAGGATGAAGGCATAGATAAGGAACTGGACAGATTGAAGGCATCCTACGGTCGTATGTCAGGGTTTTCAAGGTTCTCGTCGATAGTCATGACATCCGGCGGTTCGGATCCGATACAGATCATTCTTGACTACATCAAGATATTCACACATATCGATATCATAAGATTCTACGGTATGCGCAGGCAGGTAATGGACCATGCCGATGATATAGATGAGATGCTGACCGTAATAGGCTTTGTGGATTCATGCATAGCCATTGGGTCATACAGAGAGTATCTGGGACGTTTCTGTGTGCCGGAATTTACTGATGGCGGTTACAGTGCGACAGGACTCTATCATCCTCTTTTGGCCGATCCGGTTTCCAATGATGTGACCTTAAGCCGAGGAATGCTCCTTACGGGCTCCAATGCATCCGGTAAGTCTACGATGCTTAAGACCATTGCTTTATCGGCTCTGTTGGCACAGTCTGTCAATACGGTTCCGGCGGATTCCTACAAGGCACCTGCATACAGGATATATACATCCTTATCCGTAAGTGATGACATCATGCATGGCTACAGTTATTATATGGCTGAGATCAAGGCTCTTAAGCTTATTGTGGATGAAGGAAAAAATGAGGAGACTCCGATACTGGCATGCGTGGATGAAGTGCTGCGCGGAACGAACACCGTAGAGCGCATATCGGCATCCACCGTTATCATGAGACAGTTGTCCGAAGCCAACGGGTTGATACTTGCAGCGACACATGACCTTGAACTTACCGAGTTATTGGAAGACTGCTATGACAATTATCACTTTGAAGAGCTTTTGGAGGGAGAAGACATCAGATTTAATTACAAGTTGATGCCGGGAAGAGCCACTACAAAGAATGCTATCAAACTGCTGTCTGTAACGGGCTATGATGAAAAACTCGTAAAAGAGGCTGATGATATGGCTAAGAGATTTGAAAAAACGGGAGTATTCAGTTTATGAACGTGACCATATATACTGACGGATCTGCCAGAGGCAATCCGAACGGACCGGGCGGCTACGGAACGGTCATTGAATATATTGACGGAAAAGGTACGCTGCATACCAGAGAGTACAGTGCCGGTTATAAGAAAACAACCAATAACCGTATGGAACTTATGGGAGTCATAGTCGGATTGGAGGCACTTAACCGGCCATGTGGGGTGGAGATCATATCGGATTCCAAGTATGTGACCGAAGCCTTTAATGAGCACTGGATAGATACATGGGTAAGAGAGAATTGGCGCAAGGGAAAGAAGAATGAGGTTAAGAATATCGATCTGTGGCTTCGCCTATTAAAAGCCATGGAACCTCACAGTGTGAGATTTACCTGGGTCAAGGGACATGCCGGACATCCTCAGAACGAGAGATGCGATAAACTTGCCACAACGGCTGCAGACGGAAGTGATCTGCTTAATGATGATGGAGTGTAGTCTGGCAATTAGAATAATGATAAAAAAGAATCAGTAAAGGGGAATTCTATGAAGAACTATATCAAAGGAGCCAATCCGTATATGCCTTTGTGGGAGCATGTACCGGACGGCGAGCCGAGAGTATTTGAGCACAATGATGAAAAGCGTGTATATGTGTACGGCTCTCATGACATTGAGAAGACACAATATTGCGGGCGTGATTATGTGGTATGGTCGGCACCGGTTACGGATCTGACAGACTGGACCTGTCATGGTGTAGCGTACGAGACGCACTATGATTCCATACTGTATGCACCGGATGTCGTGAAGAAGGGTGATACATATTATATGTATGCTGCCGAGCGCTGCGGAGGACTTGTTGTTGTGGCAAGCGCAAAGACTCCGTGGGGACCGTTTGAAGATCCGAAGGAGACCAAGCTTGGATTTGATCCGGGTGTGTTAGTGGACGATGACGGAAAAGTATATGCCTACTGGGGTGGATGTGCCGCTCCCTGTTACATTGCAGAACTTGAAGATGATATGGCGACGATAAAGGAAGAGACCCTCGTATCTAATCCCCTCGGACATTCCACCTGTCCGTGGAATCCGGTTGATGACGGGCATATATCATTGATCGATGCGTTTTTTGAAGCTTCAAGCCCGAGAAAAGTATTGGGCAAATATGTCTACATCTATTCCAAGCGGTATGAAAAGCCTGTGCCGGAATATGGGATCACAGAGCCCAATAACGGTTTTTTGTCATACAGATTCAGTGATACTCCATATGGTCCGTTCCATGATGGAGGAGATATAAGCTTTAACGGCGGCGAGATATTAAAGGACAGCGAAGGCAACGGTACCATGACGTATCAATGGGGCAATAATCACGGCTCCATTATGGAAGTGAACGGAAAATGGTATGTGTTCTATCATCGTCAGACCGGCGTCAATGAGTATTCAAGACAGGCCATGATAGAACCCGTGGATGTTGCTTTGGGTAAGGATGGACTTCTGTACATAGGAGATATTAAATATCTTAACGGTGAACCGGTATCATCCAAGCCTGTCGAGATGACATCACAGGGCGCACAGATCAATGGCCTTGATGTATATTCATGGATATCGGCAGGATATGCCTGTCATATTTACGGTGGAAGCAAGCGGGCATATGTTATGCCGGGATATGATAAAAGGGATGACATTTCCACTCCGGTAGTCGATATAACGGACGGAACGACTGTTGGTTTCCGCTATCTGCAGTTTGGCACCAAATCCCCGAAGAATGTGACGGTTATCTTGGATGAACTAAAGAAAGTTATGGTAAAGGTAAGGATAGATTCATATAAAGGACGTGCGATCTCAGAACTTTACTTCGACGGTTCGACCACGGAATTAACGGCAGACCTTAATACCGGTATTATTGGAAGACATGCGGTATATTTTGAATTTACGGATATATCAGGGGCTGATGGTATAAGTTTTAACAGATTCAGTTTTGACTGACCGCATCCGTCCGGTCCGACAGTTTGCTTGTATCATGCAGTGGCTTGACGATAACCAAACGGGATGATAAGATTAAAATGTTGATCGGAGGTATATATATGGACAACTTTGTTGCATTTTTCAATACATTTTTATCGTATCTTTTGATGTATATCGTATTCGGTGCATGCATCATTGCTGCTATCTTTGCAGGTATCGCAGTCAGGAAGCGCAAGAATGCAGCCGCAGATACAGCACAGACTACTGATCAGGCATCTGACGAATCGCAGAAATAGATTTTTGCTTACTACATTAACGGGGCTAACACATTTAATGACACAACAGACCAGCGATTTTTGCGGATATTTGCAGGAATTGTTGGCTGTTTTCATATTGGATGAAGAATCAGGAATAAGATGAAAGACTATATACATACAGTACAGTATTACGAGACGGATAAGATGGGGATCACTCATCATTCGAATTATATAAGATGGATGGAAGAGGCACGGGTAGCTTTCTTATCAGAGATAGGATATGAATATGAACGGCTTGAGGAAATGGGGATCATATCTCCGGTACTTAGTCTGGCATGCGATTATAAGAAGTCTACGACTTTTTCCGATAAGATATCCATACAGGTATCGGTAAAAGAGTATAAGGGTGTTAAGCTCTTCTTATCATATGAGATGAAAAATGAAGCCGGCGATATAGTATGTCAGGCAAGTTCCGTACATGCTTTCTTGGGTAAGGACGGCAGACCGCTTAAGATGAAGCAGGAATATCCTGAACTGTACAATACCCTGACCGGACTGGTGGTGGCAGAACTTGTATAGTTTTATTCTGTCGCATATATCATCATAATAAATATAATATGTTATAGGGAACAAATAACGAGGATTGGGATAATGTTACAACTTCTTACGATTCACCAGCTTGATATCATGCTTGCTCTAAGCAGCATCTGTGGTATGACCACATTCTTCGTGTTTCTTTCGGATTCGCTTACAAGAGGCAGAAAACAGGCGCTTATGACTGTTGAGATAGGCGGTATGCTGCTACTTGTCTCCGATATGCTCACATATATATATGCCGGAGATATGAGTACCTTCGGCTATTGGATGGTTCGGGTCAGCAATTATCTTACGTTTGCCTTGATGCCGATACTGATGTGCGGATTCACGTATTATATTCAGGATCTGCTCATGAATGAGGGCGGACTTACCATAGTCCCCAGGCGTATGAAGGCCGTATACTATCTGACTGTTATAAGTGAAGTGCTTATAGCAGTCAATCTGTACGGCAGATATTATTATTATATCGATGAGTACAATCTTTACCACCGTTCGTGGGCTTTTATCCTCTGTTATGTGATGCCTTTACTTGTCTTGGTGATACTTCTTACTATCATCAGACAATATAGAGACAGGATCAATAAAAATATACGTATTTCTCTTATTCTTTTTACGATCACTCCGGTGATCGGTTCTTTGATCCAGTTTTTTGCATTGGGTCTTTCAATCACGGATATCTTTATAGTCGGGACATGTGTAATGCTCTATGTCTTTGTGCTTATAGACATGAATCAGGCCAAGAAGGAGAAGGAAGCGGCCGAAGAGATGTCGGTACGTGCCGTTGCGGCAAGTGAGGCCAAGTCGGCGTTCTTATCCAATATGTCTCATGAGATACGTACGCCTATCAATGCGATACTCGGCATGAACGAGATGATATTAAGAGAGTGTGAGGACAGTGAGATCTTAGGATATTCTGAGACTATACGTACAGCAGGAAGTACGCTTCTTGGCCTTGTCAATGACATACTTGATTTTTCCAAGATCGAAGCAGGCAAGATGGAGATCATTCCTGTTGAATATGATCTTTCTTCAGTGCTTAATGACCTTGTGAATATGATACAGACAAGAGCCGATGCAAAAGGACTTATACTTAAGCTTAAGTTTGATCAGGACGTTCCTAAGATCCTTAACGGCGATGAAGTACGCCTAAAACAGGTGATCACCAACATCCTTACCAATGCGGTCAAGTATACCGAGAAGGGCAGTATAACCTTCCATGTAGGCTATGACAGGACAGATGATGATCCGGACAGTATCATGCTTAATGTATCCGTAAAGGATACCGGAATAGGAATAAAGCCCGAAGATATGAAGAAGCTGTTCTCCGAATTTGAGAGGATAGAAGAGGGGCGTAACAGGAATATCGAAGGCACTGGCCTTGGTATGAACATTACCAAGCGTCTGCTTGAGATGATGGGTACGTCACTTAAGGTGGACAGTGTATACGGTGAGGGTTCGGATTTTTCTTTTGCTTTAAGACAGAAGGTTGTAAAATGGGATCCGCTTGGCGATTATGAAGCCTCATATCGTGCGTCACTGTCGGAACGCAAAAAATACAGGGAGAAGTTCACGGCACCCGAGGCCTGTGTACTTGTTGTTGATGATACTGAGACCAACCTTACGGTGTTTAAGAGTCTGCTTAAACGTACAAAGGTTTCTATAGATACGGCCGCAAGCGGTGATGAATGCCTGGCTTTAACACATGATAAGCGATATGACATGATCTTTTTGGATCATATGATGCCGCAAAAAGACGGTATACAGACTTTCCATGAGCTTCGTATGCAGCCTGACAATCCCAATCTTAATACTCCGACGATATGTCTTACAGCCAACGCCATAAGCGGTGCAAGAGAGAAATACCTTGCCGAGGGATTCAATGACTATCTTACCAAGCCTATAGATGCTGAGAGACTTGAGGCGATGTTGATTGAATACCTTCCGAAGGATAAAGTGGAAGTTTCATCCGGACAGGAGGGAGAAGCGGATGATATATCAGAGGAAGCGCTTCCTGATTGGCTTACGGATTGTGAAGGAATCGACGCAGGCACCGGTGTAAGCAATTGCGGCGGTGCAGAAGAATATATGACAGTACTGTCAGGATTCTATGCATCCATAGACGCCAAGGCTGATGAGATAGAGAGTTATTATGATTCAGGAGATATCCGTAATTACACGATCAAGGTACATGCACTTAAGTCTTCGGCACGTATCATAGGCGCGACTGAATTATCCGCAGAGGCAAGGGCACTTGAAGATGCGGGCAATGAAGAGAATATTGAATATATAAAAGAGCATACGGCTGCCTTGCTTTCAGGATATCGTTCTTATAAGGAGATATTGAAACCGATTGAAGGAAGTTCGGATGATCTGCCTGATATCCCTAAAGATATGCTGGCTGATGCATATGCAGGCTTGTCGGAATTTGCTCAGGCCATGGATTATGAACTTGCCCGTATGGTCATCGATTCAGTCAAGGAGTATAGGCTTCCGGAAGAAGATGAAAAGCGGTTTAAGAGATTGCAGACGTGCCTGTCACAGATGGATTGGGATGGGATCAAAGCGATAGCGAATGAGGCGGTTTAATAAGCAGAGCCTTTTTATAGGGGACTAAGATGGATAATAACAAAAAAGAGAGATTGATGATATCCATAATCACGGTATCGAGTCTTGGCAATATAGCCGAATGCCTGATAGCCGGATGGGAACTGTGGATCCTTCCGGTTATAGTCATCGGTGTGATAGGGATCTGGTGGCTGCATATCGTTCAGAGGAATGATATGATCACGAGGACCAATATATATTTTATCTTTGCGGCATTTTTAGTATTCTTCCACGGAATACATGATGTCAGTTATTTTGATGTTTCCATCGTTACGCTTATCCTGATGGCTACATTTATGGTGACAGACAGGATAAGGCTTCTTAATCTGATACTGCTTGAATATATCGTTATCATGGCATATCAGTTCTTTATGCTTTATATGAAGGAAGGTACGGACATTACACCTGTAGTAGCCATAAGGACTGTGCTCCACATAGGCGTGGTGGTGTGTATGTACAGTTTGGGAAGGGTGCTTGCCAACAGCAGGATCGCAGCTAATGTTAAGCTTGATAAATGGAGGGAAGCCGTCGAAGAGAATGATCATGACATGGAGGACTTTCTGTCCAATATTTCCCATGAACTGAGAACCCCTGTAAATGTGATCAGCGGTATGACGACCCTGATGCAGAAAGATAATAACAGCAAGGAATTGTCCTCAATTCAGGATGCGGGTATAAGGCTTGCACATCAGATCGAGGATATTCAGGACTATACGGAGATAAAGCGTGGCGAACTGCATCTTGAGGAAGAGAACTATATGTGTCTTTCTTTAGTGAATGATGTAGTAGCCTTATACAGGGCAAGCAGCCGGAAAAACGATATCGAACTTATCGTGGATCTTGATCCGACGACACCGGCCATGCTAAAGGGAGATATCAAAAAACTGCATAAGCTTTTCAGGCATCTTTTGGAGAATTCGATCAAATTCACCATGCGCGGAGGCATATATATAAAGGTCATGTCGGTGCCCAGGGATTACGGCGTGAATCTTATCATTGAAGTGACGGATACCGGTATCGGAATGACAAGAGCAGATATGGCCCGTATATCAAAGGGAATGTATCAGGCCAATAAGAAGCGTAATCGAAGTACCGGCGGTATAGGCATAGGCCTCCCGATAGTGTATGGCTTTGTACATAAGATGGGCGGTTTTGTCAATATATCAAGTACAAAGGGCAGCGGAACCACAGTCAGACTTTCCATACCTCAGCAGATTGTGGATCAGTCTGCGTCACTTACCATTAAAGAGGAGGCAAAGGAAGATCTTGTATTCTATACAAAACCTGAGAAATACAGGGTTCCTGAAGTGAGAGAATACTACAGGCAGATGATGAGCAATCTTGCCGAAGGATTACGGGCAAAACTGTATCAGGCAGGGGAGAGGGAAGAACTTAGGCGTCTTACGCAGGAACTTAATGTCTCGCATATTTTTACCGGACAGGAAGAGTATGAATCCGACAGGGAACTGTTGGATGAACTGGCGCATAACGGATACAGGATAGTAGTGGCTGTAGAAGAAGAGTTTG
>JAEEGL011824945.1_pt1 | contig 20228 bp, 10 predicted proteins | sample 9134231 | NCBI WGS metagenome assembly JAEEGL01 (sample SAMN16246548, study PRJNA631951) | gut metagenome | biome: gut microbiome; feature: rumen; material: fiber-attached | host: Bos | place: Iran: Karaj | collected 2018-10
CCGATATAAACGGTATCAAGCGGCCGGTTTGCAAACCGCTCCCTTACAAAATCCAGTTCTTTTTCAATGCAGGATAAGTACTCGGGAATTCGTTTCTGCCAGGGTCCGATAGCTCCGGAAAGAAAAGAACAGTATGCACATCTGGTCGGGCAGAACGGAATTCCGATATAAAGCGAATAACCGCTGTACGGATGAACCGAGGAAATAATCTCTGTCTCCCTCTTTGCGATTTCAATGGCAAGTGAACTCTTTTCTTTACTGACGAACCGGTCCTGTTCATAGAATGACCGAATCTCTTCCTCCGTACTTCCTTTCAGAATCATCTGTCTGGCAAGTTTGGTCGGGCGGACTCCGGTTAAACTTCCCCAGGGAAGATCTTTTCCGGTGAGTTTCCGGAGTGCCAGGTACAAATTATGCATATGTGCCTGTTTGAACTTCTTTTTTTTCTTTTTTTCAAGCTCTGATTTATTATCTTTTTCGATTCCGTCCTTATCTTCATTCCCGATTCCGTCTTCGTTTCCGGATGAACTCCGGGGTTTTTCTTCCACATCCGGAATATCCTCTTCTTCCACAATTCCGGCCGTCTCTTTAGTTGCATCACCAGAATCGTCCCATAAACTTTCAATCGGAAACTCAACCACAACCGTCTGTCCGTTTTTGTATCGGACTACAGTTGTAGTTTTATCGGTATATTCCGTGCAAAGCAGTAACCGGTCTTTTCCGGATTCTTCGCCGTTCATCACCGCATGATCCGCACCGGAATCGGTTCCGCCACCGGCTGACGGTGCATAAAACGAACAGTCCTCCCCTTCCCGAATCTTCCGCATAAATAAACAAGCGTCGGAATTGTCGTTCCGGCGCTCAATCTCTTCTCCCGGAAAGAATTCCCGAACAAGGAGGTTTGTATCGTATTCAAATTGCTGTAAGGTACAAAGCAGGAGCATTCTTTCAAAAACCTTTATTTTTAAATTCCCGCCGCAAACGGATTGTACATTTTCTCATGACCGATGGTGGTAAATTCGCCGTGTCCCGGATAAACTTTTACTTCATCCGGAAGTTCAAACAGTTTTGCAAGCGACTGTTTTAACTCCCTCACATTGCCGGTCTCGAAATCCGTTCTTCCGACGCTTTCATAAAAAAGCGTGTCTCCGCTGAATAAAACACCGTCCTCTTCGGAGTAAAAGCAGCATCCGCCTGCGGTATGACCGGGTGTTTTTATGACCTTTAAGTCCATGCCTCCGACAGTTACCGTATCGCCGTCATGAAGCAGCACATCGGGCTTTACCGTATAGGATTTTCCGACTTTATAAGAGGAATTGATTTCCGGATCCGAAAGAAGTTTCACTTCATCCTCCATGGCATATACCTTTGCCCCGGATACATTCCTCATTTCGTTCACACCCATGATATGATCAAAATGTCCGTGCGTCAGCAAAATCGCCTTAACGGTCAGTCCTTTTTCGCGGAGTCTGGTGAATAACTTATCGCCCTGGGCGGACGGGTCAATCATAATCGCATCGTACTCCCCTTCACGGTGTACGAAATAGCAGTTATTCTCGAGCATCCCCAAAACGATGCAACCGACTTTTAATTCACCTTTTTCCATCTTCGATTCTTTCCCCTGTATCTGTTTATATAAAGTTTTTACCGTTCATCCCGAAATACAAATCAGTTCGTTGTCCGCTGAATATCCTGAACGCTCTCCACCTGCCTGATTTTCTCGATTAAGGATGCCAGTTCTTCCTTACTCTTTACTTCAAAGGAAATCTGCACGGTAGCCACTTCTTTCTTGCTTGTCGCCGTCGTAAGCGAACTGATGGAGATATTCCGCTCGGAGAAGATTTTTGTAATGTCCACCAAAAGCCCCTGACGATTGGTCGCAAAAACGGTAATCGTGGAATTATACTTCTCTCCTGTATGTTCCTTCAGTGCCGCTTCGTTCCAGGAAGCCGCAATCATTCGCGGTTTTTCCTCTTCGGAGAGGCAGCGCATATTGACACAGTCCACGCGGTGAATGGATACGCCACGTCCTCTGGTAACGAAACCGACGATTTCATCCCCGGGCAGCGGGTTGCAGCATTTTCCGAAACGGACCGCCACGTCATCCGTTCCTTCCACCACAATACCGCCCTTGATATCGACGGGTTTCGGCTTCTTCGCCTGCGTTTCGGCCACGGATTTTACCACTTCTTCATTGGTCATGGGCTTCTTGTTATTGCGCTCGTAAAGCTCCATCATCTTGTTAAAGACCTGGCCCTCTTTTAAGCCGCCGTGCCCGATGGCCGCAAGTACCGCATTCCAGTCGTTAAAGCCGTATTTACGAACCACATAATCCGTATAAGGTGTTTTTGCCAGTTCCGCATACTCAAATCCGCGGGGTTTGCAGTAGGCCGCCAGAAGTTCTTTTCCCCTGACGATATTTTCCTCTTTTTCCTCGTGGCGGAACCACTGGTTGATTTTATTCTTTGCCTGGGGCGATTTAACGAAGGTAAGCCAGTCCCGGCTCGGTCCCTTGTTCTCGCTTCCGGTAATGATTTCAATCTTGTCGCCGTTTTGAATCACATAATCGTTTCCGACCAGACTGCCGTTTACTCTCGCACCGATCATACGGTTTCCTACCTCGGAATGGACGGAATAAGCAAAATCGACCGGCGTACTTCCTGCGGGAAGCTGTTTTAACTCGCCGTTTGGCGTATAGCAGAATACGTAATCCGTAAAGAGGTCCAGACCGTTTTTCACGAGTTCCAGAAACTCCATATTGTCCTTGGATTCACTCTGCCACTCGATAATCTGACGAAGCCACGCAAACTTCTTCTCATCGTTAAACGAGATTTTCTTTCCGTCTGCGCCTTCTTTATATTTCCAGTGTGCGGCAATACCGTATTCCGCCACCTGATGCATTTCATTGGTACGAATCTGGATTTCAAACGGCTGTCCGGAAGACCCGATAACCGTTACGTGAATGGACTGATACATATTGCTCTTCGGATTGTTGATATAGTCCTTGAAACGTCCGGGATAGAGCGAATAGATGCTTAAAACCAGACCTAAAACTTCCCAGCAGTCATGCACGGTATCGACAATGATACGGACCGCAAAAAGATCGTAAATCTGGTCGAGAGTTTTATTCTGGTTTTTCATTTTCTTGTAGATGGAGAAGAAATGCTTTACTCTTCCGTCGATTTTGGCATGAATGCCGGCCTCACGGATATGGGCCCCTACTTCGTCGACGATGCCCTGAACATACTGTTCGCGTTCCGTACGTCGCGTGGCGATTTTATCCACCAGGTCATAGTAGGCTTCCGGTTCCAAGTATTTTAAAGACAAATCGTCAAGTTCGACTTTGATGCGGGAAATACCAAGACGGTCCGCAATCGGAGAATAAATCTCCAGCGTTTCCCTGGCTTTCTCAACCTGCTTGTCCGGAGCCATGTGTTTCAGCGTCCGCATATTGTGAAGACGGTCTGCCAGTTTTACGACAATGACACGAAGATCCTTGGCGGTTGCCAAAAACATCTTTCGAAGGTTTTCCGCCTGGACTTCGAGTTTATCCTGATTGCCGATCTGCATGCGGTTTAACTTGGTCACACCTTCCACGATATCGGCAATATCCTGATTGAATTCATTCTTTAAATCTTCATAGGTGATGCTGGTGTCTTCAATAATGTCATGAAGAATTCCGGCCGCAATCGTATTCTCATCCATCTGAAGGTCCGCTAAAATAATGGCCACATAAAGCGGATGAATGATGTAGGGTTCACCGGACTTGCGAAGCTGGTCCTTGTGAGCATTGTCGGCCATTTCATATGCCTTTTTAATAACGGGAATTCCTTCGGGGTTGTATTTTTCCACACGGGAAATGAGGTCCCCGAGTAAAACCTCGGGCGCCAGAAATTCTTCGATTGACTCAATACGGCCGTCGTCAATGACAAAATCATTATGAACCTGTTTGGAAATATCCGTATTATCCGACATAGGCACAACCTTCAAAAACACAAAATATAATGCTTAAGTATAGCATTTTTGTGCCTTTTTATCAAGAAAAACCGGTCAACTTATCGTGACCGGTTTCCCTTTTATCTTCCGTTATCCGGAAGTTTCTTTTTTTCCTCGTACAATTCTTCATCGGCAAATTCGGCGATTACCTTAAAGGAGAGTTTTTCATATCCTCCGGCCATGGCCGTTCCGATGCTGACCGTCAGCGGATACGGCGAATTCGCCTCCTCATTCAGAACCTGTAAACTGTCGTTTATGGCCTTTTTTAATTCTTCGATGCTTTCGTCCGTTTCGCCTTTCGTGATAATCACGAATTCATCCCCTCCGTAACGGGCAATGTTGGCACGGTGTTTTAACACTTTGCATCCCCGTCTTAAGGCTTCCGCCACTCGTACCAGTGCCGCATCGCCTTCCACGTGCCCGTAGGTATCATTGATGCTTTTAAAGCGGTTTGCGTCAATCATCAGGAAATGAATGTCCATATGCTCGTCATTTCCCTTTACCCACTGCTCATAATGATGTACAAGCTGTTTACGGTTATTCAGTTTTGTGAGCGGATCGACGGATACCATTTCCGTAATCCAGTTCAGATAAAGAACGAGTGTTGCAATCGAAAGCATTCCGCACACCACCGGAATATTCGGAACGATATACTGAATGATGCCGCCGATGGCCGGTGCAATCGGAAAAATCGCCAGTATGAGCAGTTTCTGCCTCTGCTCCGCTTTCCTTTTATCCAAAAGCCCGATAAAAGCCCTGGTACAGGTTACAAGAACATAAATATAGGCAAAAATGTAAAGAAGGAAAAACAGCGGTCCGCGGGTATAGGTCCTGCTTTCATCCACATAATAAAGAATCGGCACAAAATGATTTACGATGATTAAAATCAGCTGAATCCACACGAATGCGGATGAAATCCACAGCCGTTTCCGGTTTTTGACAAAGGGAGAATCCTGAAGATACTCAAAATATACAAACCAGAAATAGCACATTAAGGCCGTGCTTAAGAAGTAAATATCCTTACTTAGGATAACTCCCGTCTTCCAGTACGGCAAAAACCGGTTGAGTGCGATAACCCGGTACGTATCCGACAGGAAAAATACCACCATCGAATCGAGTGCCATGGAAAAATTACGCTGGGCTACCATCTTGGAAAGTCCCAGCGTTTTTAACCGGATAACCGCGATAATCGCTACCGAAAGCAGATTTATCTCCAGGTATAGAATTGAATACAGTGTTTTGTAACTAAGCATTTTGTCTAGTTCGGTTTGTTTCTTTTCTGTTTTTTTTGGTCTTTTACGGCATACATCTTATCATCCGCAATTTTCAGGGCCTTTAACACTTCGTAATCCTCATCGAAAACGGAAGTATAGGCACCACTGCTGGTCGTAACCACATAGGGAAGAATCTTTTTCGCATTGTAATCTTCCAGATGTTCATCTATTTTCCGGATTATGCCATCCGAATCGCACTCTCCTATAATGACGGCAAACAGTTCATCCCCTCCGAATCTGGCACAGAGCGAATAATCCGGAACGGACTCCTTTAAAGCCGTAGCGACCGCCGCAATGGACAAGTCACCGTCGGCATGTCCGAAATTGTCATTAATATACTTAAGACCGTCCAAATCGGACATAATCAGGGTAACCGTTTTACCGATATTCTCCGGTTTATTCCGCTCTTCTTCATAGATTCTCATGAATCCGATGCGGTTATAAAGACCGGTCAGTGCATCATGACGATACATTTCATCCATTCTCTCTAACAGTTTCTTCTGACACTGCAGATTGACAAACCCGCCGATTCCCATACTGATGGCATTAGTCACAATGGCCGAACGGGAATAATTGGTGATTAAGAATTCCCGGAAATAATAACAGTTAAATCCAAACGGCCGGTTCATATAATCAAGGGCATTAAACAAAAGCGGATAAGGACCTTCAAGCAGCTCCAAAATCCGGTCACGGTAATTTCCGGAAAGAACGCTTTCCTTCCGGTTTACGGTTTTATCGAAAAACAGCTCTTCGGGAAGCGGCAGATGCTCAAAGCGGTGTTCTTCGGCATAATCCGCATCATAAATCAAATGGAAATCCCGCTTTGCATGCTCGTCATAATCCTTCATGAAATAATTCGAATTCAGGTTGAAAACATTCCGGTCCACCACCGTTAAGGAACACTTCGTCTTATGTTCATGAATGGCAGCAGCCATATCCCAGACGGTATTTCCGATCTGCATGGCAGATGCGATATTATAAAGAATCCGGGTATCGTCCTGATGGCGGTAGAAACTGCTGTTCAGTCCGGCAACCAGATTGGATTTGCTTTGCTCACATGATTCACATCCGCACGATTCGTTTGGAATTAACTGAGGCACAATATAAACGCTTTCCGCTTTATGCGTATTTACCAGGGCAAGTGCCGTATCGGCCACCGATTCGGCAAGCAGCATGATATCACAGCTCGCCGTCGCTATTTTGGGACTCGTAAAGAAAACTTCATCATAACCGTCAAATCCCGAAACGCGGACATCCTCCGGAACCCTGATTCCGGCGTTCTTTAGCATATCGATTACATTGATGGCCATAATATCGTTTGCGCACACGATGGCATCGGGAAGACAGTCTCTTTTTAAGATTTCCTCCATGGCCGCTCTTGTCGGATCCGCCCAGAAATCGCCGTAGCTTAACATGGTTTCTTCGTCGAATTCGATGTCGTTTTCGGCCAGAATTTTCTTAAAAATCGCAATTCTCCGGTCGGAGAATTCATTATCTTTTAATCCTGCCATCATATGCGGATGTTTAACATGATGTTCTTCGATGACATGCCTTGCAATCGCTTCAAATCCGGCCTCATAATCGAAGTTTACCAGAATACAGCCGTCGTAGTTTCCGTCCACGATAACGACGGGAACGTCCGCTTTATTCGCAGAATCAATAATCCGGCGGGAAACCATATGGCTTTTGATTTTCTCATCCATAATCAGAATACAGTCCAGTTCTTCATACGGAAGCAGATCAAAAACAAAGGTCTCCGCCGGATTCACATCTTCTTCCCAGTATATATCGGAATTAATGGCAAAAATCAAAAGCGCACAGTTATCCTTCTGCAGAATTTCATTCAGTTTCTTCGTAAAACCGTAAATCTGCGTGTCGTAGATTCTCGATGTACAAAGTGCTACCAGTCTTTTTCCGTTTACCATGGTATTTCTGTCCGTTCCTGCTCATTTTGAAGAATTTCGCTTTCAATTTTTCGCATTGAAATTCACTTTGCAGTCACATAGATTATTATACCACTATCTATTTTTGCCGTAAATCCACTCTTCTTACTTTACCCGAAATTGTTTTCGGAAGTTCATCCACGAAATCCACGATTCTCGGGTATTTATAAGGTGCCGTATGGCTCTTTACATAGGTCTGGATTTCCTTCTTAAGTTCATCGGAGCCCTTTGTTCCCTTTGTAAGAACAATGATGGCTCTTACCACCTGGCCGCGGATTTCATCCGGTGCCGCAACAACCGCACACTCGAGAACATAAGGAAGCTCCATAATAACGCTCTCGATTTCGAAGGGTCCGATACGATAACCGGAAGACTTGATTAAGTCATCCACACGTCCGACATACCAGTAGAATCCGTCCTCATCCTTCCATGCCGTATCGCCGGTATGGTAATAGCCGTCGTGCCATACACTCTTCGTCTTTTCCTCGTTTAAATAATATCCTTCAAACAGTCCGTTCGGAACACCGTTTTCGGTACGGATGACGATTTCGCCGGTTTCACCGACCGGTGCAAGGCTTCCGTCTGCTGCCATGATTTCCACCTGATACTGCGGGGAAGGTCTTCCCATGGAACCGACTTTATTGTTTTCGCCTACATAGTTGGCAATGGTAAGCGTTGTTTCGGTCTGTCCGAATCCTTCCATGATACGAACGCCTGTCGCCTTTAAGAACTGGGAATAAACTTCCGGGTTCATGGCCTCTCCGGCAACGGTAGCATACTTAATGGAGCTTAAATCATACTTCGCCAGATCTTCCTTGATGAAGAAACGATACATGGTTGTCGGTGCACAGAAGGTCGTAATTTTATACTTTGCAAACATCGGCAGAATGTCTTCGGCTTTGAATTTTTCAAAGTCATAAACAAAGGTCGCCGCCTCGCAGAGCCACTGTCCGTACAGTTTGCCCCACAGCGCTTTTCCCCATCCGGTATCGGCAATGGTAAAATGCAGACCGTTCGGATCCACGTTATGCCAGTATTTTGCGGTCAGGAAATGACCGAGCGGATATTTGTGCGTATGTGCCGCGATATTGGGATATCCGGTCGTTCCGGACGTAAATAACATCAGCATGGTATCGTTACCGCCGGGTGTATCTGCCGTACGCTCAAAGGTATCCGGGAAATTCTTAAACTCTTCATCAAAATTATGCCAGCCTTCCTTGCTGCCGTTTGCCATAACCTTGATTTTAAGAGTCGGACTCTTTTTCTGTGCCAGATCCACCTGATCGGCCACATCACCGGTTCCCGTGCAGACAATGGCGGATATGCCGGCTGCATTGAAGCGGTACTCAAAATCATGGTCCTTTAAAAGATGCGTTGCCGGAATTACAATGGCACCGAGCTTATGAAGGCCTAAGATGGAGAACCAGAACTGATAATGACGTTTCAGTACAAGAAGTACCCTGTCGCCCTTCTTGATTCCGATGGATGCGAAATAGTTTGCTGCCATATTGGAATAACGGCTCATATCACCGAATGTGAATCTCCTGGACTCCTTTTCATTGGAAACGTAAATCATGGCGGTCTTTCCGGGAATCTTCTTTGCCAGTTCGTCAACAACATCAAAGGCAAAGTTGAAATGCTCGTCATTTTTGAATGTAACACTGTTTACCACGCCGAATTCATCCACGGTCGTGTCAACATACTTTGCATATACCGGATTCTTTAAATTCGCATTATCCACGTTGGTCTTAACGAATTTCTGGACCTTGTTTTCCACCTTGGAAGGGCCCTTGGCATCCGGATTCATAACGATTGCATAGATTTCGCAGTCCTCACCGCCAAGCGCAATCTCATTGTGGGGAATGGCGGAATTATAGTAGATGGAATCACCTTCATGAAGGATTTCCACGTTGTCTCCGACTACCATTTTCAGGCTTCCCTTTACGACAATGTCAAGTTCCTGGCCGACATGCGTGGAATATTCATAAGGTGGATTGAGCGCTTCCTGTGAATACGGAATACGTACAAAAAACGGCTCGGCTAACTTATTCTTAAACTTGGATGCCAGACGGAAATACTCGAATCCTTCGCGGCGTACGATCTGATCTCCCTCGCCTCTGCGGGTTACGGTTACTTCGGAAAGGGCCGGACTTTCACCTTCCATTAAGTCCGTCATTTCCACATTGCAGACCTGTGCAATCTTGTAAATGAACGTGAAAGAGAAATCTTCCTCTCCGGATTCAAGGCGTGCGTATTCATCGGCCGATATTCCGATTTTCTTTGCCAGCGCTTCCTGTGATAAATTCATATCCTCGCGCAGTGCACGGATACGTCTTGCCACCTCATGGATTTCGTTTTCAAGCTGTGCTGTCGTGTTCATGATGTCCTCCCTGTTGTTTTAATAACGATTCTTTTTCCTTCAGAGCACTCATAAATGCTTCGCATTTATTTCGTGTCTGAGTAGTGTCTGCTGGTTTTGTCCTTCTCCATAAACAAAGAACCCGTCCCATGTTTTCGCATGAGACGGGTTGAAATTTCAATCCGCGGTACCACTCAGCTTCGCCTTAAAAAGGCGCCCTCAGCAGGCTCTGTCAAGCCCTTTGCTTTAACGCAGCAACTACGTGAACGTCTACTCAGGATTCATCATCCTTTTGGGGTCCCGGCTCAGAAGGGATAACGCTCGTGCTTTCAATTGTTGTCTTTCACCAGCCGACAACTCTCTGTGAATTGAAATTGCCCGTGTCTTCTTCGTCACAGCCTTTCACTATTTGCTAAAATATCACCTGTGTGAATTTTTGTCAACATAAAATTTCAAAAAACATTTACAGGTTTTTATCCGTTTAAATCTATTCGGTCTTTAACATGTAGTAAATATACGTTACCTTCCCCACATTTACCTGAACGCGAAGGTAGGAATCTTCCTTGCGGTATGTATACTCGTACCCGTCCGATTTGTACGGATCTCCGTATAATTCACGCATTTTTTTATCCGTATCGCCGACCGTTAATCCTTCCGGTGTGGAAGATAAATCGTCGGTTAAATAAATGGCGGAAACAAGACTTTGATCCGGATATTCCGCAATATAGATTTCACAGTGATCGTAGGTATAAACCTTGTCCATTCCGTCGAGCGCACAACTGGGAGCTTCAAACGTGCTCTCCGGCTCTCCGAGGAGTGCCACAACCTCATCGGACGGCATGTTGATATAAATGTCTCCCTCTCCGTTTTTCGTAACGGCATGATAGAAAAATCCGCTGTAGGATTTTTTCTCCTCCGTTGCCTTCACTTCTTCCGTTTCCTTTGTATCGGTAGAAGCTAAAACTTCCTGCTCTGCCTGCGGCTTGTCAATTCTCTTTACCTCGTCTTCGGGTACGGATGCCGAAGTACATGCCGTCATAACCGTTGCCGCCGCCAGGGCCAGAAACATCATTGCCTGTTTTGTTTTCATTCCTTCACTTCTCTTTCCGTTCATTCCAAACTGCTGTCAAATCAGACTCAGAAGAACTATTCTCCCTGCCCGATTGTCGCACCTGCATTCAAAAACACTCGAGCAGGACTTATCGCGCAAAATGGATTTTAACATATCCTTATCGGAAATGGCAACCGAAAATTATCACTCGGACTTTTCCTTTGTGCGTTTCTTAAAAATAAGACTTCTGAAAAGCACCAGATTCAGTACGATAAAATATACCACCATAATTCCGAATGTGATAAATGTTGCCATGTCGCTTTTCGGGCAGAATGCCGCAAGAAGCATCATCGGAAAACCGAGTACGATTGCCGGGAACGTCTGATAAACCACATTGTCGGAAGCCGGTGTTTCAAACATCGGATCGATTTCACGAAGAAGAATAACGCCGGTGGATGCCGTTCCGGTGAGCATTCCGAACATAACCAGGAATTCCTCGTGACGATAACCGTAAAAGAGTTTCTTTGAAATGAGTTTAATATATAAAAACGTAAACACCACGCCGAGAAGGGCCATAATCAGTAATACCGCCCAGTAATCCTTAATGATATCCAGCTGGATGGCACCGATTCCGGCAACAATCATAATATCAAACGCAAATCCCGCAATACGGCTTAATAGAAAATTATTGATGTAATCGCGGTGCATGATTTTTCCCTTTTTCAAAAGTTTTAAAACGAGCTTCATCAAAACGGCCACCAGCGTTCCGATTAGGAAATTGAATCCGAAAATCGTTGACCGAAGTCCGGCGCCGGTGATTTTTCCGAGCAGATACATGATGCCAAACGCAATCGCATAGCAGATCACAACCAAAGCAATCTGCACAGTCAGTTTGTCCATGGATTCCACCATCGGGATTTCGTCTTCATCTTCAACCTTCTCCGCATTCATGCGAAAAATATTATTACGGATTTCGATATCACCTTTTCTGCGGTGATAAGCCAGATAAATGATGCCTCCGATGCTGGCAGCCAAAAAACCGAGCGCCGCAACCGTAAGACCGAACGACTTGCCGCCCGTAAAACCGAAATCACTTTCGTAAATCGATCCGAAATTCAGTGCCTGTCCGGTTCCCTGTCCGAAACCGAAGGAAAGAAGCAGTCCCGCGGCCTTTAAAATCTTCGGAAGAAAGAAAGATGCGACTGTTGTGACGGAAAGTCCGATGATTCCCTGTAAAAGATAGGTATTCACCGTGACGATGCCCGAATTTACAACATCTTTGACTCTTCCCTTTCCTTTCTCATCACTACCCGTTTTACGAAGCGTCATCGCGACAAATCCGATGGCAAGACAGTGATAGGTTAAAATTTCCATGATTTCCAATCCGGTCAGGGCTGTTTGGTGTTCGAACATAAAATACTGGAAAAAGTATTTTCCCGAGACAATCTTGCAAACAGTGGAAATTAAAAGCAGGATAATTCCCCCGATTACTGAGACGGGAATTAAAGATTTCCGTAAAAAAGGGATGTTTCTTTTCAGTATGTTTCCAAGTAAGAGTCCTCCGAGAATGATTCCCATCAGTAAAATTACCGACCAGACCGAAAGATCCGAAAATGCGATTCCGCTTGACATTTATTTTCCTCCCTTGCCTGAATTCAGTTTCTTAATAAAAATCAGATATGCTTCACCGGGATATTTTTGTTTTCCCTTGATTTCATAGTATTTCCCGTCTTTGGTTGCAATCAGCAGTATTCCGTAGGAATAAATGCTTACATCCGAAATCTCCGCAATCGGAACGGATACCTCTCCGACGCTGATTTCGTCGACGGTAAGCACCAAATCTCCGCTGCTTAATACTTCATCCTTATGGTCTTTTTCAATCCGGTGGATAGCCAGAGAAGGACTTCGAAGCAGTATTTTATCGGCCTTTCCGACTTCTTTATTTCCGGCCACACCGTTTTTGGCCTCTTTATCTTCAACGCTGTCCGGCAAAACCGTATTATCGATATAATCCCTCTGCCAGAAATCCCACTCCGTGACGGTACGATACGGAATTTTCTCTCCCTTTAACATTCCGTATTCATCTATTGTACCACGAAGACCGCAATTGCAGAAAAATTCTTTTTTCTTAGAACGGATTGTGCCGAATTCTTTGCAGGAAGGACACAGGTAAAGCTGCAGTTCAATGTTCTCCGCCGGTCTTTTCCCTTTGTGAGCGGACGGGTTTTCATAAGCATCCACGGCAAGATCTTTGATGATATGCTCATAGAATTCTTCCTCACTCATTGAGGCGATTTCTTCTTTCGAATACTCCGCGGCTTTCTCAATTCTTATACGGCCTTTGCGGATTCCCTTTCCCCACCGGGGGGTTGTCAGAAAACCGCCGTGAATGCGTATCATAACAACCGGGCATTTTAACTTCTGTAAAACCGCCGCCGTTACGGGAGCAATCTCTCCCGTCCGCCCGTTTCCCGAGCGCAAGCCTTCCGGAGCGAGTAAAACTTTGTATCCGGCTCTTAAAATGCGGCTCATTTCCAGGACAACGCCCGCTCCGTTTGTCCCCTTTTTCTTCAGAATCGGAGCAACAAACGTCTTAAGAATTGCTCCCGCAAGCGGGATCCGTACAAGATGCTCGCTTGCCACACAGTACATAAACTCATGAAATGCATCGATAATCCATACGACATCGAAATCGGTTACATGATTGTACAAAATCACGCACGGACCTTCCGGCAGTGACATTTCCCCGCTTTTTTCCACACCGAAAAGCCACTTGAAAAAGGGTACAATAAGAAAGCAGCAGAATTTTCTTTCTGCCTCAAAAAACGAATGTCTTTTTTTGAGATCCGGTGCTTTCTTTGCTTTTGTCAAGACTGTTCCTCTCTTTCAGTTTAGGGTGACAGGCACTTTTCCCCTCCGGGTGACAGGCACTTTTGGTACAAAAGTGCCTGTCACCCGGAGGAAGATGCGCCCCGTTTACCACGAAATTTCGTCGGCTCCCATCGGGTTTAAATTCGTCTTGATGCTGGAGATTTTCCCGTCCCTTAATTTTACGACACGGTCCGCCATTTTGGCAATTTCCACATTGTGAGTAATCATGATAACCGTGGTTCCCTTTTCTTTTACGATTCGTTCGATTACGCGAAGAACTTCCTGACCGGTGGTAAAATCAAGTGCCGCCGTCGGCTCGTCCGCTAAAATCATCTTCGGATTCTTTACCAGTGCCCTTGCAATGGAAACCCTCTGCTGCTGACCTCCGGACATCTGCGAAGGATAATTTCCCGCACGCGATTCCAAACCGACTAAGCGGATTGCCTCGTCAACCGGCATGGGATTTTTGCTGATTTCGGCAATAAACTGTACGTTTTCCCTTGCGGTTAAGTTCGGCATCAGATTATAGGTCTGAAAAATAAACCCGAGATAGTCTCTGCGGTATGTGGTTAATTCCATCTCCGTCGGATGGGAAAAATCCTTCCCTTCGACCATTAACGAACCGGACGTCGGATAGTCCATTCCTCCGATAATATTCATCATAGTGGATTTGCCGCAGCCTGATTCCCCTAAAACCACCACAAATTCGTTTTCGTAAATATCCAGATTAATTCCTTTTAAAACCTTTAAAACCGAGTCTCCGGACGGGTAATCCTTCGTAATATCATGAAGGGATATTATCGTTTTTTTGTGATCTTTCTCAGGCACATAAAGACCTTTTTCCTCGATGGTCAGAGCGGCCAGACAGGCCATTTTCCGCATCAGGTCGAGTTCTTCCTGTGTATATTTTTCCCCGTTTATTTTATTGGCTACAATGACACAGCCGATATTTTTCTTCGTGGTATTCAGAGGAACACATAACAGGGTTTCCGTTTTCAGACCGGCTTCGTCAAAAATACAGCCGTCCGCACTCACTGCTCCTTCCATCTGCGGTTTTGTAACGGCTTCTCCGGTCATCGTCGCATGTCCTTCCGCGCCGATTCCGTTTTCAACCACGATTTCGTTTAAAATATAATCCCCTTTGGAAAACATGCACTGCAGCTGCCCGGTTTTCTCATTTAACAGCCAGATGGCAGCCGCTTCACTTTCCAGAGACTCTACGATTGTCTCCAGTGAAGTCGATAATGCTTCGTCTATGCTGTCCACTTCCAAGAGTTTCTGCATAATCCGGTACATGATTTTCGTTTGTTCTCTGTAAGCCATTTTCTGTCTCTCCCGACTTTTGACCTTTTGACCCTGTCATCATTGTATCAATATTTACCTACATCTGTAAGCGGAACCTTCGAAATCTTCCGGAACGAAAGAATATCGATAATAACCGTAAATCCGATATTAAATAGCGATGCATAAAGCCAGGCCGGCGGATAGGGCGTCCGGTTATACATGACACGCACATTTTCCATCAGATGTACCGCCACATAGGAAAATCCCACACCAAACAGAATACCGACCGCAATTCCGATAACCGTGATAATCGCCGATTCCCTTGCCACATAGGAAATCACCTGTTTTACGGAATAACCGTTGATCCGCATTACGAGCATTTCCTTCATACGCCGGTTGACCAAAATACCGGTGAAATTGATTAAAATCATAAAAGACAGAAGCACTGCCAGGCCGACACAGATAACGGTTACCGCATCAAAAAGACGGTTGACATTTTCGCCTTTTTCCACTAAAAAATTCGGGTTTAAAATCCGGATGTTGTCATTCACATTCAGAATTTCTTCTTTCAGACTGTCCGTATCGCCCGGATCACACTGAATATACAGGCAGTTTGGCACATATTCCTTATGAAAAACCGATTCATAGGTTTTTTCATTTAAGACGGCAACGCAGCCTAAATAGCAAAGGTAATCTCCCGCCACATCCGCCTTATACCGGTACAGTTTCGTATCATAAAGATATACTTCTTTCTTTCCTTTTAACCGCTCCGCATATTTGATGGGAATGAGGATACCCTCTTCCGGCACACTCTTCGCCCTTCCTCTTTTATCGCGGATTAAAAGAAAATCATCATTTTCGTCCGGATGGAGTGCAATTAAACAGATTCCTTCATTCGAACCGTCCATGTCAATCAGGCCTTCGCTATAGCAGCTTTCAAGGGTTCTGCCGCCTCTTTTTTCCACGATGTTCTTAATATCCTCAAAGGAACCGAGGGCATCATCGTCAAAAACCGCCTGAAATTCATAATGATTCAGTTTATTCACCTGGATATCCACCGCCTGTGTGTAGGCAAACCGCACGGTATATCCGAATCCGATTAAGGCAACGCTTCCGAAAATAACAATAACCGAGACAATAACACGTGCACTGTCCATCCGGATGTTTCTGAAAAGAAGCCTGGAGTACAGTGATTTTCCGTCGCTCTTTTTGGTACTTTTCGATTTCATGGCCTTTCGAACGGGTTCACTTCCGTTAATCAGGCCGATGGCGGAACATTTCACCAGTCCGCTGCAGCCTCTCCAGGCCACAACAGATGCAAGTGTAATCGTTCCGACATAGATGCTGATAAGAGGAACAAAGGAAATAATCTGCGGCATTTTTCCGAATGCATAAGAAGCGGCAACCGGATCCGCCACCAGTTTAGTAAGAATCATTCCAAGTCCGATACCGAGCGTATTTCCGATCATTGTTCCGGCAAACGCAAAAACAATATATTTAAACGAAATCTCCCGGTTATAAAAACCGAGGGCTTTAACCCCGCCGATCTGACGCTTCTGATCATCCACGATAATCGCAATCGTGGAAAAACATACCAGTGTCGCCACAAGGGAGAATAAAGGCACAAAAAGTGCGGCGAACACATAAATTGCCTTAATGGAGGAATCCACCTGCAGAAACGAAGAAACCAGATCTCTCGGATTTACGATGTAATTGTAGTCATCCATCGTACTTACCTTTTCTTCGGCCTCTTTTAACTTTTCGTCTGCTTCCTTTTCCTTTTTGTAAAACTCATCCCAGCCTTCTTTTAATTCCTCTTCCTTTTCGGCTTTGGTTTTCTCATACTCATCCCGGCCTTCCTCAAGCTTGATTTCGGCATCGAGAAGTTCTTTTTCTTTTTCTTTTTTCGTTTTGTAAAACTTCGCCCAGGCATCAGCTAACTGGCGCTCTCCGTCGGCTTTTCCCTTTTCATACTGAGCCTTGGCATCGGCAAGTTGTGCCCCGACTTCGTTTTTCTTACGGTTATACTGATCCCAGCCGTCATTTAACTGTGCTCTGCCTGCGTCAAGCTGCTCTTTTGCTTCTTTCAGCTTTGCTTCTGCGCCCGGAAGATCCGCTTTTTTCAGTTCTTCTTCGTATTTTGCCTTTCCCTCTTCATATTCTTTCTTTGCGCTCTGAATTTTGGCAATCGAGTCCACCAGCTGTTCCAGTTTCGCAAAAGGTTCCGGATAGCGGCTTCTCACGGCGTCAAAAATCGCCGCCAGAAGAAGTCTTACCTCTTCCCGCATCGGAAGATTCTCATAATCTTCTTTTGTCCTGCGGACGATTTCGTCCATACAGTCAATGACTTCATCATCCGTGCCGTTTTTTATAATGTCCGCGTAGCGGTCTTTTTCATAAACCAGTTTCTTTAAATCTTCCCAGTACTCATTCCCGACAAGATCGGGATATTTTTCTTCGATATCGCCGAATCTTTTTTCCAGTTCTTCCAAAAGCACATTTACAATAATGGCATATTCCTGTAACTCTTCGGATTTGGAGCGGATTCCTTCCCTGATTTTACTTTCCCCATCCTGAATCTGTCTTTCGGCATCATCTAACTTTTGTCTGGCTTCTTCGAATTTCTTTACGCCCTCTTCATACTGTCTTTTTCCGTCCTCATACTTTGCTACGCCGTTTCTGTACTGTTCTTCCCCGTCATCGAGCTGTTTTCTTGCCGCTTCGAATTCCGCATTTGCCTTCTGCTCACCGTCTTCGATCTGTTTTAAAGCATCCGCCAGTTTTTGCTTAAATTCCGCCTCTTTGTCCCGAAGTTCCTTCTCCGCCTTGGCCAGTTCCTCTTCTAACTTCTCCTTTCCGTCCGATAATTGTTTTTCGGAATCGTTAAGCTGCTCCTCGGCCGATTTCAGTCCGTCCTTTAACTCTTTTTCCCCGTCCTCCAATTTCTGACGGCCTTCCGAAAGAGCCTCTTTTGCTTTGCTTTCTTCATCCGCAAGTTCTTTATTTGCCTCGTCTTTTATGTCCGTGGTCTTAATCCTGCTGTGTTCTTCGGCATATTCTTCCAGCCGGTTTCGCAAAGTGGTTAATTTCTTCTTGTAAGAACCCGAAAAAAGATCTTCACTTTCCGGAACATCCATTTTCACATAAGCTGCAAGATAATGATTATAAACGGCATCCTTGTCGAATTCACTGTCCGGCAGAAGAATTAAGTCTTCATTGACGGTAATATACTCCGGGTGTGTAATCTTCGCCGTAACCGTGAATTCTTCGGATTTGATTAATCCTGAAACCGTTACGGATGTAATCCGGACCTTATCTCCCGTTTTAACCTTAAGATCGTTCATTGCAATTTCGTTTAAAGCGCATTCTCCCGGGTTTTCCGGCATGTTCCCTTCGTCTACGGTAATGGTGTTAATCCGTTTCGTTTCGGATATGGCAGTTGCATCCAAAAATTTGTCTCCCGACTGCAGAACAACGCCGGAGCGGAAAACTCCCTCCGCATCTTTTACACCTTCCATGGCCTTTATTTCCTCAATATCCTCATCGGTAATACCCATGGACGCAACCATTTCCAGATCCTTTAAGTTATGCGCTTTGTAGAAACGGTTCGAATGTTTGTTTAACGACTCTCCGAGGTTAAAAATACACATAAGCCCTCCTACTCCAAGCATCATAATCGCGATGATGGAGAGGAAGGCTACTTTTCTGTTTATAATGTTTCGAAGCGCATCCAGAAAGAGCGTTTTACGATTTTTCATCATTCTGTTCCTCCGGGTGCCTGTCACTTTTGGGCCAAAAGTGACAGGCACCCTGGGCACTAGGGAATTCCCGGGAAACGATTCCGATCGTAAATATGGGAATTTCCGTGTGTATTGGAATATGCGGTAATGGTCGCATCATCCCAGTATAAGAATACACCACCGCCCTCTCTGGGCACGGTGTCAAAGTGTCTCCAGCCTTCTCCGATATCCACAAGATTCCAGAAATGGATGTTGCGGAGAGGATAGGTATCGATCATCATATTTTTAATTCCGGCCGCATCAAGAAGTGCCTTGGAAGTAGCGGCATACATGTAACAGTCTCCGGTTCTTCCGGTCAGTCCGGTGTAAGCGGCTTTGACCCAGTCGGAATGGTTGGAGGAATGTGCATAATGCATGTGTCCCCGAACCCAGTAATAGATTTTGGTCAGTTTGTCTCTGTCGGACATGTCCGGTGTGATGATTTTTCCGATCACATCATTTGCAAGCGCCCGTACCTGAGCCTCATCAATACGTTCTTTTACAACCGTAACGGTAACGGTTTTCTCCGTTCTGTTTCCGGCTCTGTCCTGTGCCCAGTAAGTTAAAGGATATGTTCCTTCCGCCTTTGTATTGACGGCTCCCGCTTCGACGTTCAAGGCTATATCCGCATCGCAGTTGTCCCTGACGGATACACCGCTTTTATACGACGCCGTTTTTCCTTCAATGATGGTAATGTTTCTCACTCCGTTTATCACGGGTGCGTCCGTATCCGTATCGAGAACCGCTTTTGCCGACACGGTTACCGTATTGCCTCCGAGATCCGTAATTTCAACGGTTACGTCTTTTTCACCCGGCGTTTTAAAATCCGGATTTCCCGCAAATGTCATGGTAAGTTCCGTATTGTCTTTTGCCTCTTTAATAAATGTCTTCGGCGTAATGATTGACGTGGTAAATCCTCTGAAATCCCTTCCGATCACTTCCGGCATCGTGGTATCCACCACCTTTAAAAGCGAACGATATGTAATGCCGTCACGTTTTAAATATAATTTGTATTCACCCGGAACCGCCAGCGAAATATCCTCCATGGATGTCAGAATCTGTGCCTCATGCTCTCCGCTGTAATCAAGCACTCCGTCAAACATGAACTGTTCGGGCGTCGGTTCCCCTTCCCCGGCTTCCAGTGTAACCTCTTTTCTGAACGGCGAAATATTTACGGTACTTTCCACCACGGTCTCGTTTCCGGAAGCATCGGTTAACAGGATATACACCGGATTTAAGCCACATTTTTTAAAGTCCGGCTCTTCGCTGAAAGTAATATCCACCGCCTGGATGTCGTCGACATTTTTCACAAAATCTTCCGGCTTTGCGGTATTGCCGTATTCAAATCCGACCGCCACCGGTTCGCCCGTCGGAGCAATGGTATCTTCCACCGTCAGAATCGATACATAGCGGTAAACATTCGAAGTAAGCGGAATTTCATAATCGCCCGGAACGCGCGTATCAACCGATTTAATATCGAATCCTTCCGTAAAGGAAATCGGCCGCTCCGGATTGCGAAGAAAATCTTCCGGAACAATCGTCACATCGCCTGCTTCAATAACCGCATGGGAATACACGCGGGTCATATAGTCGTTGTAGCAGTAACGGTATAAGAAATACGCAAAAACCGCCAGCCCGACAAACGACAGGGCATACGGAAGCCAGCCGAAA
>JAEEGL015016749.1_pt1 | contig 20228 bp, 31 predicted proteins | sample 9134231 | NCBI WGS metagenome assembly JAEEGL01 (sample SAMN16246548, study PRJNA631951) | gut metagenome | biome: gut microbiome; feature: rumen; material: fiber-attached | host: Bos | place: Iran: Karaj | collected 2018-10
AGGTGACATACGGCGGGAGGGTATGTGGGTTTGTGTATTCCATTTTCATTTCTCCTTGTTAGGCCGTCTTCAATTCCGCTGCTATTTCGCGCATTTTCTCCACGCGCGGGGTGAACCACTTTTGCAGGCGGGTATTGCCGTTTGTTCTGTCCGTGTGCTTTCCGCACCACTTCAAGAACACGCGCATTGTGTCAAACCACGCGCGCTTTTGCTGTGGTGTCCAGAGGGTGAAGTCGAGATAATCGGTTTCACCGCCACGGGCGCGCGTGAAGGTGTGCGCCTGGCCGCTGATTGTGCCGTATATTGTAGCCGCCTCTTTCGTGGTTAATGCGCCCTGCGAGATTGTGCGCTGCAAGGCCTCTATCGTGAGCTGGGGCGGAACCTGCTGCGGGGTTGCCTGCTGGGGCATTTCCTCTTCGGGGGGCGTGATTGGCTGTGGTTTCGTTGTCATGGTTTTTTCCTCATGTGGTTTTTCAAGCTGTTTCTTTGGCTGGGGTTTTGCTGGCTGGGGCTTTTCGGCGGGGGTTTCCTGTGCGGGGGTTTCCTTCTTTCGCATGGCGCATATTTTGGCAACCCATTTGCGCCCGTGCTTTGACATGCCCGCAAGGTTAAGCACAGATTCCACCATCTAAGTATCTGCATACACAGTCTCGGCTTGTTCAAGCGTGGGCAAGTAGCGCTTGACGAAAAATGAGCGTGTGCCGCTGGCCTTGTTGTATGTGGAGCCGTTGGTTATGCAAATGAGCTTGCCGCTTGCCACAAGTGCCTCAAGCGTGGCTTTTATCGGCTGGGGATACGTGCGCCCGAAAAAGTTGCGGATGGTTTCATGGGAAAAGCCAAGCGTATTAAACAGGGCCTTTGCCTTGTAGGGGGCTTGCGTGTAGTTTCTGCCTACGGCTGATTTGCAGCGGGTACATGCCGTGTACAGTTCGCGGGGGGTGATGTCGTTGTGCCTGCATAGGGATATCACGTCCCACATTGCGATAGACACGAAATCTTGCTGGCGTTCCGCCATGTTGATTTTGCTATTCATTTTGTATTCCTTTGTTTTTGTATGTCGTTGTCGTGTGTTGTCATTTGTTGCCGCTGTGTGCTTGTGCCGTGCCATATCTGCTTGTGTACGGTTTGGCCTAATGAGTGGCGGGCTTTTCGGCCATTCCGCAGATATGGGCAGGAATACAAACCCACATTGACAACATACATAATTACTCATATTGTACGCGACGAAACGCAGCCGAACGGCAAAAAACGCATTTCGCCCAATAAAATAAGGCGAAAAAAATTTTTTCGGGGGTGTGAATCTGGGGGAAATCGGGGGGCGGATTGTGGCATTTTCCTATATGGCAAAGTGACATTGTAGAGGGGCAAAGTTACCGTGAGTACATTCCAAAGTTACCGTGAGTACATTCCAAAGTTACCGTTAGTACATGTCAAAGTTACCGTTAGTACATGTCAAAGTTACCGTGAGTCTTTATATAAACAATATAATAAACAAAGCAATAAACAAACAATAAATAATTGATAAACAAAGCGCGCGCACGGGCCTGCCCCGCCTTGGGGCGGGGGCGGGCGGCCCTGCGCGCTGGCTCGGCGCGCCTTGCGCAGCGAAGCGTAGCTTGCCACGTCCTAGGCCGTAGGCCCTGGGCAAGCGGCCCCGAAGGGGACGCGAAGCCCCAACCCCCCAGTTCCGCGCTCCCCCCTTCCCCATTCCCGCAGAAATCGCCATATACCACGATTCCCGCGCCTACGGCGCGTTGCGTGGTTCCGCAGGGTAAATCACCCCTCACAGATTGCGCTTGCTTGTAGGGCCGTTTTTCGGCGTTTTAGGGGGTGGCTGATTTTTCCCACATTTTCCCCCGCTGGGGTGCCGTATCTGGGGATTCCGCAGGGGGCTTGCCGATAAATATAGATGCACAGCAGGAGATAACCAAAATGACACACGACAACATCATATCTTTTCAACGTGAGTACCAGGAATGGCGCAAACAGCGCGAGGAGCTGTAGGCCATGCTTTCAGCGGACGGCCTAACCCCCGAAGATACCCGAGCGCTGTAGTCCCTGTGCGGGGTGTACGATAGGGCCTTGCAGCACCTACAGGCGCATTTCCACGAAGAGATTTTGACGAAATGAAATTTTTTTAAAATTTTTTCCGCGTTCAAAAACGCCTTATTTTATTGAGGTTTCTGAATGCAACATCGAGAAACGCCTTATTTTATTGGGCTTTTTTCACGCGGCTTTTTCACGTGAAAAAAGTAATTATCTATACAGACATGTAATACAGCATGTCCAACAAGGAGTAAAGAGCATGACACACAACGCAATCAACCCCGCTGAAGAATGGGCGCTCGTCAAGACCGCAAAGCACACCGCCTACTATGTATCAACCCTGGGCCGCTGCAAGACCGTAAACACAAACACAGGCGACGAGAAAATCACATACGGCAACCTAAACCGCTATACGGGCTATGTGTCCTTTGCTGGCGATTACGTCCACCGCCTTGTGCTTAAAGCCTTCAAGGGCGAGCCGCCGCAGCCAGACATGCACGCAGACCACATCGACAGCAACCGCCAGAACTGCGCGCTTGAAAATCTCTAGTGGCTTTCCCGCGCGGACAACATACGCCGTTCACACGCCACCAGGCTACGCTCGGCGCACCACCGCACGACAAGCCACGCAGGCGAAATCATAAAGGCCAGCAAGGGCGACAGCATACGCTATTACCGAAACGGCATGGAGGCCGCTCGTGATTTGGGCGTGTCGCACGTGATGGTTTACAACACGATTAACCACGCAGGCTCGGCTAGGCTTTGCCGCAAGTGGCACCTGGAATGGGTGCCGCTGGCCGCTGTTGTCAAGTCTGGCGCGGAGGTGAAGTGATGGCAAACTACATCAACGCAGAAACGGAGCTTGCGCCAGCCCTGGAGGAGGCGCAGGCCCTAGGCAACTAGCCTACGGAGCGCCTTTGTCTGTTGTTTCGGCGCATTGCTGAACATCTGATTTGCGCACCACATTTTAACCGCTACCCCTGGGCGCTGAAAGAAGACATGCAGAGCTACGCGCTTGAGAAGATGATAAAGAACATCAAAAACTACAAGCAGCAGTATCGTGACAAGTGCTTTGCATACTTCACGCGGGTTGCCGAAACAGCCTTCATCTACCAGTTGAAAAAGCACTACAAGCAGGTGAACATATAGCGCCAGCTTACCATTGACGCAGCCGAAAAGCTAAAGAGCCTCAACCCCACATTGGCGCAGCAAATCATTGACAACACAACGGAGGCGTATCAATGATGATGCAGCGCATACGGCATATAATAGTGTGGCTTTCCCATTTGAGCCATAAATACACCACGGCACAAGATGATATGGCCGTATATGATAGGGAGCTGTACAAGGCCCTGTCGTATTTCGTCGCAACGGAGGCCGAATGAATCAACACTTGCAGAGAGCGCAGCAGCGCAAAGACAACGAGTATTATTCTCGCTACCAGGATATAGCAGGCTAGTTTGTCTAGTTTGTTTATGCTGGCAAGCGTGTATATTGCCCGTGCGACGATTACCGCAAATCCAACTTTGTACGATGGTTCCGCGACAATTTCCACGGCCTGGGGCTCAAGCACCTAACGGCCACATGCTACCAGCCAGGGGCAGGGGGCCTGCGCTACGATTACGACGGCGAGGCTGTTTCCGTTTCCACGCTTGACGGCGACGGGGATTTCCGCAGCACGGAATGCACGGCCATACGCGACGCCTGCGACTGCATAGTAACCAACCCGCCTTTTTCGTTGATTCGCGAATACTTCCACAAATGGGCGCGCCCAAAGGAATACGCATATCTGGCACCGATTACGGCGGCTAAATCCCCAAGCGTGTTTGCCGACGTGCGCGACGGCAAGGCGGCTATACTGCCTAGCCACATTAGGCATTTCGACTCGCCAGGCGGGGTTAAACAGTTTGGCAATATCATTATCTGCGCAAACATGCCCACGACACGCCAGCCAGGGTATCATAGGCCAACAGCCGAGTACAGTCCAGCCGTGCATAGGCCATACGACAACTACGCAGCAATCAACGTGGACAGATACCAGGATATGCCAGCGGACTACGGCGGGCTTATCGGCGTACCCATAACCTACCTGCCAAAGGTGGACAGGGGCTTATATGATGTTGTTGCAGTTGTGGACAGCGGGCTACATATCAGCGGGCGGGAGGTTTTCGCCCGTCTGATGGTTCAAAAGAAGGGTGTACCCCAGGGGGGTATCTCTGGGGCGGGGCCAAAAATCCCCCCCTACCCTCGATTTTTGGGGGTTTCCAGGCAAAACCCCGCGACCGAGACTACTTCGCTTTCCGTTGGGAATCCTACAGGGCTAAAATATGAAACGTGAACTGCTAAACAAGCGTAAATGGCAAGACGAACAAGCCTCCATCGACGAAGAAATGGGCGATGCGCTGGCCTGCATTGACCAGGCCAGGCGCAGCCGTGGCACGTCAAGCTTTCTGGATTTCGTCAAAACGTACATGGTAGGCTTGCTTATCCAAGATGCACCCTCGCCCATGATGGAGACCGTGATATAGCAGATGGAGTACAGCCTAACGTTAAACAGGCCAACACAGCTTTTGCTTTCACGCGGCAGCGGAAAATCATCCCTGGCCTCGGCCCTGTGTTTGTACGCGACGGCACTCGCAAAGAAAACATACAGCGTAATAATCAGCGCAAACGCCATTGCGTCAAAATCCCTGTTGGAGGGTATCTGGAAGTGTATCACCGAAAAAGGCACCGCGTTTGCACAGGATTTCCCCGAATTGGTTTTGCCGTTCCAGCTTTGCAGCGGTTCGTATCGTCGCCGCCAGCTGTACAGGGGGGCCAGCACGGAGATAGCAAAAAACGCCTCCGTTATCCAGTTCGCGCGTTTACAAGACGAACACGGCAAGGAAATACCCACAAGCCGCGCACGCATAGAGTGCCGAAGCACTACGGGCGGCCTGCGTGGTATGCTGCACCTGGGTATGCGCCCACAGCTGGCTATCTGCGATGACTGGCAGACAACAACAAGCGCGGCAAATCCAGAACAAGTCGAAAAGCTTGTGCGCACGATGAACCAGGACGTTTTCGGCTTGCAGGGGAAAGAGGCAATACAAATTCTTGCCCTGCAAACGCCTATCTTCCCAGAGGATTTCGTCGAGCGCCTTGCACAAGACAAGGCGTGGAAGACAATCAAATACCCGTGCGTGATACGCTGGCCCCGCGACATAGAAGAAAAAGGCGATACTGGGCTGTGGGCTGAATACTTCCGCATATACGACCGCGAAAACGCGAACGACGAAAGCCACGATACCTCGCTTGCATTCTACAAGGAAAACCAGGCCGCAATGGACGAAGGCGCGGAGCTTTTCCAGCCAGACCGCTACAAGCCCGAAGATGGTTTTATTTCGGGGCTGTAGGCGATACTGGTTAAAAGGCACACCGTAGGCCAGATGAGCTTTGATGCAGAGTACCAGCTTGCCCCACAGAAAGAAACCTACAAGCTTGACATATCCCCGAAACAGGTAGCGGCGAAGGCGATAGCCGAGCCGCGTCTGTCTGTGCCTGGGGGTTATATCTGGACGGTGGCTTGTGCTGACCTTAACTTGTCGTATGCCATAACCGTAACCATTATGACATTTAAGCCAGACCAAACGTGCCACGTAGTCGAGCATTTTCTCCACAAGTGCCACATATCGGCAACGCTGCCAGAAGCGGAATACAACAAGGCCGTGGCCGTCGAGCTTGACAAAGTGGCGCAGCGCCTAAAGGCTTTAGGCATACACATAGACGCGCTCGGCGTAGATGCAAGCGGTATGCCGTTCCGCGCCGTCTGCACCTGGGCCAAAACAGCCCTGTACCAGTACGGCTTTCCCGCGTGTGCTTTGACGGGCCGCGCAAATACGCAGTTCAACCCCGTTGTGCGTTCGCGTCTGCGCGACACGATACACAACACAACCCTATGCGGCGACGAGGCCGAGAAGATACGCGCGGGCGCTGGCCTCAAGTGGGTTTAGTTCAACGCGGACATATTCAAGGAGGCCGTGCATAAGGCGCTGCTGGCCCCTATCGGCGTACAAGGCGGCATGACGTTGTACCAGGGCGCGGATGTACACGCGGAATTTGCGTTGTAGGTTACAAACGAGCGCCTACAGACGATAAAGCACGGGGGGCCGCGCGGGGCCGAGTACGTGTGGCGAACAAGGGAGCCGCACGACTACCTCGATACGTGCGCTATGTGTCTGGCCTGCGCCGCCCAGGCTGGCATATCTGGCGGAGCCACAACCGTACAGCCGCAGACGGAACGCCAAAGGAATATACAGCGCCTGCTTTTGCGCCGCGCGCACAAGCCGAAAGTGAAGTTGATATAAGTAGATGCACGAGGATTTTTAAGCGAATGACTACCGAGCAGAAACGAAAGACACTTGCGCGCATTGCACAGCTGCAAGATGATATTGATGCCCTACATACGGCGCGCATGGAGGTTGCAAAGACTGGCTACGCTTCCGTTTCGTGGAGTTCGTCGAACGGCTCCAAGAGCTTTTCGCGCGTTGACATATCCAAGCTAACGGAAATCATATCTGCGCTTTCACAAGAGCTTAACCAGCTCCGCGCGATGCTGGGCGGTGGCGGTACGCCGTGGCGCAACGTGCTTGTAGTGTATTCATGAGGCTATAATGATGTTTGGCATTTTCAAAAAGAAACCTATATCCCCCGAATGGAAAGACCTGGACAACGCGCAGAAAGTGGCCGTTGCCCGCAAAATCACAAAGGCCGTAAAGGCGATGAGCGGCCCCCGCTACAAGATAGTATCGGGCACGGACGAATGGCAGCGGGAGCGCGGGGTGACGGAAACAACCGAGGAAGACGAAATCCTAGGCGCGTATGGCCGTGGCAAGATGCTTGACCTCGCCAGAAACGCCGCGCGCAACTCAAGCACGATGCAATCAATATTGCACCAGCTCCAAACAAACGTAATAGGCACAAAAGGCGGCAAAGCCTGCTTTAACTTCGACGGGGCCGACAACATAAAGCGCGTGTTTTCGGACTGGACACGCCAGGCCGAGTTTTTCGACGGCCAGAGCCTCAACACATGCCTACGCTTGATTTATTCCACCTACATATTGGGCGGCGACTGTGTTTTGATTTTCGATGATGGAATCATAGAGGATTCGGGCAAGCTGCTTATCTACGAGCCCGACATGATTGGCGACGTTTCAGCCGATGAGCTTAAAAAGCACTACGGCGCGAATGCAAAGCAGAGCCTGGGCCGCGTGTACACGCCCACGGGCAGATTCCAAGGGGCTATTGTTTCGCGCCATGAGCGCGGCAAGGAGATATTTGATGGCGACTACTGCTATTTTCTTCACAAAGAGCCAGACGCAAGCATATTCGATTCTTTCTGGACTATGCCTAGAAACGTGTTCCGCGCCGCACAGGGCAGGGGCATTTCCCCGCTGACGGCCAGCCTCGGCACCATCATTGACCTTGAGGACTACTGCGGCTTTGAGATAGCCGCCGCGAAAAAGAATGCGCAGACGCTGGCCCAGGTGCTGCAAGATGACACCTCAAGCAACGATTCTGTCTCCGCGCCTTCCGCTTTTGATTCTGGCACAGATTTTTCGGCCATGACAGACGAGGAAATCGAAAAGGCCGTACAGGCCGAAACGGCAACACGTGAAGTTACGATGACGCTGGACAAAGTGAACGCTTGCGGCGCTATCTACCAGTGTATGCCAAAAGGGTACAGGCTCGAGCTCCTTGACCTAAAAAGGCCTTCAGAAAATACTCCGTCGTTCATCAGATGGCTCGCGGGCCGTGCTGCTGGCCCACTGGGGCTTTCGCAGACCTGGGCGACGCTGCAAGCGGACGGAAACAGCTTTAAGGCCGAGCAGATTCTGACATGGCCGAGCTTTTACGAGGGGCAAAAATTCCTTGAGTAGAATGTGCTGGACTGGGTGCTTGTGCGCTGGGCGAAGTGGGCCGAAAGAAAAGGCATAATCACAAACGTGCCAGCGGATTTTATAAGGCATGTTTCCTGGGATTTCCCGCGCATGTTGGACACCGACGAAAACGCCGCGCAAGATGCCATAGCCAAAAAACTTAAAAACATGACGGCCAGCTACCAGGATGTACTCGGCCCCAGCTGGAAAGAAACGCTGCTGACCGTGAAAAACGAAATGGACTGGATGAAGGCAAACGGCCTTCCGCATTTGGCGTTTGAAACCGTCTGCGGCGCTGTGCGCGGCGATGAAACCACAAACGAATAAGTACGTTTACAATGACACGAAAATTTCTCATCGCAGGCTCCATCGTGGGCGTCGCAGCCGACAAGGAAACATTCGAAGATGTGACTTTGGCCGAAATCAACGCTTTCATAAAGGGGCTTGAAGCTGGCGAGGAAATCAACCTTGAGATTGATTCCTGGGGCGGAGACGTGGCCGCAGGGCTGGGCATTGCCTCGCTGCTGCGCCAGGCAAGCAAAGACGGCCACAAGACCACAGCCCACGTTATCGGCGTGGCTTGTTCCATGGCCTCGGTGCTGGCTTGCAGCTGCGACAGGCTGATAATGGATAGTGATTCGCTTATGTGCATACATCTCCCCTGGACAGTACTCCAGGGCAACGCGGAAGACATGCGCAAAGAAATTGAAGTGCTGGACAAGTACACGCAGGCCCTTATCAGCATATACAAGACAAAGTTTGATTTGAGTGAAGACGATATTTTAAAGCTGCTGAAAGATGAAACCTGGATATTGGCAAGCGCTGCGCCGATGTACAGCCTCAACGCGGAAATCATACCCGTTGAAACCGAGCGCAGATACGCCGCGTCAATGAAGGGCCTAAAACATTTTAAGAATGTGCCGAAAATCATAATGGACAAATTGACAATGGAAGACACCACAAAAGAGCAAGCCAGCGTTGCGGAAGAGGAAATAAAAGCAACTGCTGAAACAACGGCTGACGAGGCCGTGGAAGAGAATACCACGGTTGAAGAGCCAGCAACAGAAACCACGGCGGAAGAGCCACAGCCCGAAGAGCCACAGGCGGAAACACCCGCAGACGAAAAGCCCCAGGCCGAGGAGCTTGTGCCGAAAGCGGAAGTTGACAAGCGCGTTTCTGGTATGCAGTCAACGATGGCAAAGAAAATTGACGCAATGCGCAAAGACTACGAGGCGAAGATTGCCGACTACGAAACGCAGATTAAGAATTTCACGGATTCAGCAAGCGCGAAGGATAAGGAACTAAGCGAGGCTCACACCACGATTACCAGCCTGTCCCAAACGCTGGAAACGACGAAAAGGGAATTGGCCGAAAAAACATCAGCCCTTGAATCGACTAGTAACAGCCTTGCAGCGCTGAATTGTAAGGTTAACAGCCCGCGCGCAGAATTGAATACAAAGGAGTATGCAATGTCGCTCAAGGGCCAGGCGTTTTTGGACTTTCTAAACAAGCACCCAGAAATAGCCAGATAATAAACAATCAATCAAAGGAAATCAAATCATGTTTAGTGATATTATGCTTAAGGCAATGACCGAGGAGGCCGTTGTCGCACTTAAAGGCGGCGTTGCAAAGCTGGACGTCTTCTCGACCAATTTCTCGCCCATGGAAGGCCAGCCGATGGACGGTTGCGCATGTCCGATTTACAACCTCAGCGCCGCTACAGACTTCGACGCTGACACGAACAACTACGGCGGCGGGGAGACCCCCGACGGCGTGTATATTCCCCTGTCGAAGTAGCTCGTTAAGGCCGTGACCCTCTCTGACAAGGAGATACAGGGCAGCGGTATCACCTACGGACGCAAGACCGCGCAGGCGATTGCTAACTCGCTGGCGGCTGGCGCGAACGCCTACGTCTTCGGCCAGCTTTCCGCGTCTGGAATCACGCTTTCTGCAAGCGTCAATCTGTCCAGCAAGCAGAACATTGCGCAGCTTTACGCCACGGCTGAAAACAACGGCCTCGACGTGGGCAGCACGGTTGTTGTGCTTACGCCGACGGAGTACTCCAAGATACTTGCGGAGCTTTCGTATGATGTGCTGGGTTCTGATAGGGCTGTTGCTGATGGCCGCGTTGACCATGCCTTCGGTTTCAAGTCGATAATCTGCACTGGCTATATCCCGTCTGCGCTTTCGGCAAAGGGCTATCTTATCCAGGACTGCGCGCTCGGCGTTGTTTCTAGGTATCTGCCTCCAGCCGATGAAGGCGCAACGGAAGCCTGGAAGGTTGAGTCTGACTATGGCCTTACAATTTCTATGAGGCGAGTGTACGACGCAATTCGTGGCCGCTCCTCGCTCGCGGGAACTCTCCTCATGGGCTGCCAGGTGGCCGTGCCTTCGCGTATCGTCAAGCTTGTGTAATCTTGACTGCAAAACAGACGCAGACGGAAACCGCTACTTTCCGTTTGCGTTTTGTGTGACACAATCAAACGCCAGCACCGTAGCGGGGGCTGGCGTGTGTTTTATCAATAAGTACATCTGCCATGATAAACCCTTTTGAAAATGTCGATGCCGCCTTTGAGCCGTTCTTCACGGATGCCTACAAGATAACCACAAAGCAAGGCAAGACCGCGACGCTTAACACCTGCAAGTTTGACAACGCAACCCTTGAGCCGCTTGCTGACGGCGCGATGGAAAGCGAAATACACGGTATCTCGCTGGCGATACGCCGCGACGATTGGCCCTGGGTGCGCGACAACATAGCTCGCGGCGACACCGTACAGAACACACGCGGCAAGAAATACCGCGTCGCGGAAATCATCGACGATGAGGCTATGGGGCTGTTGATACAGGCGCGCGAGGTGTGACCATGGCGACGGGCGGCACAATCACAGCCACGTACAACGGCAAGCCGCTTGCGGTGCTGCAAGACCTTATCCGCGCGCGTTCCGTGTATCTTCACCAGACAATGGACAAGGCCGCAGACGCTACAGCCGTAACCGTTTTGAAATCGCTGCGCGTGTTAACGAAGGTTGCAAAGCTTGCCGCGAAAAAGGCACAGCTGCAAAGGGAAAACAATCTGTATATCGGCTTTATTGGCGTGAAGGGAAAACAGCGCACAAACAACCAGGCTTGTATACGATACAGGGGCGGGCAGCGCTTCACGCCGAAGGCAAGCGAGCGCGTTGTGCATTTTCCAGATGAGGTAATGGCCAACCCGAAAGCCGCGCATGTGTACAGCTGTTTCTTATGGAACGGCGACAAGCGCAGAAAGTACTACATTGCAGCGCTTACAAAAGGCGCGGCGTAGGCCGTGGCAAAAAAGCTGCAAGTAAACCGCATACGCCGATACAAGGGCCTCGCGAAGATTGCCATTACAAAGCTGATGCAGGGCGTGGCCCAGAAGTCGATAGGCGGCGACGTGCCAGGCGTGACCAACAAGGCAAGACTGACGGCGCAGAGGCAGACGAGGATATAGCGGCCAGGGCTCCTATCAAACAAGCTTGTTATCATCGACAATCTGGAATATGCAAAGCTTGCCTTGAAGCACGGCGACGCAGATTTGCAAATGGCGATGCGCAGAGCCGCAAATGCCATAGTTGGGCAAATCAACAGGAAACTACAAAATGCGGGACTCGACGAAAAACTAGATACGCCATTCCCCGAAATCGTGAAGAGGTAAACCATGATAGAAAAAGAGATTGAAGACAAAATCACGGCAAAGCTCAAGGCCGCATTCGACGACAACGGCATATAGGGCTATAAGATATTCGGCTCCTGGACATGCGCGGACATAACCGAAAAGCCAGGCGACAACATCATTGCCACGATTCGCGTACACCCGCGCGCATACGAGAACTACACGATACCCACGGCAAACATTACGGTTGATATAACCATTATCTCCCGCGCTGATGTGGACTACGACGGGCGCAGCTACATTGACGTTGCAGACGTGCTTTTCGGCATACTGCAAAGCTGGCAAGACTCCATCGACACCACGGTTGCAGATTTCACCGTGGCCGAGAAGTTTTCCCCCACGGGGCTACGCCTGGAAGGCGGCGAGGCTGGAATGGACAACGAGAACAAGATATGGACATGCACGGAAAGCATTACCCTGTATGGCTGCGTCGAGGAATAAGTACTAGCACAAGTTAACTTGAAACATAAGGAAAAAAGAAAATGGCATTTTCACCAGCTACGGATTATTTCACGCTTTCTGGCGGCGGGCTTATCCTTGCCGCGTCCACGGAAAACAAGACCGCACAGAACGTTACCGCAATGGACGAGTGCGGCGACATTGTGGCGCATGAGGAGTTTGGTTTTGCTATTGCCCCGCAATGCACGTATAAAATAAAGGGCAACGTGTCAAAGAGCATTGTACTCGGCGGCGACACAACGACGGACGGCCACCGCGTGGCCCTGGGCAACGTCACCATCGGCACCACGGCAGGCGGCGAGCCCACGTTCACGGCCAGCGGCACGGAGATTGAGCCTTCCAGCGAGGTTTCTGGCTGCACCTACACGGTTTCACTTTCGGGGCTTTCCCCGCTGCGCCATGCCCAGATTCTTTTCGGGGCCTGCAATACGCTTACCGCCAGCGGCTGCTACCTCAACGGCGCAACCTACACGATACAGGCCACAGTTGGCGTTACCACGGTTGACGGGGAGCCGAAGGCCAGCGACACCTACGAGGGCCAGATACAGGCGCAGCTTGAAATCATACAGACCGACACAACCGAGCCGTCGATGAGCCGTGGTACAGGCTGGGAACACATACAGCCGCTTACATACACGCGCAACGATGGCGCTTACAAGGTGTGGACAACAACGCTCGTAAAGTATCTTACCAAAGACGCTTAATGTTAAGGGTGCCTATGTATGGTTTCAGAAATGGCTATGTAGGATGTAATGATGCTCTAGGGGCAGGGCGTAAACCTTGCCCCCAGGGAAATCATACGCCTTAATGGCCTAGGGTGCAAGGCGGAGCGCCACGCGGACGTGGCGACATTCTATGCTTTGCCCCGCTGCGCGTTTCTGGGAGACCTGGTTTTCCGCGAGCCGACAATCGGGCAAACCCTCTGGTTTGACAAGGTGAGCCAGCGTTTCGACCTTGAAGACGATACCACGCTTTTCTTTCTGCGCGCCTTCTCGCTTACGCGTGAATATGACAAGCTCCCCGATTGGACAGACGCGCAGAAGATAAAGAAGCAGCTCAAGGCGTTCTGCAAAACCGAGCTGCGCGACTACACCCCGCGCCAGGTTGTCGCCTGCATAAACTACGCCCTAAATGGCGCAGACCCCGCAGCAGGCGAAGAGCCGCCACCCAGGAAAAGCGAAGACGGCGAAACCGCAGAAGACGATACGGCATACTCCGCAGCTGTTGGCGTTGTACATGAAGGCCAGGCGCTGCGGCTGGGCATATCCCTGGCAGATGCGTACCGCATGACTGAAAGCGAAATGCAGGCCGTTATCGTTTCGGCAAAGGAGCGCGACGGGTACGAAATCGACAAGGCGATAAAAGACCGTGCGATAGGCGACTACTTCCGCGCGCTTGACGAAATAAAGCAGGCCCACAAGAACGAGGCAAAAGATAATGGCTGACGCAAAAATAAAGCTTGAGCTTGAATCGAAGTACAACGGCAAAGCCTTTAAGGAGGCAGGCCGCAGCATTGACGATATCGGCAAGAACGTAAACAAGGCTGGCGCTGCATTGAGCCAGATAGGGGGCCAGTTTGGCGCGCTTGAAGGCAAGGCGGGAAAAGCCGCTGGGGCTGTTGGCCAGTTTATGGGCGCGCTTACGGCTGGCGGGCCTGTCGCCTTTGTCGTTGCCGCGCTGGGTTCCATTGTTGGATGGATTGCGAAAGTACGCCAGGAGGCGGAAGAGGCCAACAGGAAATGCCGCGAAGTCGCAAAGGAAATGGGCGACTCCTGGAAAGGCATAGTTGCCGCTGGAATCGTGAAGGCGCGCGACGCGGAGATTGCATTCTTTTCCACGGCCATAGAAAAAGGCAACGCGGCAATAGACAGAATCAGCAAGCTCGGCGCGGCCTGGAACGGTGTGCGCGACGCGGCCAGGGCGGCGAACAAGGCCGAGGCTGATGCTGCGGAGGCGGCTGTTGACGCGGAAACAGCAAAGCGCGTGTCGAATGCGGCAAGCCCAGAAATCGGCAGCATGATACAGGCCGAGGCGAACGCCAGCAAGACATACCGCGAAGGCCAGCGCAGCGTGGAAAGCGCGCAGAAGAGAATAGGCGACGCGGACACGGACATTTCACGCCTAAAGGGCACGATAAAGCAGCTACAGGAGAATCTATCCGTAGCGCAGAGCGCAGGCAAGGAGCTTGCGCGGATTGAAAAGCAGATTGCGGAAAAAGAGGAACGCAGCGCAAGCCTTGTTGACGTTGCGAAGAACACCACAAGCACAGGCGACGCGGAAGCGCTCAAGGCCGCGCATAAACAAGAGATTGAATCCCTACAGCAGCTGTACAAGGAGCGCGAAGCCCTAAAGAAGACCGCACAGCAGGCGGGCAAAATCGAAGACGAAATTTTGCTGCAAAATATCCAGATGGGCAAGCTTGAAGAGACACGTCGAAAGGCCGTTGCGGACAAGCTCAAGGCCGAGGCGGACGCGGAAGCCCGAAACATAAAGGCGCAAGACGCACTACAGCAGGCAAAAGACGCGGTGGCAAAGGCGCTGCAAGACAGGAAAGCCGCAGAAGAGAAGGCGGCGCAGGCCGCAAGGGAAGAGGCCCGCAAGGGCATACAGGCCAGCATTGACGCGGCGCAAAAGCGCGTTGCGCAGCTCGACGCGGAAAACGCCAGGCTTGACAAGGAGGCGCGCGCGGAAAGAACGCAGCGCGGAATGGCTGCGGACGCACGGCACCACAACGGGCTTTTCGGGACGTATCAATACGACACGGACAAAGACGGCAATATACGCAGGCTCCGCGACTACCAGCGCGCGGAGCGATACGCGGAACGCGACATGCGCGAAAACGCCTCGGCTGAAAACGAAAGAGCGAAGGCGGAAAAGCGCCTGGAGCGCCTGGAAGGCATGAGGCACAAGAGCGCAAGAACGCAGAAGGAAATAGACCAGATAAAGGGCTTTCTGGGCCAGGGCGCGAAAAGCCCAGAGGAGCAGATACAGGAAAACACGAAAGAAGCGGCGAAGCTCCTAAAGGAAATCAAAGAATCCTAGAACGCGCTGCTTAAAATAAAGTGAGGGTGAAATGGGCTTGCTAAATTCATACGGCGACGGAAACAAGGTTACGGAGGTTGCCCTTAAAAAGACCTATTCTTTCGAGGCGCACTTCTTCGCGCTGGGCGATGCGCTGTACTCGGCGTACAAGGTGCGCCGCCTTTGCACAAAGCAATACAGGTACACGGGCATGACGGAAACGGCTGCGAAGACATGCCAGGCGGCGAAGATACAGAAGTACACGCGCAGCTCCGCGGCCTGGGCGCTGGACTTCGAAAACAATACAGTTGTCGTAAAGCCGCACAACTACTCGATGCTCGTTGCAAGCGTCGAGGCCGTACACCTGTACGGCTGCGCCTGGGAAACCCGAATACAGGTACACGAAGACGAAAGCGTGTGGACGTTGAGCTATCCAAGCAACCCCGCCGCGCTTTTCGATGAAACGAGGGATTACGACGAATGAAACCGCTCCAGCCAAAAAAACTAAAGGCAGGCCAGGCCCTGGGCACCGCCGACGGGTTTGTTGATTCCTGGAACTGGGCGATGGACTACCTCGAAAACCTACACGGCGACGAGCAGTATATCCACGTCGATACGACTATACCAGAAAGCCCAGAAATACAGATGCGGCCAGAGGGCCTAGCCGATTTGCTGAACGGCCTAGCCTTGAGCGGGGGCGGCACCAGCGCCGAAACCACGCTATCGGGCAACGTGGGCGGCTCGATGAAGATAGGCGGCGACATTGAGATATCAGCCATGCTTTCATCGAACGTTTCAGCCTACACTTTCGAGGACAACGGCCAGAAGGTTTTGGCCCTGGGGGTGTACTATATATGATTTCTGCGGCAAACGACTACCTATTTGTACAGCCGCAAAACATCATCATTGACGGCGACGTTATGACGAAGAGGGACGCGCGGCAAGATGACTCCTGGAAGGTGCTGCGCGGCGAAGATGCCGCCTTCATACGCGAGGCCGCTTGCAGAACGGCTTATGTATGCAAGAACTACCAATATATCACCCCGCACTATGAGCTTTTCGTAAATGAATCGCCAAAGCTTGCTGGCGTGTGCGGCAATCAGATACTGGCGGAGCCTTTGCGCCAGGCCGTTACGACGATTGATGCGCTGTACGACAGGTACGCCGCTGGCTTTATGTCACAGGCTTTTATCGTAAATCCCCAGGGCGACACGCTTGTGGAATAGATAAGCGCCCAGCTCCCCGCCGCGCAGCTGCCTACGTTTCCAGATTGGTTTACTGCGCTACGTGCCGACGAGATAAGGCAATGCGTCAACGCCGTGCAACCCCTGCGCCACCCAACCATGCACAACGAGCCAGCGGCGTATGACACAGACACGGGCGTTGCCGCCGAGTGGCACGTCGAGGTAAACCCTACATATATCTATAACCAGGAAAACAACATGCCGCAAGATGCACCAGGGCGCAGGCGCTGGAACCTTGAAGCCATATACTCCTATGCGTCAATCTGGGGCACTTCGACAGACCCGAATTTCACAGGCTCGATTACGACAACCTGGAACAAAAACAGGCCCGAGTCGTGGTATGCGTACATCTACCCGCCTAACTACACGGGCGTACAATGGACAGACCGCGACGGCGTACAGCACCAGGCCGACGGCGACCTGTGGAAAAGCATTTTAAAGACGGGCACGGCTGATGCGCAGGCCGTGCTTGAGTTCAACGTGTATTAGGACATAGGCTCAAACCCAAGCGCGGAAATCAACAAAACCGTGCTTGTGCCTTGCGCGGCCTCGTCCGTCGATGGCCTGGGCTGCTGGCAGCTTGACGTGTACGCCATGCACCAGGCGGCTTTCACCGCGATGTAGGCGGCTGGGGCAAACATTATGACAATGGCGCGCCTACACGCCACGGCTGATACATCAGATTCGGGCTTGATGATAGTACGGCTGCGCGCCGTGCATGGCATATTCACAATGAACGACGATTTAGTGGTATAAGTATCTTACAGCGACTAGCACGGCAAAGGCCGTGCTGAAATGGAGCATTGCATGATTGGAGTAGTTGACATAGAGATAGCGGCGCACAATCCAGAAATGGTTTTGTGGCCCTTAAAGGCTTTCGTAAATTCACATTCGGCGCTGCGCCTTCGCAACGTCCCGAAGAGCGTAGGCAAGTGGAAAATTACAGGCGTACAGCTTGTGGCGGAATATCCAGACGGCACCGTTAAAACGGCTGAATGCGTGGCGGCAAACAACCTTTGGCTCGGCACGATAGAGGGCACCGCAACCCCTGGAACCTCTGAAAACGGCTATACCGTCTATGCAAGCGGCGTTGATGAAAACGGCAACGCCGTAAACGGCTATGTGCTGGGCAAGGGAGACGTGGAAATCATCAGCGCAGACGCGACGCTTACGCCTGGGGAGACGCTGGCGTATATGCACCTGCTTTCAGCGGAACCAGCCCAGGGCAAGGAGGGCGACGTGTACAGGCAGGCGGGCGGAGGTTATGCCGTGTGGCAAGACGGCCAGGCAAACCCGCTGGGGCTTACGGAGGGGGATTTGTCCGCCTACGCGATGCTTTCAGATGTACAGGCCGTGGGCGCTGCGCTATCTGGGTATCTGCCCTTGAGCGGTGGCGAAATGAGCGGCACTATCAGCGCAGCGTCTGGCATTGACACGATAAGCTGGGGCGTGGATGGTGCCTTGTTCGCGTCTACGCGCGGCGTGTACGTCCGCGCGGGGGACGATGAAACATTCCTTTTTAACAATGGGCAGTTTGAACAAACGCCGTACGACGTGATGAGGCGCGCGGACGTTGACGCGCAGCTGGGCGACATATCAACGTTGATACACAATATTTGAGGGAGCGCAAGATGGGTACAATAGCAGAGGAAATATCAGCCTTGCAGGGCCGCATTTCGGCGGCATATCAGCAGCTTGCCCGCATGGGCGGGCAACAGCCCGTAAAAGAGGACACATGGCACCTTGCGGAGGCCATAAGCACGATACCTACAAGCAAGTACGGCGTACCGCTGGACGGTGTGCTGGGTGATGGCGATGATATGGGCTACGGCATACTACAGCAGCCCACGGAAGAGTACGCGCTTTCGACCGATTAGCTTTTCGGCATAGGTGAAAACGCGCTGCGCAACAAGTTTTTCGATTCCCCCACGCTCACGGCTGTATCGCTGCCCAACGTGCGGACCGTGGAGGCATACGGCATGTACTAGGCTTACACAAACTGCCCAGCCCTTGAACGTGTCGAGCTGCCCGCGCTTACAGGCGTAGGCACGTACGGCATGTATAATGCCTGCTACGGCTGTAGCTCGCTTTCGGGGGTGAATCTTTCCAGCGTTACCAGCGTGGACACATACGGCATGTATTAGGCTTTCGTCAACACAGGGGTGACGGATGTGGATTTGTCGCGGCTTTCCGTGCTGGGCACGTATGGCCTTGCGAGGGCGTTTTACGGTTGCAGCGCCTTGACTGCGGCTAACCTGTCCAGCCTGCGCAGCTTTACTACACAAGGTTTAAATGCGGCATTTCAAAACTGCGGCGCGCTGCGTGAAGTGTATCTCACAAATCTATCATCGGCGGGCACGGCGCTGTAGCAGGGAATGGCAAACACGTTTAATGGGTGTAGCTCGCTTGTGCGTGTGGATTTCTCAAAGGCCGCAGCGGTGCCTACGCTGGCGAACGTCAACGCGTTTGCAAACACAAATGAATACTACTAGATAGTTGTACCAGAGGGTTTGTATGATGCGTGGATTTCCGCCACAAATTGGAGTAACTCGGCCATACAGCCGCACATAGTGCCCTATGAGCCAGAGCCGATTATGATTGTTGAAGATACAGAGTACAGCCTTGCGCCAGAGCAGCCCGAAACGTATTTCAGTTTCGCGGGCGTGAGCGATGATATACCGATAAGCCTATTTGTTACGCTGCCATGTGATACAAACTTGGGTGATATTGTCTTTGCGGGGGACTACGCCGCAGACACGATTTTCGTATCAGACGGCGGCTTGGGAACGTATTATGCGTACGACCCCACAAAGGGCGAGTTCGGGCGTAATATCTCCACCAAAGTAAACGGGCGGCTGAAGACAGTATGGCACTCAGCCAGCGAGTTTACCGTGCCAGCGGGCACCCTTATATAGGTGATACACAGGGGCGAGGATGAGGCCACGGTTACGTTCCCTTGGGGTGACGATGGAGGGGGCGAAACATGAGCGAAGAGCTTGAGATATGGGTAAAGATAAGCCAGCAGATAGGCGAGATAAGCGCCGAAATAAAAGGCGTACTTGAAAAGCTGGCAAACCACGAACAAAGGCTAACCACCCTTGAGCTACACAAGGGGGGCGGCGAGGATTGGCGCACAACTCTATTGATGCTGCTTGCCAAATCAACTATCATCGGCCTTGTCGTGATTGGCGGGTTGGCTGGCGTGGGTGATTTCCTTAAAGGTATTTTGAGGTGAAGGTAAAATGAAAAAGTGGTTAATCTGTAAAATCGTACTATCCGCGCTTAACAAGCTACTTGCAGCGCGCAAGGGTGAAACGCAAAACGCCGTCAACATTGTTTCCCGCTGGATAAGCAGACTACAGGCTATCATTGCCTGCTTTCGTGGCTTGTGCGAGAAGTTAAGCGACGGGGAAATCAACGCAGAAGAGGCAAACGCCATAAAGGCCGAAATAGCCGATATCATCCGCAAATGGTGATTGCATTATAGCGCTATCCTGTGCCCTGTCAAATTGTTTACGGCGAAAAGTGCTTTTTTCGAACTGTTGCCAACTGTTACCAGCCGTGCATAAACGCCAGCATTTGCTAGGGGCACGGAATTGTGGTATAATTTCAACAGAGAAAAAGACATGAAGAAGGTCGAAAAAGAGTTTGAATGCATAGCCAAGTTCATAAACGAAAGCCGAAATGCGACAATCGGTCTTATGAACCATGCGTCGCTTTCTACATACTGGACTGTCGGCGCGTATGTGTCGCTGCGGACAAAGAGCGGCAGTTGGGGCGATAGAACAGTGGATGCTTTGTGCGACTATCTAAAAACGCGGCATCCTAAACTGCGTGGGTTCAGCC
>JAEEGL016311153.1_pt1 | contig 20227 bp, 16 predicted proteins | sample 9134231 | NCBI WGS metagenome assembly JAEEGL01 (sample SAMN16246548, study PRJNA631951) | gut metagenome | biome: gut microbiome; feature: rumen; material: fiber-attached | host: Bos | place: Iran: Karaj | collected 2018-10
CGGGCCCCAGAACAAGTATTCGTTGACGATGTACCAGTCATCACACACCCACTTTCGGGTGGTCAACCATTGATTTCGGGTGCAAAGTTACACATAATATTTGAAATCGCCAAACAATTATTCAGAAATTTATAATTTTGATATTTAATAATATTATATTTTTGTCTATTTATCTTATTTGAATACTGTTTTTAGTTTTTTGTATTATTTGATATATGTATGCCCCAGGATTTTTAATATGTTCCTTTTTGTGATTGTTCCATTCTTTTCCCTCTGGTTTGGGATATTATGCTCCTCCTGTAGCGATGCAATCAGGAGGTCTCGGTTCTGAGATAGAAAGACGGGATTTTCAAATACTCTTTTCGAAAGAGAAAGGAGAATAAAAAACGTATTGAATACCGATGATATTCATCGACTACAGTATAATATTTACATCGAAAATAGATTATTGTTGCTATTAGCAAAGAAGTAAGGTTTTAATAGTTTTTTTATCAGGTTTGAATAGTTTTCCTCCTAATTTTATGTAAAAATGGCCTTAATTACATCATTTTTTATCAGATTTTTATGCGATTTGCTTTTTTTTATGTAATTTTGCCCTAAAATAAATAAGGTATATGGCCATTACCAAGTTAAGTCAAAACGCATTTGCTGTTATGGCAACGTGCGAAGAAACGAAAAAACCTTTTGGTATAACGGTTGATCCAGAGAGGAACAACCTCAAATTTGTTTGGGCGTTTAAAATAGACAAAGACAAAGCTCATAGAGAAGGATTTGACAAAAGAAATGTTCGTGGCGGTATAACTTATGATACTAACTTTCCAGGATGTCCTCATTGTGGTGCAAAACAGTTTTATGTATGTGGCAATTGTAACTCTGTAGTTTGCTATCATGGACAAAAGCATGTGGTTTGCCCATCATGTGGGATGCAAGGAGAGATACAAACAGTTGAATCAATAGATCTGCGAGGAGGCGGTTATTAAGGATATGGAACTAAAACCTAAACAGAGAGTAAATCTAACAATTGGCGGTTCTGCCACAGTCATTAAGGAATTAGGACGCGGTGGTCAAGGTATTGTTTACCTTGTTGAGTTAGGTGGTAAGCAGATGGCATTGAAGTGGTATCACAACCCACCCGATGATAAGTTTTATAAAAATTTAGAGCGTAATGTTAGTCAAGGTGCACCATCGGATGCCTTCATTTGGCCTGAATACGTTACAATGAAAGAAAACGGTAGTTATGGCTATTTGATGAAGCTCCGTCCAAAGAACTATTTTGAGTTTGGTAATTACCTTCTCGCCAAGGTGTCTTTTAAGTCATTTACAGCCATGCTTGCTGCCGCTATGAAAATATGCGATGGTTTCATGATGCTTCATCGTTTTGGCTATAGCTATCAGGACTTAAATGATGGAAACTTCTTTATTGATCCTCAGACCGGTGACGTTCTTATATGTGACAATGATAATGTTATGCCACAAGGAGAAAAATCCGGCATTATGGGTAAGGCCAGGTATATGGCTCCAGAAATAGTTGATGGTGGCATACCAGATAAATACAGTGATAGATTTTCGTTGTCGGTGATTCTTTTTATGTTGTTCTATGCTAATCATCCTTTTGAGGGAGCCAAAGTTGTCGCATGTCCTTGTATGACAGAATCATTTGAAAAGAAGTTTTATGGTTCAGAAGCCATCTTCATCTACGATAGAGACAATAATTCCAACAGACCTGTCAGGGGCATCCATCAAAATGCCATTCGCAGATGGCCTGTTTTCCCAGCTGTTTTGCGTGAAGCTTTTACTGAAGAATTTAGTCTTGACAAGTTGAAGAATCCTACCAAAAGAATGCTTGAACAAAATTGGAAGAAAATTATTGAACAAGCACGAGACGAACTTATAGTATGCCCTTCGTGTAATGAGGAAACATTTGTTGAAGCAAATTCTTCTGTAGGCAAGTGCGTAAACTGCGGAAAGTCAATAGATCTTAGTCAAAGACTTCTTATTGGAAACCGATCACTGCCTCTCACTCCTAAAACTGAGATTTTTATCGACAATGACAATCAGCCTGATGCTATTGTTTCAAAAGATTCTAATGGTATTTTGTTGATTCAAAACACATCGCCTGATAAATGGACTGTTGAAACCCCAAGTGGTAAGATTAAGATTGTGGAAAGTCAGGCTATTATGCCTGTTAAGGCAGGATTGAAGATAACTTTTACTGTTAATGGGGTGCCGTTCAAGGGAGAGATAACAAATATTTGAACTAATTTAAATCAAAATTTATATGGGACTATTAGATGATGTGGTCAGTGTACCACGCAGAACAATGACATTGTTTTTCCTGATTGATACATCAGGTAGTATGCAAGGAAACAAAATTGGAGCTGTTAACGATGCTGTTGTTAACGTACTTCCGATGCTTGATGAAATTTCCGTTTCTAATCCAGATGCAGAGATTAAAGTCGCTGCTTTGGAGTTCTCTAACGGTACACGTTGGCTCTACGATGAACCAAAACTCGCCTCAGATTTCGTTTGGCAAGATGTACAGGCGAGTGGACTTACTTCGTTAGGAGCTGCTTGCTTGGAGTTGAACAACAAATTGTCACGTAACGGTTTTATGCAGTCTGCCAGTGGTTCATTTGCACCAGCCATTATTCTTCTTTCAGACGGTGGGCCGACGGATGATTTCGTAAGTGGACTTGCAAAATTGAAGGGTAATAATTGGTTCAAGGCTGCAATTAAAATTGCCATTGCCATTGGTGATGATGCAGACAAGGACGTGCTGACTCAGTTTACTGGCACTAACGAAGCTGTGTTTACTGTACACAATATTGAAGCTCTTAAACAAGTCATCCGTATTGTTGCTGTAACATCTTCGCAGATAGGTAGTAAGAGTAGTACTGCTGGTGATGTGTCAAAGCAAGAACAAGTAATTAAGGATATAACTGAAGCGACAAAGGATATTGACGGTGCTCAATCAGAGGCTGCACCAGCTCCTGCAAGTACCGACAATTATGACGATTGGGATTAAAGTAGATGCAAGAAATTCATTTTACGTGTCAGGGCGAAAGTCATAAGGCGACTAATAAAGTCTGCCAGGACTATTCGCTTGTTGAGATAACAAAAGATCTCACTATTGCCGTTGTATGTGATGGCCACGGTGGGGAACGTTATTTCAGAAGTGACATTGGCTCAAAAGTTGCAGCTGAAGTGACTGCCGAATGTCTGCATCTTTTCTTTGAAGGGATAGACAAGAGCATATTCCTTGGCAAACCATTTACACAGCATAGTGCTTTATCTACAGAAGTAAAAAATAACGACTATCATAAAGGCACTGAAGTTGAAAAGGTTATGCGCCAGCTTTTCTCCTCTATTATCTATAATTGGAGGGAGAAAATATTAAGTCATGCCACATCCAATCCTCTGACAGAAAATGAAGTTGCGATTGTACCCAAGAAAGCTCAGCAAGAGTTCGCAAATAATGTCGGACATGAGAAAACGTATGGTTGTACTCTGATGTGTTATGCCCAGACTCCAGATTATTGGATAGCATTCCATATTGGAGATGGGAAATGTATCGCTTTTGATGGAGAAGGCAAATGGTCTGAACCAATACCTTGGGATGATCAATGCTTTTTGAACAAGACAACATCTTTATGTGACTCTGATGCCATTGACAAGTTTCGCTTTTGCTATGCTGGCGATGGTTTGTTCCCACTCTCTGTTTTCTTAGGTTCTGATGGCATAGACGATTCATTTGGCGAAACACCCAATATGATTAATTTCTATGTTCAGATTCTAAAAACTATAGTTAATAGCTCTGTAGATGAAGCCAAAACTTCTTTGGAAGAAGCATTACCTGAACTTAGCAAGATTGGCAGCAAGGATGACATGTCTCTCGCATGTCTTTTTGACGAAAGTCGTTTGCCAAACACAGTTCCACAGCTAATTAAATGGCAGAGAGATTATGTCAAGGAACAGATTGATTCAGTCAATAACAGAATTTTGTCCTTGCATGAGAAGAAGGTTTTTATCGAGAAAACGCAAATCAAAGATCAGAAGGATAAGATAGACTTTGATTATACTGTTAAGGATATTGTCCGTTCTTACAAAACAAAGGAGGCTCTGATTTTAAAATACGACAAATTTTCCAAGGAATTGTCACCTGAGAACTTTGTCCCATACTCAGATGACATCGGACTTGGGAATCAGCAGACCGAAGATCCTGTCGATAAAACAATAGATCACGAACCGATTCCAAATACAGGAGAGGAATGAAGTTATATGAAGCAGTAAAACAAGTTATCACTCAGTTTGGAGAACAAACAGTAGTGGAATCACGTCTGGTAAACTTATTATCAGACTTTTTAGCTTTTGAAGATTACCCTGCTGTTCAGCATATCCTTAAAGAGTTCGTCGCAGGAGGGTATTCCCAGCAACTGTTAGACTGTTGCTTAAACAAATTAGGCAACGATTATTTGCTTTGTATTGACAAAATAGAAACCGATTTTGTTCAAAACAAAAGGTTTAAGAAAGACCTATCATCATACGCCATTGAATGCTTGCTTTACGGATTAGGTAAGGTAGATAAAGTCAATGAGCCGTTTTCAAATGGCTATAATCCATTTGCCAATGAATCATCTGACATTTTAGACACTCTTAATCAGCAACTTGCTGACCTAAAGAAACAATATATTGATTATCTTGATAGGCTTGCTATTTTACCAAAAGACCCTATAACTGAGCCAGCTGGCTATTATTCAGCAAACTCTTTAAATGTTCTTTATGGCATAGAACTTAAGATTAGGGTGATTGCAAGTGACCTTGGACTTAACGAACCGTCCTGGGGGTTAACCCAAAGAAAGCAAAAGATTGCTGAATTTGAGAAAATAAAGGCGGATGCCGTCAATAAAGCCATTGACAAAAAGAAAAAGGAATACGAAGCCCAGATTGATAGTCTCGTTGCACAGTACTCAAAATATGTCAAGGACAACGAAGACGTTCCCCTTAATGACGGTTCGTCAACATTGCATTTTGTTGGTGACGAGATTATTAAACTGTACAAGGAACTTAATATTGACTATTCTTCTGATAATTATTGGAATATCAAAGAAGATGATTTTACCCAAAAGAAATTAAAAGTTAGAGAACAAGTTGCTGAAAAAAGGAAAAAGGAATATATAGATTCTTTTGATTCAATTGTTCGTGATTATCGAGATTACATCAAGAAGCAAAAACAAATCCCACAAAACGATGGTTTCTCCAAGTTGAAGACTGTAGGTGAAAAACTCTTTAGCCTATACACTAAACTCGGTTTAGCCTTGCCCGACAATTTCTTTGATGACTATCAGAAGAAGTTCATTGAGGAAAAAGAAAAAGCAATAGAGCCTTTGATAAAGGATTTAGAGAATACATATTCAGAAGAGATTAAAGATGTAATATCACAATACAAGAGCGCTCTTTTCGCAAACAATGCAGTACCAGAGCAATATGGCCAGGATAAATTGGTCCATATAGAGAAGCGCATACGTACTGTATATGAAAAAGCCGGGATTAATTATCCGCAGATAGAGTTTATTCGTAAGTCACTCGATTCTTTGGAAGTACAGAAAAAGACATTGATTGCACAGTTGGTTGAAAAACTTAAGAAACAATATCTACATGTTCTTCAAGAAGGTATCACAATTCCAAGCAATTTCTATTTCAAGCGTTCTGGCTATTATAATAAAAAAACTACAGCATTACTTGATCAACATGCTTCAACTATTAAGCAATTATGTGATGCGGCCAATATAAAAGAAGACGGATTCTGTGAGAGAGAAAAGGAGAATCTTCTTGCCCAACATGAAGTTGATAGCAAGACTATGAGGAACCAGATAATATGGAAACTCGTCGTTCCTGTCATTATCGCTTCATTTATCACTTTCCATGGACTTAATTATGCTTCCTCCACAGGCGAGATAGCAGAATTTGATAAGAACATGAGTACCGCCTCCTCACTGCTGGGCAATGGAGATATTACAGGAGCTATGAATTCTTACATGATAGCTCGAGACTCCTACGATGGTTCATATAGACCAACTTCCTATCGGGGAGAAGCAGGTGAGAAGATTGAAGAAACGTTTAAGATCCTCACTCAAAAGTGTAATGATTTGATTGAGCAGAGAGACCTAATCGGAGCCAAAAAGTTGGTTGAATCAATACCACCCAAACTTATCGAAGAAAATGCCGATATCGCCTCTGGTATTGCGACAATCAATCAAGATATTGTAAACACAGCAAGTCATGGGGTTGAGGAACTAATCACAAATATCGCTTCCAACGGGGGAAAATTGGATGAAAGTGGCAAGACTTATCTTGACCAACTTCTCCAGCTCACCCCAAATAATTATTGGCTGAATTTTGTAAAGAACAAGGAGAAATGAAAAAAACATCAAATAAGATAATCAGATCTATTATGATGTCGGCAGCTATGTCGCTTTTCCATAGTCATGCTAATGCTGCTGAAGAGAAGTTCACATCAATAGAAGATTTGTTTAACCCAGACAAATCTGATGCTGTTGATTTGTTGCGAGATAAAATCATTCGTAACGTTGCCATGGTTAGCCCCAATGGAAACGTTAGATACATAGCAGGGCATCGCTCACATCGGTCGCATTCATCTCACAGGTCCGGTGGTTCTGGACGAAGTGGTGGCCATTACTCACATGCATCTCACATGTCTGGTTACAGTGGTGGTTCTGGAAGTTCAAGCCGTTCAAGTAGTCGTTCATCAAGTAGGAGTTCTGGTCTCTTGTCAACACCTAAGCCACCAAAGAAAACCCCTGCAACCTATTCACTTGGTGACAGATCTCTGAAAGCTGGTCTTTATGGCGCTGATGTTACAGAGTTGACGAATTTGCTTGTTCGCAACATGTATATGAGAACAGAATGGATTAAGCAACAATCAGGTTATTCTTCTTATGACACATCCGTGACTTCTGCTGTTAAACGATTCCAAAAAGACGCGGGTATTACAGCAAATGGTGTTGTCAATTCTGATGTCATAAGCAAACTCAAATCATGGGACTCATCCAAGACTACTATGATGCTTGGAGTGCGTGATTTATTGTATGCGGAATCAGGAGAAATGTCAGGAAAAGATGTTGATGAGCTTATTACTCTTCTAAGGAATGCTGGATATGCTCCCGATCCAACTAAGTTAGAATTCAAAGGTAATAATGCAGTTTTTACTAAGGATGTTGAAACAGCCGTTAAAATGTTTCAGGCATACAACAACATGAGTGCAAATGGAATTGTTACTGAAGAAGTGCTCACAAAATTAAGATCATTGGCAAAATGAAAATACAAGTCGACAGAAATATCTACTCTGACAGTTGTATTGACAAGGCTTTATACAATCTGTCTGACAGGTTCACAATAATGCGAAACTACACCTCCCCCACGACAGAGGAACTTGATGTGACAATAAAATGTAAGAGTAACACTGATAATTCTTCAGTAAAGGATTTAATAATTGATACTCTGAATGATTTTAAGCTCCGTGATACTATAGAAAAAGAGACCCACGACATACGAGTTATCTTGTATGCAAAAGCATTTGGCGAATTTGATAATGTAAGCGATTTTGATGTAGAATGAATTATTACAATCTATTGCCATTTACTTTCACAAGACTGGCTGGTAAAGAAGTTCTTGTTAACGAGGTTGGGGATATGGTTATAGCCCCTACTGGTACTGTGGCAAAGATAGTAGAACGACAAAACATTGATTCAGAACTCTACAAATCTCTAGTTGCCAATTTCTTCTTAAGCGAAACACCGATACCTTCTTTGCTCGATATATATGCGCAACGTCTTGCAGAGAAGAAGAAGTTTCTTTTCGAGTTCACTGCACTTCATATATTTGTTTTAACCCTTCGCTGTAATCAGAATTGTACATATTGTCAGGCTTCAAGTAAAAAAGAACAACACCATCAGTTTTCCATGTCAAAAGAGACATTGGAGTATGCTGTTAAGTTAATGCTCCAGTCGCCATCACAACATCTAACAATGGAGTTTCAGGGCGGAGAGCCATCATTGGAACCGGGACTTTTACAATATGGAATTGAACTTTCTAAAGAACTAAATACAGATGGGAAAGAAATAAGTTACATACTTTGTACTAATTGTTTTAATCTAACGGAAGAAGTTCTTGACATTTGCAAGAAGCACAATGTATTAATCTCCACTTCACTTGACGGCCCTGCATTTATACACAATCATAATAGAGGTGTAGTAGATAGTTATGAGCGCGTCACAGCAGGAATTGAGAAAGCAAGAGCGATTCTAGGAAAAGAAAGTGTATCTGCACTTATGACCACCTCTGAATATGCTTTAGATTTTCCTGAAGAAATCGTTGATGAATATGTGAAATTAGGGTTCTCAGACATCTTTTTGAGAGCCTTGAATCCTTATGGTCTTGCATCAGAGAACTCTGATTGGAAAGCTTATACAAATAAGTTTATTGATTTCTACAAGCGTGCTTTAGAGCACATTATTCAACTGAACAAACAAGGGATATTCTTTATAGAGGATTACTCTGCCATCATATTAAAGAAAATACTATCTGCTCAAAATACGGGTTTTGTTGATTTACAATCTCCAGCAGGGATTATCAATTCGGTATTAGTTTACAACTATGATGGCTATGTATATTGTTCTGATGAATCACGAATGCTTGCTGAATCTAATGACTATTCTTTTAGGCTTGGCCCCGTTACTAACACCTATGAGCAAATTATTCACGGTGATGTTGCAATACAATGTGCAAAAGTATGGGCAAACGAAGGTTTAGCTGGATGTTCGGATTGTGCTTTGAGAATTTTCTGCGGTGCTGATCCCGTTAGGAACCACACTACTCAAAATGATTGGTATGGTCATAGACCCTCATCCTTGTTCTGTAAGAAAAACAAAGCCATTATTGAATATTTGTTGTCACTAATCATTGAGCGTCACGATGAAGTGATGCCTATATTTAAAAGTTGGCTATTATGAAATTCCGTCCGTTCAACATAGATTCCAATGACAACAGTCTGTTTGTTACAGAGCAGTGTAACAACAATTGTTTGATGTGTTCTCAACCTCCCAAGAAAGTTGATGACATTATTAAATTGTTCAATGAGAATCTACTTAGGATAAAGGAAGCTCCAAAAGATTTACCGATAATTGGAGTAACAGGCGGTGAGCCGACTCTTTTAGGTGACAAACTCTTTGAACTCATACGGACAATTAGGGAAAATCTACCCAATACAAAGATTCACATGCTTACCAATGGACGACATTTCTCTGATGCATATTATGCCAAAGAGTTTGCAAAAGTTGGTGGTGATAGTCTTGTATTGGGCGTGCCACTACATTCTGACTATGAACGTGATCATGATATTGTAGCAGGTGCAAAAGGAGCATATAAGGAAACCATGTTAGGTCTATACAATATTGGGGCCGTTGGTATCTGTATAGAACTGCGCATAGTAATGAATCAGCTTAATTACAAACGCTTTTTGCCAATGGCAAAGTTCATCCACAAGAACCTTCCTTTTGTCGGATGGACTGCCTATATGGGAATGGAATATGTTGGCGCTGCAATAAAACATTCGTCAAAGGTATGGATAGAACCAAAGGATTATGTTGGAAATCTTTTGGATGCCGTAGACTATCTTAGCGGATGGAACTACTATGTTGACATTTATAATATTCCATTATGTTTATTGCCCCAGAAATACCACGTTTTTGCACGACGTAGTATCTCGGATTGGAAGAACAAATACATGGATGTATGCAATGACTGTTCTGTCAAGAATGAATGTTGTGGCTTATTTAGCACATCAAAGCGAATTTATCAAGGACTAAAAGCGATATAAATATGGAACAAATAAGAAAAGCAGTAAAAGAACTACTAGAAGAAAGGAATTACACTCCAATGATGGTAAGATGTTTAAATCTTATCATTGATGACCAAATGAATAGCATTGCCCTAAAGCGATGTTTATCAGAAAGCGGGTATTCTATAAGCATGATAAAGCCAGAAGCACTTCAAGTCATACTTGATTATTCTGAAATTATTCTAGAAGATGACGTTTTGACAGAAAACGAAATAAGGATTATTACCTTACTAAAAATGTTCTTCCAAATTAAAGATGGCGATTTTTATACCTATGGAAAAAAAGCAATTGTTGATAATGTTCTGACGGCTCAACTGGAAAAGATGTATGCAGACGGGGTTATTGATAAAGACGAAGCTTTAATGAAAACTGACTTGCAAGGATTATTCTGTTTGAGCTATGATCAATTTTTGGAAGTTGTTAATAAAGTAGTAAAAGAAGCTTTGGATAAAGGAGCTAACATCAAAGATTTAGACACTTTCCTAAAATAAAAGATAGTAACTCTCATAGAGAATGACAAGTAAATTATATAACGGAATCATTAATGCAACGGAACAGATTGTTGCTAAGTATGGCAAAGGTGTTATTACAGAGGAACGCTTTGTCAACATATTAGCAGACATATATCCTGATAGAGACAATCCTGCAGTATTTAGGATTATCAAATCAACTATTAAGGAAGGGATAACAAAGGAATTAGCATCATCAAAAATCCAAGCCATTGAATATGTGGTAGCCAATAATTCCTCTTTGCTATCAAAAAAATATGGATATGACAATTTGTTAGTTGAAGGAATTCTGTACTCTCTTAGCATTGGTTACGGTGTCATTTCTCGATCAGAATATGTTACTCTTTCAAATAAAAACAATTCTCCCTCAAAGAAACAAAGAAGACAGAATCAGAACAAGCAGAATCCTTCTCCAAACAGCCCTAACCCTCCCAAGAGTAAATCTATTGACTGGATAGGTGTAAAATTTGTATTTATTTTATTATGGGGAATGTTGGGATTGCTTATTTCTCCTTTCGTCTATCTGTATGTAATCTGCAAAAATGATGGGTTATGCTTAGTTGGTTCTTTTGCAATTGCTTGCATTCATCTTTTTACATTAATACCATTGACAGCATCAATAGATAACTATGTGTTAAGTGGAAACAAAAAAACATATCCAACTATTGCCGGAGCTGCAAGTAGTTTGATACTTTGCGCTGGATTATATTGGGTTGCATTTCCAATCTTCTTTGGCTTCGATACCGTATTATCCTATTGGGGGCTATCTTGCAAAGACAGTTTTCCTTGGTTACCGACAATTGTAGCAAATTTATTTTGTGCCGCAGTTTTAATTGCATGTCTTACTCATATTGAAGATTTTTCTGGTATTATCATCCAAACAAATAAATCCAATGCATTTCTAAAGCAAGGATTATTTATGTCAAAACCATATAAAAATGGATTTTTGGCGGTATTAGGCTTCTATATTTTAATTGGTTTATTAGTTTTTATTACGCCGCCTATTGAAAACGCACTAAGTAAATATAAAATAGAGGGACTGAATAAACAGATTGATCAGATAAATCAACAAAAAGATAGCTTAAAAAGTGAACGTTGTAAGAACTCGCGCAACCTTAGCTTTGCACAATTTATTCTTGGTGACAGTTATAAGGCAACTTTGTCTAAGATAAATAAAACCGATGAATATTCAGTAAGTACGGTGTCATCAGGAGATGAATTGTATATAAGTGATCAAAATTATATCTCAATTGTAGATTCAATTATTCATTTAAAAACAGATTGGAATAATGAAAAAGTTAGTATAGAGTTATTCTTCTCGTGTCAGCAACTTATCGCACTAAGATTTTCCCCACGAAAAACAGATGGAGATAGCATTTTATCTATTTATACAGCAAAATATGGTGATCCAGAATATCACTTATCAAAATATGTTTATGCTAAGGATTGTGGTCTAGAGAATAATTATGAGAATGATTACAAATTAAGCTTGGGTAACGAAATGATGGATCAGCTTTACCCAACAAGCTATTATTGGACCTATAAAAATACTCTGTTAAAAATTGATTACGATAAAAATCGATATTCAGTATTTTATACTGGTCCAGAGTATTCAACCATAACTTATTTCAATCGTTATGCCGAATCTGTTTTAAAAATTAAGCAAGAAGAAGAAGGTAAAACAAAAGCGATTATTGAGCGTCAACGTAATGATTCGTTGAAGAAGGTCAGAGAAATCGAAGACAGAATACGCGAAGAAGAGAACAGACAAAAAGAATTAAACCATCAAAAGTCTATAAAACAAATATAACAAATGAATAATTGAAATAATTATGGAACTACATAAAGCTATCAAAGAAATTGTAAACCTAAAAGGAATTGAGATAATTATGAATGCTCAAGTAATCAATTTTCTTCTTGATTACAATGCATTCAAGGAAAAGCCTGCAACAAAGTTAATTCTTCGTGATGTTATTAACTCTGGATATGCAGAAGAATTATTGTCCTTGGACACACGAGATTCAAGTTGGCATATTAAGTTTTTGAAATATAAGAGAGATTTTACGGATTCATGCGGATATAAAGAAGAACTGGTTGATTATGTATTTGAGGCAATAGCATATGGAATAGGAATCAGAACTAGTTCTGACGAGCCCAAAATTGAACAGAATTTGAATATTCAATCTTTTTTTGACATTATTGAAGAACCTCAGCAATCGACACCAAATTCTATAGATGAGAAAACCCCAAATGTAAATCAGTCTGATTTATACTCAATAGCTTTTACTTTTTATAATGAAGGGAAATATAAGCAAGCTAAAACTTTTATAGAAAATTCCATCTCTCTTTTCAATAGATCTAACATACCTGCACATCAGCTTAAATTAAAGGGAGACATAAACATGAAACTTGGTTATTATGAGGAAGCAATAGATGACTATAACAATAGTTATGTTGCATTTGCAAAAGATAAAAATATAGAAATAGCCAAGTTTAGGGAATTACTAAAGAATCATGAAATAAAAGGATTTGAAAACAGTATGTTTTATTACCATTTCTGTCTCTATTCCATTGGTAAAATAAGTAATGAGTTATGGCTTAAATTAGTCAGATCAGAAGCTATGTATGGTCTTAATGATGCTATTATGTATTGTGTCAATAATGGCATCAATCCTATAGAAAGCCACATTGACATTTTTTTTATAGATAAAGACATATTAAAAACAGGGGATTATCTTTATTCAGACGGTACATTTGCACATGAATTGAGTCCTTCAAAAACAGTTATTGCTAGTGTCATAATAACCGAGACGTCAAAATACGAACAATCACAAGGTTGGAATAATGGGTATTTAATACCTGTAAACAAAGATGGACGTGCATATACATCAATTCAAAAAAAATGGTCTACTGTAAATGAAGATTTACCATTTCCTCATTCTCACTACACACATGATGATATAAATCACTGGGACAAATTAAAAACTATCGAGTCAGAACAATATATCTCAATTAATAATTTTGATTTATACCCGGTATTCAAGGCTGCTAAACAATTCCAAGTAAAAATTCCTATTGCTGGAACAAGCTCATGGTTTGTTCCAAGTGTACATTGGTTCAAACGTCAGTCGTTTCAACTGACTCGTTTTATGGCTAATTTTATTAGTTCATGGGGAGATTATTGGACGTCCTCACAAGCAGATGCCACTAAAGCTATCCATGTTAGCTACAGGTCATCTTCTATAAGGCGTAGTTATTATATTTTCGATTCTTTTGATTGTGCTGAAAAATCAGAAAGCAAACTAGTTTTGCCAATTGCGGCATTTTAGTTTCGTATAAATTTACTTAATCGTAAGGATATGGCTAATTGTAAATATTGCGGTAAGAGTGCAGGACTATTCTCCCATAACCATCAGGAATGTGAGGAGAAACATAATCAGGGTGTTATCATCTTGGAAGGAGCACTAAGATCATATTTCAAAGGAGCAACTAGCATTCATGAATTATCCCAAGTCGTGGCATTGATAAGACAAAACAATTACATCACAAGCGACGACCTAGCTTCATCGTCTGCAAAATGCATTGATGAGTGGACTAATTTATTGAAAAGGCCATACCACTCTTCAATACTTGATACGATTAAAAATTTCCTTCATCATGTTGGGGTATCATATCAGTCTATAAATTCCAATGGCGCTCTAGATCGCTTATGCCAGAAACTGATGCGAGGATTTCTTGCGGATTTCTTCACTGACAAAAAAACATTGCAACGGTCGCTGCAAATTTCTAATCAGATTATGAGTACATTACCAATAACTCATGATAAGGAGGAACAGACATATTATGAGATGTTGGCTAAAGCAGGTCAGAACTTCACTAAAAAGGGCTATATTCAGCCAGCCGAAAGACTAAAGATTGAAGAATATGTATCTACATTAGGGTTGTCGTTAATGAATCTGCCATCGTCTATGCAAGGAGGGTATATTGAGGAACTTGGCCAAGCGACTATCCTTGATGACTTAAAAGCAGGGCGGCCTCCTAAATATCAGATTCAAGCACCTATTATTCTTGCGAAGGGAGAGGATGCTCTTTGGTGCTATAACAACGTGACGATGTATCAAGAGAAAGTTAAACGTGAGATGGTTGGTAGTCATAGCGGTTTTTCCTTCAGGGTTATGAAGGGAGTTACATATCGTACGGGTGGCTTTAAAGGACATCCTGTTGAAACAAGCTATATGGAGAATATGGGGTTGGGAAGCCTGTATATCACAAATAAGAATATTATCTTTATGGGACAAACTCGTAGTATAAAAGTCCCATACTCTAAAATTATTGGCATCAATCCGTATTCTGATGGAATGGAAGTTCAACGCGACGGTAATAACGTAAAACGCTTGGTATTCCAAGGATTTGATTGCTCTTTTGTTCTTAATGTTTTGACAATAATTAATTCTTAATATTATGTTGCATTTACATTATCGAGTTTTTAGTACGCTTCCTGAAGCGGTTCAAGGGCAAAGCAGAAGCTTTACTCTCCGATACCCACATCATGGCAATGGAACAATTACAGTAACAGCCGGTGGGGTATATAATTTGTCTCTGAATTCTTGGGACACCAGTGATGCATCTGCAAGAAGAACCAATGAATTTAAAGATGCATTGTTTAATGTGTCTAACGATTTGGTCACAGCGTATGATAACAATGCGGCAATCTATACAAACATTCACGGCAAGATGATTAAACTTCACCGTAAGTCATATTATGAAGGGAAACTTCCAAAGGTGGAATTGCAATCATATAAGAGAAAAACTTTTGGATTCTATCCTCCAACAAAGGCAGAGGTAAAGGGGGATTTGGAGAATGAGGCCAATAAGAAATACTATGGTAGTTCAGACAAGTCACAGAAATCAGCCTTTGTTGACTCCAACATAGAGAAGCTATATGCAGACAGAATGGAGAAATGGAATGAAGCAAAGGTGTTGTTTGACGAGATAGAGAATGCTCATGAGCAAAGAGAAAATGCAGCTTTCTCCGAGAAATATAATTCTGAGATACAAGCTCAGAAGGATTATATGGAGGGAAGTGAGTATATGGTTAAAGATGCGATGGACAGTAGGATGACAAATGTCTCGCTACCTTATACCATTAACGTGGATATGGCTTATGTACAAGATAGCCATCTTATTGATATAGAGGTTGAACTAATATCTGGTGTAACCCTTCCACAAATGAAAGCAACTTTATTAGCATCTGGTAAGGTCTCTGTAAAAGAAAAACTCGTCAGAGAGATTGAGGAAGAGAAAACCATTAGTTTGCTTGGTGTCGTTTATTACATCGCTTCAGTTGCTTTTGATGCTTCTCCAAATATTGATAATGTAAGAATCAGCCTTTGGGATTCACAAAAGCAAAACGGTATTGCCTGGATAAATTTCCCTCGAAAGGATATTTTGCATAACACCATTCAACAGTTTGTACCCACAATGGACTCTTTTAATTATGAACGAGTTATGAATCTAAAAGATTCCCGTGGTGTACTTGTCCTTGCACCGATTAAGGCATCAATTTTCAAAAAACAAATAAACGAAATTGCTGGTAAATTATTCTGATGAAAAAATATATATCAATAGTCGCTCTACTGCTCCTTCTTTGGAATCCAGTAACACTTTCTATACTTATAGGAAATCTTTGGTGGGGGTGTGCTGTTTCTGGATTAGCAGTTGTCATAGGACTATTGACATGTAGAGCAAAGTCTCTCAGGGTTAAAGTTTGGGCGTTCAACATTGCTGCATTATTAAGTATAGCTTATCACGCAGAATTGCTTTTCAGAGAATTCGCCTCGGAAAAGGATGTCCCCAACTTGTATGAGCTACATGGTAATTTCTATTTCAATCGTCCATTTTTGGAGCAGAAGTTTAACACAGATGAATACGTGAGTCTTTATCGCACAAACTGCCAGGGCTTCCGGATTGACGATCTGTCAAACCCCAATGATAGTATTACTACGTGTGACTGGCTCTTTATTGGTGATTCGTTTACACAAGGAGCACAGGTTAATTATAGAGAATTATTTACGTCATTGATATATAAGTTTTTTCCAGATAAGATTATTGTAAATGCCGGAATAAGTGGGGCAGGGCTGTATGATGAATTGGCTTTTTTTAGAAACATCGGACGAAAACTCCATCCCAAGAAAGTCTTCTTGCAGATTGGAGTATTCAATGATTTCCTGAATATTACCGAACGGAGTGCCTCTTTGCAAGACTATTTTATTGAAAAGTCATCCTTGTATAGGTATCTTTCATTTAATCTTATTCACAAAGAAGAACTGCCATTAGGTCGATGGATGGAGCCATTTTTCGTAAACGAACAAGATAATATTGACAATAATATCCTCTATAAGCCAACTTCTGATTATAAAGAAAATGACAAGCAAAACTTCAAGCGTTGTATTCAAGAATTCAAAGAATGTGTAGAAAATGACGGTGGGGAACTCGTCATTATTCTGATACCATGTAAGGAGCAGGTATCGGATGTTATGTTAGATGAGACACTTCAAGTTTGTCATTTAGATAAAAAAGACATAGACCTTAATGCTGCCAGTAGATTATGTAAAGCGCTGTCAACGGAATACGGAATAAAATTGATAGATTTATATGAGGATTTCAAAAAAGGCGCTTTCCCTTTTTTCGCAATTGATGAACATATGAATGCAATTGGTCATGAGTTGGTTGCCGACAGGCTAAGAAAAGAGTATGCTGGACTGATGAATCATTATGAATATTTTAGTACCGAAAACAAAAACGAGAGATACCCGACTCTACTTAATGATTCCGTTACGTTGTTGTATCAATCACAAGATAGGGACCACTATCTTATATGCAACAAGTTTGTTGGAGAAGAAACCCCTAAGATTATTTGGACTGGTGTGAAGGAGCTTATTCATCCAAGTATCTCTTCAAACCATGAATATCTGGTTTTCACAGAAGGGAACCAGGAACTTCATCAAACTGATGTGGTTCTATATAGTTTTGCTAATAGAGAATGTGTTGTTCTGAACCCTGCAGGTAGCGGTGCTGCAATACCTATGTTTAATCAAGAGGGGACACAAATTGTATATGCTACATGGACATCACCCAAATCGTCACCTTATATCGCTATAGCAGACATCTCAACTTCTAAAGAAATCGATAGTTTTACAGATGGTTATGAGTGTTGGCGGCCTGTTTTTTCTAAAGATGGACAGAACATATATTACATCTGTCGTGAAACAAAGAATAGCAATTTTGTTATTAAATTCTATTCACTTCTGAATAAAAGCAAAACAACTCTTCTGAAAACAGACTATGAGATCTGGGATATATCAATATCCCCTTCAGGACAGTACATTGCATACGCAGGAAAGAAAGACGGGAACTGGGATTTGTTCCTTTATAGATTTTCAGACCAAAAGGTATTGCAATTAACCAAAACAATGGGAAATGAATGGGATCCTTCCTTTGGTCTTTCTGATAATGATCTTTGGTTTGCAGGTGAATTTGGCGTGAATAACGGCATATATCATATCAAAATTGGACTATGAGACAGCTCTATAAATATGCAATATTACTAATGAGCATTGGAATCTATACATGGTTTGTAGGTTCTTATATCTGGATATTGCTATTACTGGCTGTATTAGTCATTATTACTTCTGGCTCAACTTCCAAATGGGTACTCTTCATTCCCATATTAAGCCTTATTGCTGGATTTGTAGCACTTAAATACAACACAACTTCCCCCAACACACTATCCTTACCTATTGGTTATTCTGTCTTTGCGTTCACTTGTATATCGTATATCGTGGACACTGCTCATAATAATACAAAAGAGAAAAAAATACCAATAGACGTGTTCTGTTATTTGTTTTTCTTTCCCAAAATGCTTGCTGGGCCAATTATTAGGTTTGCTGATATGCAAAATCAGTTAAATACATGCAAAGTACCTACAAGAAAGGAGTTATATACAGCTTTTAAAATCATTGTATATGCTTCTTTCTGCAAATATGTATTAGCTGATAATCTTAATATCGTGACCGATTATGAGAATTATGGCCCTAACGCCTGGCTTTCGACCTTTTTGTTTGCTTTTCAGTTGTATCTCGATTTCTTTGCTTATTCCAACTATGCCATAGCTTTTGCGCTTTTAGTAGGTATCAACTTACCAGAAAGTTTTAATTCCCCGTATCGAGCTGCAACATTCCGTGCTTTTTGGAAAAGATGGAATATAACTGTTTCGTCTTGGCTTAAAGACTATGTGTATATTCCACTTGGCGGAAACAAAAAAGGGAATAAGTGGAGAATATATGCCAATATTATACTGACTTTCATCGTTAGTGGTTTATGGCATGGAGCAACTTTCCCATTCCTTTTGTGGGGAGTGCTCCACGGTTTTCTTGTGATAATGGAACGGATTCTTTTTCGCGAAAGTGTTATTGCAAATCAAGTTTTGAGAAACATCTATAGATGGTTCGTATTTGTTATTGCATCATTATTATGGCAATTGTTTAGAATAGAAGGAATGGATTCTTTCTTTGAATGGATTGGTCGTTTGTTTACATTGAATCCCATCAACTATTCCATTTTGGCAATTACTATCGTTACATTTTTAACAGTTTATCTGTTAGATTGTAAAATAGTGAAACACCTTATTTTCTCTACTTCTGACAATAAGATATTTGTCTATCGAGAAGTCGCATTTGTTTGTGCTTTGTTTTTCTTGGTGATACTATTCCATAGCCAGCCACAAATCAATTTCTTCTATTTTAAATTCTGAGGGACATGCTTGTATTGGGAATTTCAGCATATTATCATGACAGTGCAGCTGCCCTTGTAAGAGACGGTGTAGTTATCGCTGCTGCTGCAGAGGAGAGATTCAATCGAATAAAGCACTACAATGGATTCCCTTCATTAGCTGTTTGTTATTGCCTCTCATTTGCTTCTGTTACCATTAATGAAATTGATACTGTTGTTTTTTACGAGAAGCCCTTCTTGAAATTTGAGAGAATCATACGAACACATATCAATTATGCTCCACGAGGTTTGAAGATGTTCAACTCTGCTATACCTGTATGGTTGAAGGAAAAGCTTAATATGCGTAAGACCATAAGTAAAGAAATTAGCAAATTGTTCAGTGGTCAACCCATAAAAATAGCTTTCTGTCATCATCATCTATCCCATGCTGCTCTTGCCTATTATACATCTGGATATAAGAAATGTGCAATCCTTGTTGTGGATGCGGTTGGTGAAGAAAGCACCACCTCTATCTATAAAGCTTCGAAGCAAGGATTTGAACTGGTCAGAAAACAATGTTTTCCTCACTCCCTTGGACTACTTTATACTGCTTTTACCTATTTTCTTGGATTCAAGGTTAATTCGGATGAATATAAGGTTATGGGACTTGCGCCCTATGGTGACAGGACATCTGCTGAATATAAACGCTATAAAGAAACAATACTAAACGATATTGTTGAAATTAGAGATGATGGGAGCATCCATCTTAATGAGAAGAAATTTTGTTTTATGTATTCAGACAGAATGGTCAATGACAAAGACTGGAAAAGATTGTTTGGTATTCCAAGACGAGTTTCGTCCTCTCCCATAGCACAATGTCATAAGAACCTTGCATTGGCCATTCAGGATGTTTCCGAAGAAATACTTCAGAAAATGGTGGATAAGGCTCGACTCATTACGGGAGAAGAAAGTGTGTGCGTAAGCGGTGGATGTGCATTGAACTGTGCAGCAATAGGTTTTATGAAGTCTAAAA
>JAEEGL011242897.1_pt1 | contig 20226 bp, 15 predicted proteins | sample 9134231 | NCBI WGS metagenome assembly JAEEGL01 (sample SAMN16246548, study PRJNA631951) | gut metagenome | biome: gut microbiome; feature: rumen; material: fiber-attached | host: Bos | place: Iran: Karaj | collected 2018-10
GGCCATCCGGACCACAAGCCGAACAAGGACCTCTCCTACTATTATCCCACGAGCGACCTCGTGACCGGCCCGGACATCATCTTTTTCTGTTTGGCCCGCATGATCATGGCCGGCGAGGAGTTCATGGGGAAGGAGCCGTTCTCCAACGTCTACTTCACCGGCATCGTCCGGGACAAGATCGGACGGAAGATGTCCAAGACGCTCGGCAATTCGCCGGATCCGCTCGACCTGATCGCCAAATACGGCGCCGACGCCGTCCGCATCGGCATGCTGCTCTGCGCTTCCGCGGGCAACGACATCTTCTATGACGAAAGCCAGGTCGAGCAGGGGAGGAACTTCTGCAACAAGATATGGAACTCCTTCCGCCTGATCCAGGGCTGGAAGGTGGACGAAAGCATCCCGCAGCCGGAAGCGGCCGCGACGGCCGTCGAATGGTTCGGCAACAAACTCGCCCAGGTGACCGCGCAGGTCGAAGACCACTACGCCAAGTTCCGCATCTCGGACGCCCTGATGGCCATTTACAAGACCTTCTGGGATGATTACTGCTCCTGGTACCTGGAGGCGGTCAAGCCCGCCTGGGGCGAAGCGGCGGACGCAAAGACCTACCGCGCGACCCTGCAGTACTTCGAGACCCTCCTGAAGATGATCCATCCGGTGATGCCGTTCATCACGGAGGAACTCTGGCACGCCATGCAGGAGCGCGGACCGCAGGAAACGATCATGTACCAGCCCAGCCCCCAACCCGCGCCGTTCGATGAGGGCCTGCTCACGCGCTTTGAGATCGCCCAGGAGACGGTCAATGCCGTGCGGGCCATCCGCCAGCAGAAGAACATCGCGCCGAAGGAGCCGCTCGACCTCCTGGTCAAGGCGGATTTCCCGGCCGGTGTCGCGGCCGTGATCTGCAAGCTCGCGAACGTGGGCCGGGTGTCCGTCGCGGATGATTTCGGCGGGAAGGGGACAGGCGTCTCCCAGATGATCCGTACCTTCGAGACCTTCGTCCCGCTGGGCAACCTGGTGAATGTCGACGAAGAGATCGCCAAGCTCTCCGCCGAGCTTGAAAGGCAGCAGGGATTCCTAGCTTCCGTCCGGAAAAAACTTGCCAACGAGGCCTTCGTCGCCCATGCGCCGGAGAAGATCGTCGCGCTGGAGCGCAAGAAGGAGTCTGACAGCCTCTCCAAAATCGAAAGTTTGGAACAAGCTATCAATGCGCTGAAAAACAACGCATAAAATATAATTGTTACTACATATAACTTTTTTGTTATGATGCAATCGGAGGTCACTTTCCCCGTTCGTTACTACGAAACCGACCAGATGGGTGTCGTCCATCACTCGAATTACATCCGCTATTTCGAGTGCGCGCGGAATTTCCTGATGGCCGAGGGGGGATATCCGATCGAGCGGTGTGAAGCCGACGGGGTCACGATCCCTGTCGTCAGCGTGCAGTGCCGTTACCACTATCCCGCGCGGATGGGGGACCTCCTCCGCGTGACGGCCGCCATCGAGAAGGTTCCGCTGGCCAAGCTGGTCGTCCGCCAGGCCGTCTACAACCAGGACGGCGTGCTCTGTGCCGACGGGGAAGTCACGCTGGGCTTCCTGGGCAGGGAGTCCGGCCGGCCGGTCCGCTGCCCGGAACGCCTCAAGGAGTTGATTGAAAATCAGTTGAACAAATAATCCATTCATTTTGTACATTATGAATACGTTTACCATCATGCCGCTCGGCGTCATCGGCCCCTGGCAGGTCGTCATCATCGCCCTGGTCGTCCTCCTTCTCTTCGGTGGAATAAAGATTCCCGAATTGATGGAAGGCCTTGGCAAGGGGATGAAGAGGTTCAAGAAGGGGCTCAACGAGATCGAGAAGGAGACCCGCGATATCGAGAAGGATCTCAAGTCCTCCGCGAAGGAGCCGGATGAGATCAAGAAGTCGGAATAACCGCACCAATCCGGTCTTCGCGTGAGCAGGCAGGAAGCCGAGATGTCCTTCTGGGACCACCTGGAAGTGCTGAGGGGAACGTTGTTCCGCTCATTGCTCGCTGTTACCCTGTTCAGTGTCATCGTCTTCTGTTTCAAGAAGTTCGTATTCGATGACCTGATCCTGGCGCCGACCCGCGGCGATTTCTTCATCTACAAGTTGCTCGGGATGGACGTGCAGATGTCCCTGGTGAACCTGGACATCTCCACGCAGTTCTTCGTGCACCTGAAGGTGGCGTTTTCGCTGGGTTTCATCGTGGCCTTCCCGTTCGTCTGCTTCGAGGTCTGGAAGTTCATCGCCCCGGCCTTGTACGAGAATGAAAAGAAGACGGTGCGCGGCGTATTCCTCGTCGCCACCCTGCTTTTCTACATCGGCCTGGTCGTCGGTTACCTGCTGATCGTTCCGATTTCCCTGAATTTCTTCCTAGGATACAAGGTGAGCGAGTCGATCGTCAACACCATCTCCCTCACCTCCTACATTTCCCTGTTCACGTCGACCGTGCTGGCTTTCGGCATCGTTTTCGAGTTCCCCGCCGTCATCACGATCCTTTCCCAACTGGGCCTGGTGACGCGCGGTACCCTCCGGAAATACCGCCGCCACGCCATCGTCGCGATCCTGATCATCGCCGCCATCATCACGCCGGCCGACCCGTTCTCCATGATCGTCGCCGCCGCCCCGCTCTTCATCCTCTTCGAGGTCAGCGTGCTGGCCTGCAAGAAGGACAAGCCTGAAACGGCGGACGACGGGGAAGAGGAGGACGGAAAATGATTTCCATCCAAAACCTGACGGTATCGTTCGGCAGTTTCAACCTGCTGGACCACATCGATTTGCATATCGACGGCAAGGACCGGATCGGTCTGGTCGGAAAGAACGGCGCCGGCAAGTCGACCCTCATGAAGATCATCTGCGGCCTGCAGGCGCCGTCTTCCGGCCGCGTGGACGTCCGTCCGGACATCCGGATGGGATACCTGCCGCAGGTCATGGAGCATGCGCGCGGGCGTACGGTGATGGAGGAAGTGATGAAGGCCTTCGAGCACCTGTCGCAGATGGAGCGCGAGATCCAGCGCCTTTCCGGACAGCTCGCCGAGCGGACCGATTACGATTCCGACGCGTACATGTCGCTCATCACGCGCATGAACGACCTTTCCGATGCGCTGGCCGTGCACCGGACCGAGCAGCCGGAGGTGCTCTGCGAGCGGACGCTTCTCGGACTCGGCTTCCGTCCGGAGGATTTCTCCCGGAACACCGAGACGTTCAGCCAGGGCTGGCAGATGCGGATCGAGCTGGCGAAGCTGCTCCTTTCCGAGCCGGATGTGCTGCTGCTCGACGAACCGACCAACCACCTCGACATCGAATCCATCGAGTGGCTGGAGGACTATCTGAAGAAACGCGGCGGGGCGCTGCTGCTCGTCTCGCACGACCGGAAGTTCCTGGATACGGTCACGAACCGCACCGTCGAGATCATGCTCGGGCGCATCCATGATTATAAAGTGCCTTACAGCCAGTATGTTACCCTTCGCGCGGAACGTCTGGCGCAGCAGCAGGCCGCCTACGACAACCAGCAGCGAATGATCGAGAAGACGGAGGATTTCATCAACCGTTTCCGGTACAAGCCCACCAAGTCGAACCAGGTGCAGTCGCGTATCAAGGCACTCGAGAAACTGGAGCGCGTGGAAGTGGATGAAACCGACAACGCCCGCCTCACCGTGAAATTCCCGCCGGCGCCCCGGGCTGGCGATGTCGTCTTCAAGGCGGAGGGGCTCGCCGCCGGTTATCCCGGAAAGACTGTCTTCACCGGCGCTTCCGTGGAAGTGCGCCGCGGGGAGAAGGTCGCCCTGATCGGGCGGAACGGAGAAGGGAAGACGACGCTGATGCGCGTCATCGCCGGCGAACTGCCCCCGCTGTCCGGAGACGTCTTCCACGGGTACAACGTCCGCCTGGGCTATTATGCACAGGATCAGGAGAATATCCTCGACGGCGACCTGACGGTCTGGGAAACGATCGACCGCGCCGCCGTAGGGGAGGTCCGGACGAAACTGCGCGACATCCTCGCCCAGTTCCTCTTCCGCGGCGAGGACATCGACAAGCGCGTCAGCGTCCTCAGCGGCGGGGAGCGCGCGCGGCTCGGCATGGCGATGTTCATGCTGAAACCCTACAACCTGCTCGCCCTGGACGAGCCGACGAACCACATGGACATCAAGTCCAAGGACATCCTGAAGCAGGCGCTCCAGTCCTATGATGGCACACTCATTGTTGTGTCGCATGACCGGGACTTCCTGGACGGACTGGTCGACAAGATGTACGAATTCCGCGACGGGAAGGTCCGGGAACACCTGGGCAGCGTCCAGGATTTCCTGCAGAAGCGCAAGATGGAGACGCTTCATGAGCTCGAGCGCAAGCAGGCCGCGCCTGATGTCCGTACGGATACGGAAGACAAGGCGGCACGCCAGCAGGACTTCCAACAGCGCAGGTCGGAGTCACGCGAGCAGCGGAAACTGAAGAAGCAGGTCGCCGCGCTGGAAGAGGAGATCGACCGGATCGAGTCCGAAATGAAGCGGATCGAAGCGATCCTTATGGCGCCGGGGGCTGATGACGACATCATGGAGCTGACGCGCTCCTATTTGGAAAACAAACGCGAGGCCGATGCCCTTACGGCCCGCTGGGAAAAGCTTTCAGAACAATTGGAATCTTAATAGTATTGGATATGAAAAGGTTGGTAACGAAGTACTTGCTTGTCTGCATCTGCTTTATTTCTTTAGGTCTTTCCACCCGGGCGCAGATCCGGGATGTGGAGCATGAACTCACCTCTTTCAGCGCCGTGGACATTTCCGGGGCGTTCCAGGCTTCGCTCACTTACGACAAGGGTTATGCGGCGAAGATCACGATCGACGATGCCCTTGAACCGTACGTCGTCTGCTATGTAAAGGGGAAGACCCTTTTCATCGGCCTGGACGAGAAGGCCGTGCCGAAGGAGACCAAGAAGCAGTTTAAGGGGCGGAACTCCACCTCACCCACCTACCGTGTCGTCATCTATGCTCCGGAGATTACCTCCGTCACGCTGTCGGATGAGGCGAGCTTCTCCTTTCCCAGGACGGTGGAAGTGGAAGACTTCACGCTCTCCCTCTCCGGGGCGTCACAGGTACAAGGCCTTTCTGTTATTTCCAAATCGGCTCATATAGAAGCGGTTAAGAAGTCTAACCTTATTATGAACGTCAAGTGCGACGTCCTGGATTTCTCGACCGATGGCAACGCGAAGACCCGCGTGGACTATACGGCGTCTTCCGTCCAGTTCAACTGCGCCGGCTCCTCGGACGCCGTCTTGAACGGCGAGTGCGGCGGAACGCTTGCGGTCAACGCCGCCGGTTCCGCAAAGGCGCAGGTCTCCGGAAAGGCGGACGTGCTCCAGGTCGGCGGAAAGGGAAACGCGAAGATCGACGCTTCTTCGCTGCCTGTCAAGGAGGCGCGGCTTGCGATCTCCGGCATTTCTGTTGCAGTCCATGCGGACGACGTTCTCGAACTGGATCTTTCCAAGGGAGCGGAGGTAACTTATTCGCGTGACCCGAAGATCAAGATCGTTTCCATCCAGAACGCCTCCGTCACGCGAGAGTAATTCTCGTTATCATTATGCTAGTCGTTGATTCTCATTGCGATACCCCTTGTCAATTGATGAGGGGCTTTGATTTGTCCAAAGACAATCCGAACGGACATGTCGACATCCCTAAACTCCGTTCCGGGCATGTGGACGCCGTTTTTTTCGCTTTGTATACATCCGCGTCCCTCGCGCCCGACGCGGCGACGCGCCGCGCGCTGGAAATGGCGGCATCGGTGTTCGACGCCGTCGGGCGGAACCGCGCCGAGCTGGCGTTCGCCTCGTCTCCCGACGACATCCTGGCCAACCGCGCCGCCGGCAGAATCTCCATCCTGCTGGGAATGGAAAACGGCGCGCCGATCCAGCGCTCGCTGTCCTTGCTCAGGCTTTTCTACCGGCTCGGCGTCCGTTATTTGACGCTTACCCACAACGGAGATAATGAAATTGCCGATTCTGCAGCCGTGGGGACGCGGTGGGGCGGTCTGAGCCCCTTCGGAAGGGAAGTGGTCGCAGAAATGAACGACCTCGGCATGATGATCGACGTCGCGCACGTGTCGGACCGCACTTTCTTTGACTGCATCGACGCATCGCGTGCCCCGATCCTGTCCACCCATTCGTGCTGCCGCGCGCTGGCGGGGCATCGGCGGAACATGACGGACGAGATGCTACGGACCCTGGCCGACCATGGCGGGGTCATCCAGATCAATTTCTATCCGGTATTCCTGTCGGACGCCTACGGCGCCGCGCTGGACGCCGCCGGACTGGATCCGGATGACGAATCGGTCAGCGGACAGGTCCGTGCGATTCCCTGTCCATCCTTCCGGGCCGTTGCCGACCACATCGACCACGCCGTCCGGGTTGCCGGGGTGGAGAGTGTCGGGATCGGATCGGATTTCGACGGTATCGGTGTCGCTCCCGCCGGACTGGAAAATGCCTCGAAAATGCCGGTTCTGTTCGATGAACTCCGCCGTCGGGGCTACACGGAAAGCCAGTTGGAGAAGATTGCGGGCGGAAATCTCCTACGCGTATTCAATGACGTGATTGACAGTTCGTTACGGAAATAAAGCCCAAATTGCAACAATCATGTTACCTATTGTTACATAATTGTTTCATTTGCTTATTTGCTTTCTTTTAGGTCTTTTTCGATCCATTTCCGCAAAACGTCGAGCGCGGAGGCGGAAAACCGCTCGATGTTGCGTTTCCGGTCGTTGCTGAAGGTATGCCTTTCGCTGTGCGTGCCGGCCGGTCCGGCGACGCCGATCCATACGGTTCCGACCGGCCATGTGCCGTCTCCCTGCGGCCCGGCCAGCCCGGTCGTCGCAACGGCGTAGGTGCTGCCGGTCAGCCGTCGGACGCCGGCGGCCATGGCCTCGGCCACTTCACCGCTGACGACGCCGTGTTTCGCAATGGTTTCTGCCGGGACGCCCAGCACCTGCACCTTGACTGCGACGGCGTAGGACGTGACGGAGCCCAGGTAATACTCGGAAGCCCCGGGAACGGAGGTCAGCAGGGACGAAATCATGCCGCCTGTGCAGGACTCTGCCGCACTGACGGTCTTTCCGGTGCCGCGCAGCAGGCGTCCCACCGTATTTTCCAGCGTGTCGTCGCCCTGCGCGTAGACCAGGTCGCCCAGCAGCGGGATGAGCCGGGCGAACGCTGCGTCGATCTGTTTCTCTTCTTCTTCGCGTTCACCGCCGTAGATCGAGAGGCGCAGCCGCACGCCGGTCAGGGGATTGGGCAGGTAGGCCAGGTGCATCTTCGCCGGCAGCGCATCCTCCCACGGGGCGATGCGTTCCGCCAGGGCGGATTCGGCCAGGCCATAGACCATCAGGCATTTGTGGAAAATGTCCGACAGGGGGGTGTGGGCGCGGATGTCCGACAGGATGTCCGGAAGCGCGCCGAGCGCCTCGAACGGCACGCCCGGAAGGGCGTACAGGGTGGCCGGGTGTCCGAACCGTTCCGACGGGAAGCGGAAAACCATCACCGGCGCCGTCCCTTTGCGGTTCGGGATCACCTCGCAGCCCTTCGGTACGAGGGCCTGCGCTTTGTTGCTGTCGAGGGCCTCCAGGCCGCGCGCATGAAGGATGCGGTGGATGATATCGAGCTGCGCCTCGTTGCAGACATATTCGCCGGTTCCCAGGAGTTCGGCAAGCGCCGCCTTGGTGATGTCGTCTTTGGTCGGCCCCAGCCCACCGGTGCAGATGACGATATCGTTCTGCCGCAGTTCTCCTTGCAGGTTCCGGAGGATGGCGTCGTGCTCGTCGCCGATGGAGAGCATCCGTGTGACCTGGATGCCCGTCGCCTCCAGTTCCCGGGCGATGTGCGCCGAATTCGTGTCGATGATCTGGCCGATGAGGATCTCGTCGCCGATGGTGCAGACAGAAGCTGTCGTCATTGTTTGTTCCCTCCCTCCGCGGAGGCGTTCAGGTGTTTCAGGATGTTGCGCACGAATGCCGGCCCTTCGTAGATGAATCCGGTGTAAACCTCTATCAGCGAGGCGCCTGCGTCAAGCATTTCCTGTGCGCGCCGTGGCGTGTTGATGCCGCCGACGCCGATGATCGGGAGCCCTCCCTGCGTCTTCTCGTGGATGTAGCGGACCAGGGCGACGTTCTTCTCGAAGAGCGGAGCGCCGGAAAGGCCGCCTTTTCCGATCTTTTCCACCGTTTCCGCCGGCGTTTTCAGCCCCTCGCGCGAACGCGTGGTGTTGCCGACGACGAGGCCGTCCACGCCGGACATCCTGCAATAGTGGATCAGTCCGTCCAGTTCTTCCTTCTCGATGTCGGGGGAGACCTTGATCAGCAGCGGCTTGTAGGTTTCGCTGCCCAGCCGCATTTCCAGCAGCGGATCGACGAGGGCGGGCAGGTATCCGGCCCCCTGGAGCCGCTGCAGGCCCTCCACGTTGGGGCAGGATACGTTGACCGTCAGGAAATCCACGTAATCGTACAGCGTGGAAAAACACCGCAGGTAATCCCTGCGGATCTCTTCTTCGGTTTCACTGCCGGTGTTCTTGGCGATGCTGCCGGCGATCAGTACCTCCGGGCGGTCGTTCCCGATGCGTTCCACGGCCTTGTCGACGCCGTCGTTGCCCAGTCCCATCCTGTTGATGAGCGCTTCGTCTGCAGGCAGGCGGAACAGGCGCGGCGCCGGATTGCCCGGCTGCGCTTCCGGGGTGAGAGAACCCACTTCGATGAAGGAGAACCCGCACCAGGACAGCTCGTTGTAGCAGGTGGCGTTCTTGTCCAGGCCGGCTGCCAGGCCGACGGGATGCGGGAAGTCGATGCCGAAAACCCGGCGGGAAAGCTGCGGAGCGGGTTTTTTCTTGAATAGCAGGCGCATGACCGCTCCCGCTCCGGGAATCCGCCGCATCGTCTTCAGGCTCTTCAGGACGAGGCGGTGCGCTTTTTCCGGATCCATGCGGAAGAAGACAGGCCGAATGATGGACTTGTACATTTGCTCAGAACGTATTGGAATACAAACTTAGCAAAAAAACGGGACATGCGGATGCTCAGCGCACTTCCTTGTAGGTGCCGTCGGAGTAGAAAACGACGATTTTTTCAATGCCCGGAGCTTCTGCGGCCGGAGCGGACTCCGGAAGCGTCTGTGCTGCAGGTTGTTCCGTCGGAAGGGGAGCGGCCGGTATTTCTTTTTCCGGCGCCGGATCGGCCGCCGTTTTATACATCTTCCCCTTTCCAAGCAGGACCCATTCCAGGTTCAGGTTCGGAAAGGACCGCGCCAGGTTTTCAAGGAACTCGCAGCCGGGTTTGTTGCGTCCGGCGAGAATGTGCGATACGCTCGCCCGTCCGACGCCGATCCGTTCGGCGAACTGGGACTGCGAAATGTTTTCCGCGAGAAGGAACTGTTGAAGCCTGCCGTTCATCCTGATGATTTCTTATTGTTTACAAATATAGCGATTTGATTCAAATAAGTCAATAGCACAGTCATGTCTTTTCACAGGGAAAACAGGGAGGGGAGAGACTTTAACAAGGCTACACTATACTTTACTAAACATCTAATAAATATCTGATTACTAAATATATAATATGCAAAAACCGCCGTTTCCCATCGGATTTTCCAGAAATACTGGCTTCCTGCCCGTCGCGCAAGTTGAAGCTTTGTTTTTGAAAAACTTTATAAATATCTGATTCTTAGAATAATAACCACTAGTCAAAAAGAGCATAAGTTTTACTAATCGTCCATTTTGCTCCAAAAATTTAAATTCCTGATTTGTTTGCAAGATGAAACATGTCCGCAATTATTGTAAACGATTTTTGATTTCCGTATTTGGCCGCGAATGCGTAAATTTGCGTCGTTAAATGCATGTGGCGTATGATTCCACAAATACACATCGAAGATTACAATTATGCGCTCCCCGACGGGCGCATCGCGAAATATCCGCTGGCGGAGCGGGACGCTTCGAAACTTCTCGTCTACCGGGACGGGAAAGTCACCGACGCCGTCTTCCGTCAACTCGCCGATTTCCTTCCTGCCGGCGCCCTGATGGTGTTCAATGATACCAGGGTCGTTCCCGCGCGGCTTCATTTCCAGCGCGAGAGCGGCGCGCATATCGAGATTTTCTGCCTGGAGCCGGTCGACCCCGTCGAATACAACCTCGCTTTTGCGGCGGACGCCTGCTGCACCTGGAAATGCGTCATCGGCAATGCGAAGCGCTGGAAGGGCGATGTCCTTCATCTGTACAATCCGCAGGAAGATCCGGCGCTGGCGCGGATGAACCTGCGGGCCGAACCCGGCGTCCGCGAAGACCGTACGGGGACGGTGACGTTCCGCTGGGACGACGGCGCTCCCTTTTCTCAAGTACTCGAGCGCTGCGGCCAGGTGCCGATCCCGCCGTATCTCGGCCGCGAGACGGAACGTATCGACGAGGAACGCTACCAGACCCTCTATGCGCGCATCCGGGGCTCCGTGGCGGCGCCGACGGCCGGCCTCCACTTTACCGGACGGGTGCTGGCGGACATCGACGCGAAAGGCATCACGCGCGAAAATGTCTGTCTTCATGTGGGCGCCGGAACCTTCCTTCCGGTGAAGGATTCCCTGGTTTCGCGGCACGCCATGCACCGCGAGCCCTTCGCCATCCGGCTGGACCTGCTGCGGAAGCTGCGTCGCCGGAACGGCCCACTGGTCGCCGTCGGAACGACGTCGGTCCGGACCCTCGAGTCGCTCTATTACGCCGGCGTCTCCTGCATCGAGGGCGGCGCGCCGGAAGATGTCGCCCAGTGGGCGCCGTATGAACGGGAATACCCGTACAGCACGGAAGAGGCGCTCGACGCCCTGATCGCCTGGCTGGAGCGGAGCGGCAAGGAAGCGCTGACCCTCGGCACGCGCATCATCATCGTCCCGGGTTTCCGTTTCCGCCTGGTCGACATCCTCGTGACGAACTTCCACCAGCCTGAAAGCACCCTCATCCTGCTGGTCTCCGCCTTCGTGGACGGGGACTGGCGGACCATCTACGACCACGCGCTTGCGGAAGGCTACCGGTTCCTCAGCTACGGCGATAGCTCCGTTCTTTTCCGTCGAAGTCTTGTGATTTGAAAAAGAATTGTTTAGCTTTGCATTCGTTATGGCTGAATATTCTGAATTCGACAACATATGTCCTTATAATGACGAGGAGGCGGTCGCCGCGTTGAACCAGGTGGCCGACCATCCCGCCGTCTTCGCGCTCTCCGGGTATTTCTTCCCGGACGAGCCTGTCACCTATTTGCGGAGCGCCCTCAAGAAGGTACGCAGCATCGACGAGTTCCAGCAGCTCATCATGAACCAGGCGGTTTCCTGGGTGCTGGAGAACACCGTCCACCTGTTCTCGTACAGCGGCATCAGCAACGTCATCGCCCAGGAGGGCAAGTTCCTGGCGATGTCCAACCACCGCGACATCATCCTCGACCCGGCGATCACCCAGCAGGTCTTTTTCCGGAACGGCATTCCGATGACCGAGATCTGCGTCGGCGACAACCTGATCAAGCAGAGCAAGACGGTGGAAAAGCTGCTCCGCTCCAACCGGATGATCACCGTGATCCGCGGGATATCCGCCCGCGAGCTCTACCTTTCTTCGCAGGTGCTTTCCCGCTATATCCGGCAGACGATCACGTCCGGGAAGTCATCCATCTGGCTTGCGCAGCGGCAGGGACGGACCAAGGACGGCATCGATACGACGGAGCAGGGCCTGCTCAAGATGCTCGACATGAGCGGAACGCGGTCCTTCGAAGAGAATTTCTCCGAACTCCGCATCCTGCCGATCAGCATTTCCTATGAACTGGAGCCCTGCGACATCAAGAAAGCGCGCGAGATCCTGATCTCCCGCACGGAGAAGTACGTGAAGAAGCGCACGGAGGACCTGCACAGCATCGTGACCGGCATCCGCCAGCAGAAGGGCAACATCCATCTGACCTTCTCGAAGCCCCTGACGCACGACGAGATCGCCGAGGCGGCGAAATGCGGCGGCAACGACCGTTACCAGCATATCCGTCACGTGGTCAACCGGCGTATCATCGGCGGCTACAAGCTCTGGAAGACGAATTACATCGCCGTCGACCTCCTGGAGGGCGACACGCGGTACGCCGACCGGTACGCGCCCGAAGACCGCGAGCGTTTTGTCGCATATACGGAACACCGGCTCGACAAGGTGGAGCGGAAACTCGACAGGAATGACCTGCGCGACATTTTCCTCCACATCTATGCCAATCCGGTGTACTCGAAGGAGAAGCTTGTGGCCGGCGCCCCGTTCCGGGCGGACGAATAATCAATCAGAACAACGCGTTCACGGCGGCGATGATCTCTTCCGCCGGCAGGTCGGGGCTCAGGACGAGGTCGGGCTGCTTGATCGAATATCCCTTGGACGTCGCCTCGATCATTCCGGCGCCGGTGATGTTGAGCATCACGGTCTCGTTCTTGGATACGGAACCGTCTTCCAGGGCCTTGGCCAGCGCAGCGACGGCGCAGGCGGAGGCGGGGAAGATGTCGTATCCTTCCTTGTGCAGGAACTGCAGGAGATAGAAGATCAGTTCATCGTTGGTGACTTTGTAGAAGTCGCCGCCGGAGGCGCGGAGCACGTCGAACAGGCCGCCGGCGAGTCCGTACGGCGGTTTCCGGTTGGAAAGCACCTTGGCGAGGATGACTTCCGCGTTCCGCCGCGAGGAATCGGCCGTCAGGGGCACGAGTTCGCGGGTTCCCGCTTTCCAAGAATCATACATCAGGGTATAGGGCACGTTCTGCACGCAGTAGACGCGCATCTTGTTCGCGCCGAAGCGGCCGTCTGCGGCCAGGCGTTCGGCGTTCTCCCACGCGGCGATGGCGCCGGTGCCGCTGCCGACCGCCTGGAAATAGGCGTCGGGAATGCGTCCGATCGTCTCCACAGCGCTGAGCACGGTCGTTCCCATTCCGTCGCGGCGGGCGACGTTCTTGGCGCCGCCTTCCAGCAGGTACCGGGGATCCTGGCAGAGTTTCTCGCCGAGCTGGATCGCGTCATAATAGTCCGTTCCGTGCGGCGTGGCCACGACTTTCACGCAGGGATGCAGCTTGCGGCGGAACCACAGGTCGGAGACGTTGTCGCTGGGGATGCAGACGACGAGGGGGATGCCGTTGTCGGAGCATACGCGGGCGAAGGCGCGCGCCGTGTTGCCCGCCGACTGGACGACCAGGGTGCGTTTGTTCTTCCTGGGCAGCCGGGCGCAGACGGAATAGGCCTCCGTCTCCTTGAAGGAACCCGTTTCCATCCGGGCGCCCCGTTTGGGGACATAACCCGAGAGGGTGATGTACAGGTCGCTCATTCCCAGCAGTTTGGCCAGCCCCTTGCTCTTGTAGGTGACCGGTGCGTGCGAGTGGCGGAGGGTGCGCTGGATCGGGAGCCAGTCGGCATAGCGGTACAGCCCCTTCAGGTTGCTCCTTGGATTGAAGTTCTGGTTTTCATACACCGCGCGCAGCAGGGACGGATCGCCTCCTTCCGGATCCGAGAGGGTCCAGCCGGCGTCGTCGAAGATCCTGCCCGAACCGACGTTCAGCAGCCGGTATTTCGTGGGTTCGAATTTCATGGTGTGCGTTTTTTCGTGTTATGGTGATTATAATTGACAGATCAGGTAAGTCATGTATGCGGCTTCGCAGGCGACCAGGAGGGCGCCTCCGCCGCGTCCCAGGAGCCGCCGGGGATGCAGGAGGGCCAGCAGGAGCAGCAGCACGCCGCCGGAGAGGAACGCGATGAAGTCCACCGGGGTGATATGGGAGAAGCTGAGCGGATGGATCAGCGCCGAGCCGCCCAGGATCAGCAGGATGTTCGAGATGTTGGACCCGAGGATGTTCCCGAGCGCGAGGGCGTCTTTCCGCTTGGCTGCGGCGACGATGCAGGTGACCAGTTCGGGCAGGGAGGTTCCCCCCGCGAGGATTGTGATGGCGATGAACTTGTCGCTCCAGCCGGCCAGGCGGGCGATGTCCGTCGCGGAATTGACGAACAGGCGGCCGCCGATGACAAGCCCGGCGAGCCCGCCGATGACCATCAGGACATACCAGACCGTCTTCCGGGCAGGCGCGGCCGGCCCCGGATCTTCGTCTTTCTGCTGCGCCTTGCCGCTGCGGAAGGACAGGACCATGTACAGGGCGAAGAGCAGCACGAAGAGCAGTCCGCCTGCGCGCGTCAGCGTGTTCTCCGTTCCGAGACCCAGGACGGTGCGGGTGCCGATACCGACCAGCAGCAGGCTGGCAAGCAGGTTCAGCGGGATGTCGCGGCGCAGGTTCTCCTTCGTGATGCCGACCGGAAGGATGATGGCGGTCAGACCGAGGATGAACAGGACGTTGAAGATGTTGGAGCCGATGACATTGCCGATGGCGACATCCGATTTCCCCTGGAAGGCGCCGAAGAAACTGACGACCATCTCCGGCGCAGACGTGCCGATGCCGACGATGGTCAGGCCGATCAGGAACTCGCTCAGGCCTGCTTTCCGGGCGATGCCGGAGGCGCCGTCCACCAGATAGTCGGCGCCGAATACGACCAGGGCGAGCCCGGCAAGAAGAATCAGGATGTCTGTCAGCATATTCGTGAACAAAGATAATAATTTTTCTGCCGATATTTCTTACCTTTGGGTATCATCCCTCTCAATCTTGCTGCCATGAAAAGATTATCGGTCCTTTTCTGCCTCCTGTTTCCGGCGCTCCTCGGCGCCCAGGAGATTCCGGAAGACTTCATCTCCTTCTCCGTGCCCGGGTACGAAAAGCAGATGGAGCAGATCCGCGCCATTTACTATGAGGCATACATGAATCCGGCCGCGCGCCCCGGACCGTCGTTCTGGGACGTCTGGACACCGGTCCCGCTGATGAGCGTCGCGCCGATCAAGGCGGATATGGACTCGTTGTGGATCCAAGCGATGCTTTCGCGCAGCATCGATGCGCACGGCTATGTCTCCAGCCACCAGCATTTCAGCCACGCGCTCGACAACGGATGGCCGTTCCCGCTTTTCCCGCAGTTCCAGGAGGGGTTCGAGGGCTCTTCCTTCGGATATCTCTTCCAGGACTCGCCGGATGATGTGACCGGGATGCTTTCCGGCTGGCGCGGCCTCCTCTACGACAGGGGATACCTGGGCGAGCGCGCCGCCGCCCGCTGGACCCTGCACGGACTCCGTTCCGGGGGAATCGTGGACGATGCCTGGGAACTGACCGTGACGGAGGAATCTCCGTCCATCGAAACGGAAGACGGATTCCTGATCGACGCTTTCTGCTGCCCGTTCATCAGCTTCCGCGCCGAATGGGACACCGACGCGCCCCTACAGGGCGTGATGGAATGGCGCCGGGAAGGGGAGACGACGCTGGGCGGCAAGTCGCAGCGGCTCGTCTTCGACCTGCAGCAACCCGATCCGTTCCATGGCTCCCGTGTCCGCTACTGCACCCTGGAGCCGTATGCCGAGAAGGGATGGTCCGGGAAGATCACCAAGCTGCGGTTCACGTTCCCGAACGCGCCCGGGTCGAAGATCCGTCTCCAGGCCATTTTCTCCGCCTTCGACACCCGGCACCAGATGAACGCCTGCAACTTCCTGATCGGCTCGATCCATACATTCAACCAGACCGGCGACGAAGCCTTCCTGCGCAAGAACATCGGACGGATGCGCAAGGTCTTCTCCTATGCCCAGAAGGAACTGTACGACCGGAAGGCGGGCATGGTCCGCGTCCGTTACCCCGGCCACGACGGCCTGCCCGGTTTCGAGCGGGATGAATCGGGACGGAAAGTATACAATTACGGGCATTCGATCGGCGGCAATTATTGGGATATCCTGCCCTTCGGAAATCTTGAGACATACACATCATATTATTATGTGTATATGCTTCGTATGATGGCCGACCTTGAGGAATACATCAGGTCAAGCGAAACCCTTGGCGTGCCTTCCGGCGGGCCTCGTCTGCGTCCCCGCGCCCTGCGCCGGGAGGCGGACCGGATCGCCGCCACCTTGAACCGCAGGCTCTGGAATGAAAAGGACGGGCGCTTCTACGGCTCGGAGGACGTCGAAGGCAACAAGTGGGACTACGGATTCACCTTCCTGAACGAGGAAGCCATTTATTACGGCGCGGCGACGGCCGGGCATGCGCGTACGATCATGGACTGGATCGACGGCCGCCGGATCGTCGAAGGGGACACCAGCACCGGAGCGGACATCTATCACTGGCGGCTGGCGCCGCGGGCGACGACCCGCCGGAACGACAGCTGGTATTACTGGGGCTGGGAGCCGGACGTCTTCCCGTTCGGAAGGCAGGTCCAGGATGGCGGGGCCGTCTTCTCGCAGAGTTTCAACGACATGATGAGCCGGATCCTCGTCTACGGCCCGGACAATGCCTGGAAGCGTTTCGAGGGCATCCTCGACTGGTATGCGGACACGCGTGCGGCCGGCGGCTACCGGGCCTATTACGAATCCGGAGCGCACGGCAACTCCATGCAAGGGAGTGGAACGGCCGGCGGCATCGGCATCGACATGGAATTCGCCGAGACGCTGCTGGTACCCTTCACGATGGTCGAGGGCTTCCTCGGCTTCAAGGCGACTCCGGAGGGTTTCACCATCAACCCGCGCCTTCCTTCCGAATGGAAATCACTGACAGTGAACAACCTGCGTTTCCGCGGACAGATGCTCTCCATTACGGCGGACGCGTACGGGATCACGGTCCTCACCGAGGGCAAGCCCCTTTGCGGCGTGGTTTCGCTGCCGGAGGGATACACGTACGCTTCCGGCCGCTCCCTGGGCGGCGGACGCTGGTCGGTCGCTCCGGCGGAAGGGGAGGCCTGGCCGCGCGTGTACCGTTTCCCGGCCGCTCCGGCGGACGGCCCTTCCTGCACGGCGCCCGGCGAGGTGCTCCCGATCATGGCCTGGCACAGCATGCCGCCGTCGGAATTCACCCTGGAACGCTTCCAGGAGCTGGCCGACGCCGGTTTCAACATCAATTTCTCTTTTGTCGGTTCCCTGGATGACGCGCGCAGGGAACTGGACCTGGGCGGGCAGACCGGCGTCAAGATCATGCTGACGTGTTCCGACCTGCTGACGAAGACCGACAGCGTGGTCCGCATCGTGCGCGACCATCCCGCGCTATACGGCTATTTCCTCAAGGACGAGCCCTGGTGCACGGAATTCCCGGGGCTGGGCGAGTGGGCGGACCGCATCAAGGCGGCCGATCCGGACCACGTGCTGTACCTGAACCTCTATCCGTCCGCCGTGAACATGCCCTCCATCGGGGCGAAGGATTACCACGACTATGTGCGGCGGTTCGTCGAGGAAGTGAAACTCCCGCTGATCTCGTTCGACTGCTACCCGATCGTCCACGAGGGCGTCCGGCAGTGGTGGTACGAGAACCTGGAGATCATCCGGGAGGAGGCGCAGGCCGCCGGGCTGCCGTTCTGGGCCTTCTCGCTGGCGACGGCGCACTGGACCTATCCGCTGCCGACGATGGCGCACATGCGGCTGCAGATGTACACGAACCTGGCCTACGGCGCGGCCGGACTGCAATACTTCACCTACTGGAACCCGACGACGCAGACCTTCGATTTCAACCACGCGCCAATCGACCTGGAAGGGAAGCGGACCTTCGTCTATGACCTGGTGAAGGAGCTGAACCACGAGCTTCAGGCCCGCGCAGGCATCTTCGTCGGGGCGGAGAACCGCTGGGTCCGCCACGTGGGCGACTCCATCCCGCCGGCGACGGCGCGTCTGGAGGAACTGCCGGAAGAAGTCGTCTCGCTCGACACCCACGGCGCCGGCGCCGTCGTCTCCCTGCTGGAAAAGGGGAGCGCGCGCTACCTGATGCTCGTCAGCCGGAGCATCGACGATCCGATGCAGGTGGACGTGGCCTTCCGGCGGAAAGCCTGCCTGGTGGACCGGAACGGGATCTTCGTCCCGGTCGGGCGCCATCCGGAAACGATGACGGTCGAGCCGGGCGACGCGCTGATCTTCAGAATCAGTAAGTGATTGTTATTCTGATACTTCCGTAGTATCTTTGCGCCGAAGGGCGCAGACGTTTTCGACGTGCTGCGTGTGCGGGAACATGTCCACGGGCTGCACGGCGGTGATCTCGTATTTCGCGCACAGGAGGTTCAGGTCGCGGGCCTGGGAGGCGGGATTGCAGCTGACGTACACGATCCGGTCGGGTTCCGCGTCAAGGATGACGCGGGCGACGTCCGGATGGATGCCGGCGCGCGGCGGGTCCAGGATGATGACGTCCGGTTGTCCGTGCTGCGCGATGAAGGCAGGGGAGAGGACGTCCTTCATGTCGCCGGCGAAGAAGGAGCAGTTCGTGATGCCGTTCATGCCGGCGTTACGTTTCGCGTCCTCGATCGCATCTTCGACATATTCGATGCCGATGACCTTCGCCGCCTTTTTGGATACGAACTGCGCGATGGTGCCCGTGCCGGTGTACAGGTCGTAGACCGTCTCCGTTCCCGTCAGCGCGGCGAATTCGCGGGCGACGCTGTAGAGGCGGTAGGCCTGCGGGCTGTTGGTCTGGTAGAACGACTTGGGACCGATGTGGAACGTCAGGTCCTCCATGGTTTCGTGGATGGTCGGCTCGCCCTTGAACAGATAGCATTCCAGATCGGTTATTGTGTCATTTAACTTATTGTTAATGACATAATAGAACGATGTTATCTGAGGAAACGCTTCAATGACGGCGCGCATCAGTTTCTCACGGGCGGGACGGTCTTCATAGTAGAAGACGAGGATGACCATCAGGTCGCCGGTCTCCGTCGTACGGACGAACATGTTGCGCATGTAGCCCATGTTCGCGCGGATGTCGAAGAACTCCAGTCCGTTCTCGATGCAGTAGTTCTTGATGAAGAGGCGGATTTCGTTGGAGGGCGACTTCTGCAAGTAGCATTTGCGGATGTCCAGGACCTTGTCGAAGAATTTGCTCACGTGGAACCCGACGCCCATGCGTTCCTGCGGCGTCATCTGCTCCGGATCCTCATCCTGCAGGAACCAGCGGCGCGTGGAGAAGGAAAACTCCAGTTTATTGCGGTAGAACCGCGTTTTTTCCGAGGGAATGGTCGGCCGGATCTCCGGGACGTCCAGGTGCCCGAGGCGGACCAGCTGGTCCTCGACCTGCCTGCGCTTGGCCTCCAGCTGCATCTCGTAGGGGATCGGCTGCCAGCGGCACCCGCCGCAGACGCCGAAATGCTCGCAGAACGGCTCCAGCCGCTTGGGCGAAGGCTCGATCATCTTTTCGATGAATCCTTCCATATAGTTGCGCTTCTTGCGATAGACGCGGATGTTCACGCGGTCGCCGGGAACGGCGAAGGGCACGAACACGACCATCCCGTCGTAATGCGCGATGGCTTTGCCTTCGGCGGCGCAGTCTTCGATAACCACGTTCTCGAGCAGCAGGTCGACTTTCTTTCTGGACATTTTTCGTTTTCTTTGCGGAGGGGAGCGGATTTCTTACCGATTACTTAACATAATATAAATTGTGTAACAAATCGGCAAAGTCGCACTTGTCCGGTGAATAAGCGTGCTGGAACGAAATTCCGTCGCCGATCAGTTCCATTCCCGCGGATTTCGCCATCTCGTTGAGCAGCCGGACGCTGGCGCCGGCCCAGGTGAACGATCCGAACGCGAAGAACCTGCGGTTCCTGACCAGGCGGTCGCACACGGCTTCCATCAGCTGCCTCACGGGCGGGAAAATCCCGTTGTTGTACGTCGGCGCCCCCAGCGCGAGCGTTTCGTAGCGGAATACGTCGCGCAGCGCGTACGATACGTTTTCGCTGCACAGGTCATGGACGGCGTGCGGAATCTTTGCGGATTCCAGCGCCGCAGCCAGCGCCTGGGCGGCTTTGGCGGTGTTTCCGTACATCGACCCGTACGCGATGACGACGCCCGGATCCGCGTCGTAGCGGCTCAGACGGTCGTACAGCGCGACGACTTGCGGGATATCGCGCTCCCAGACCGGTCCGTGGGTGCTGCAGATCCGTTTCACGGGCAGCGCGGACAGCTTTTTCAGCGCATTCTGGACGGTGGCGCCGTATTTGCCGACGATGCTGGCGTAATACCGCGTCATTTCGTCTTTATAAATATCGAAATCGTTTGATTTACAATCAATTACGTCTGAATTGACGGCTTTGAACGTCCCGAAGGCGTCGCCGGAGAACAGGGTCTGTTCTTCCGGGCACCAGGTGACCATCGTTTCCGGCCAGTGGACCATCGGCGCC
>JAEEGL014680816.1_pt1 | contig 20225 bp, 21 predicted proteins | sample 9134231 | NCBI WGS metagenome assembly JAEEGL01 (sample SAMN16246548, study PRJNA631951) | gut metagenome | biome: gut microbiome; feature: rumen; material: fiber-attached | host: Bos | place: Iran: Karaj | collected 2018-10
CGGCGCTTGGAAAGCGTTGCGGTGCCTTCCACATCATTAACACGGACAACAATAGCCTCAATGGTATCGCCAACTTTGACAACATCTTCCACTTTTACACCGGCATCGGTAAAGTCGGACACGGGAATCAGTCCGGAATACTTCGCGCCGAGATCAAGCTGAACTTCCGTGCCGTTGATTGCCACAACCGTTCCGCTGACCTTCTCACCGTTATATATTGTCTTCAGGGTCTCTTCCAGCATTTCATCGAAGCTGAGTTCCTTCTCAACAGCGGGAGCTGACTCACCTGCCTCAACAGCGGCATCCTGTACCGCATCTTCAGCCGCCTCGACTGCTTCCGAAACTACCGCTTCTTCCTGGACCTCGTCGACTCTGATTTCATCACTCATTTTGTTTCTTACCTCCTTAATAATCCACGCAGGCGTTGATGCCCCCGCAGTAAGCCCGACAAGCGGGGATTCTTTTAGCTGTGAATAATTCAGTTCCTCCGGTCTTTCTATAAACTGAACATTTTCACAGTACTGACTACAAATCTCCGCAAGGTGCAGACTGTTTGCACTGTGCTTTCCCCCGATCACAACGATCGCATCACAGAGGGCTGACAGTACGGCGGCCTCTTCCTGCCGCGTAGATGTTGCGAAGCATATTGTATCAGAAACTTCGGCATTTGTACATCTTTTTTTTATGACTTTTACGCATTCATCAAAATTATTTTTAGTCTGCGTCGTCTGTACAACAACCGTAATGGTCCGTCCGCAGAGCTCCGGATGTGCCTGAAGAAATCTCTCCGTCTCTTCCGCATTTTCCACAACGGCATATTCAGCGCATCTGGCCCGAATCGCCTCGACTTCCGGATGCTGCTTCATGCCGATAATCAGGATAAAACGGCCTTCCGAACTTGCTTTCTCAACAATCCGGTGAATATGAATGACCTTGGGGCAGGTAGCGTCTGTAACAAGTGCTCCGCGTTTATCAAGCGCTTTCAAAGTATCAGGCGGAACACCGTGCGCACGGATTAAAACCCTTTCACCCGGAAGGACTTCTTCGACCCGGGTAACTGTACGCATTCCTTTTTCAGCAAGCCGGCGAACGACATCCTCGTTATGAATCAGCATGCCGAAGCTCGCGCAGGGGCCGTTCTCCAGCATTTCTTCCGCCAGATTCACGGATCTGCTGACGCCGAAACAGAATCCGGCACTTTCTGCCACATACAGTTCTCTCATCCGTTTTCTCCGGTTCAGTTCGTATCCTGCAGGAAGAATCTCTCAACAATCAACTGACTCATTGCCGCAAAGCTCTCCTCAAAATCCAGTTCCGTGGTATCAAGCAGTACGGCGTCTTCAGCGCGCCGGAGCGGTGCGGCCGCACGGCTGCTGTCCTGTTCGTCACGATAGCGGATATCCTCCAGAACAGAAGTGAAATCTGCTTCCACGCCTTTTCCCAGGAGTTCCTTTCTCCTTCGTTCCGCCCTAGCTTCAGGGCTGGCAGTGAGAAAAATCTTCAAATCGGCATTCGGCAGCACAACCGTGCCGATATCTCTGCCGTCCATAATAACCGAATGCGTTCGTGCAAGGCTCCTCTGCATCTCCATCAGATACTGTCTGACTTCCGCCAGAGCGGATACGTCAGATGCACTGATCGAAACCTCGGGGAGACGAATGCTTTCAGAAACATCTTCATCGTCAAGAAACATTCTCTGCTCGCCGGTGTCAATGTAGCGCAGATCGATTCTCAGCTCAGGAAGCATGGAAAGCACTGCATCTCTGTCGTGGCAGTCAATGCCTCTGCGCAGGGCAGCCAGACCGACAGTACGATAGATTGCCCCTGTATCCACATAGAGGAAACCGAAAGCAGCGGCACAGCGTCTGGCGAGGCTGCTCTTTCCTGCTCCGGAAGGACCGTCAACGGCAACGGAAAAAATGGTTTCGGTTTTTTCAGTATTCATTCTATTCCTCGGTTCTTCTGTAATGATGACAGGCTGTCACCGCATCAGACAGTGTTTTCCGACAAACACTGTTTTCCCGCGGAAATGCCCGCGAGCCTTCCGGTTGACCAGGCAATCTGCAGATTATAGCCGCCGGTATAGGCGTCCAGATCAAGCAGCTCTCCTGCAAAAAAAAGACCGTGAACCAGCTTTGACTGCATACTTCTCGGATTCACTTCCGTGGTTTTTACGCCGCCTGCCGTCACAATGGCCTCCGCATAAGGCCTTGTTCCGGTAATAGTCAGGGGAAAAGCCTTCAGCTTGGTCAGCAGCCTGTGCCTCATCTCTTTCGTGAGCGCGTTGGCAGGCAGTTCTTCGGGAAGATCGGCCGTCTTCAGCAGTTCGGGAATCATCGTGTGAGGAAGCAGATCTGCCAGGGCGTTCCGAAGACTGCGGTTCCTGTATGCTTTCAAATCCCGAAGCAGACGCCTGTCCAGCGTCTGCTCGTCCAGTGCCGGCTTCAAATCGATTTCAGCCCGGTAGGGCAGCTCTCCGATTCGCCGCATTCTCGCGGATGCTGAGAGAACCAGAGGCCCTGAAATCCCGAAATGCGTAAAGAGCATTTCTCCCTGCTCTCTGCAAAGCGGCTTTCCGTCTTCGTAAATTCGCAGCGCCACGTTCTTCAGCGAAAGTCCCTGCATTCTTTCACAGCAGGGATCGGGACTTACGAGCGGAACGAGAGAAGGTCTGAGCTCCGAAACTGTATGCCCCGCATCTTTCGCAAAACGATATCCGTCTCCGCTTGAACCTGTCAGCGGATAGGAAAGCCCTCCCGTGCACACGATGCAGGCCTCGCTGAATACAGTCTCCTCTGACGTTTCGACACCGCAGACACGGTCGTTCCTTATAATAATTTTTTTCACTTCACTCGTGCAGAAACGGACACCGGTGTCTTTGCAGAGATGAACAAGAAGGTCGGCCACATCGTTGGCATTGTCGGAGACCGGAAATACACGGTGTCCGCGCTCTGTTTTCAGCGCCAGACCGTGCCCTTCAAAGAAGCGCATGACTTCATGGGGGGGAAACGCCGTCAGCGCGCTGTATAGGAAACGCCCGTCTCCGGGAATGTTGTGCAGAACATCCGCAGCCTCACAGTCGTTTGTCAGATTGCAGCGTCCCTTGCCGGTTATACGCAGTTTTCTTCCCGCTTTCTGATTCTTGTCCATAAGCAGGACGTCTGCTCCCTGCTTTGCCGCAAAAAATGCGGCCATCAGGCCTGATGCTCCGGCACCGATGATCACGACATCCGCTTTCATTTCCGCGCCTCACTGAGAACAGAGTTTATTTCATTTTGCGTCAGCTCTCGAAATTGGCCCGAAGGAAGCCTGTCAAGGTGCAGGCTGCCCTCAGCAATCCGAACAAGACGAAGAACCGTCAGACCGGCCTGTTCACACATCCGTCGTATCTGACGGTTTTTCCCTTCGCGAACGGTAATATCCACAACGGCGCTGCGCTCATCCGATTGTCTGACTGTAATCTGTACAGCCTGCACCGATGACCCGTCGAGGAAAAAGGGTTCCTTCATGCGTTGAAGTCCCTCAGCCAGCTGGTCTCCGCGAATCGACGTGCGATAGGTCTTCAGCAGTTCTCCGGACGGATGAGAGACATGGAGCGCAAATTCCCCGTCATTTGTCATGAGAAGCAGTCCTTCCGACTGAATATCAAGCCTTCCTACGGGGTATACCCTTCCGGCATCCGGCGGAAGAAGCTCTCTGACGCTGCGGCGGCCACGCTCATCATGCATGGAACAGACATAGCCTCTCGGCTTGTTAAGCATATAATAACGCTTCTGCTCTCTCCGAGGAAGCGGGTCTCCATCCACCAGAATCCGGTCCTCCGGTTCTGCCTTTTCTCCGAGACTTGCCGTTCTCCCATTGTGAACGACCCTGCCGTTTCGGATTGCTTCTTCCGCAGCCCTGCGTGACATAAGCCCGGATTCCGCTATGATTTTCTGGAGGCGATCCGACATCAGGTGGCGTTTTTCTGTTTTTCGATAAAGTTGTCCACCTTGTCCATTACCTGCGGGACAAGGTCGATCAAACGATCGATGGTATTGTTGGCAGGCGGTGTGACATTGATCATACGGATTACGCCTTCTTTGATTACAAGGAATCCGATGGGTTCAATCTTCACGCCGGTTGCGTTTCCACCGCCGTACGGGCGGTCACCGCCGATTTTTTTCTGGGTGAATTCAACACCGCCGCCGCCAAAGCCTACGCTGACCTTGGAGATCGGAACCAGCGTTATACCGTCCGGCGTATAAATGGGGTCGCCGACAACCGTGTCAACCTTGAGCATGTTTTTAACATTGTCCATCGTTGCCTGCATCAGATTTCCGATCGGGTTAGAGTTTTCCATTTTGTTTCCTTCCTTCCTATCCAAATAGTTATGATTATGATGTTTTCTCTATCAAACCAGGAACTGGTTTCGCTTACGCAGTCTTGTCCATCGGCAGCTGCTGTACCTCTCCGCTCTGGAGCAGGAGACGATCTTCCGGATGTTCATTCAGCCAGACTTCAAGCGCTTTTTTCTCTTCCTTTTCTTCCTTTTTAGCCCGGCGTTTGCTCCTGAGCAGAATTCTGAGTGCGGCAAATCCAATACTGAGCGCCGTTCCGAGAATCTGACCGATGCGAATCGTCATGGAAAGGCCGAATTCAAAAAACATGTCTTCACGGACAAAATCAATATCGGTCCAGACGCTGCTGTCCCGGCAATGAAAACGCTCCGTACAGACAGGGGCAAGCTGGGACAGTCCGGCGTTGACAACAGAAAAAGTCCTTGCAACAAGATAGGGATCTCTTCCTGCCGCAATCCAGTGAAGGACGAAACGGTCCACATCAAACTTTTTGCAGAAGCGGCCGAAGCGAAGGAGGAGCGCTTTCAACAGATCAATGATTTCTTCCGCATTAAAAGGCAGCTCCAGCTTTTTCCCTTTGCCCTCTTTTTTCTGTTTTTTCTCTTTTTTCGGTTTCGCTTCTTTCTCCGGCTTTTCCTCTTTTGGTTTTTCAGCTGTTTCTTTTTTCTTTTTGGGAATCAGCTGAAGATTCATCCCGGCGACTAGCAGGGAAAACCGGATCACACCGTCTTCATAACGGAGATCCGCACCGACAGGAATCAGCAGGAGGATTACAATGATACAAACGATCACCGCCAGAATAATCCATCCGACCATGAGCTTCTCACTCCTCTGTTTCTTCTGCGTCTGCAGAATCAAATAAATTCTGTTGACTCTCCTCCGCACTCTGCAGACGGGCAATACTCTTTCTCAGTTCTTCCGTTCCTTCGCTCCCCTTTTCTTCCGGGAGAGGCGGCAGCTGCGACAGTGTCTGTACTCCCATTACACGCAGGAAGGCATCTGTGGTGGCGAACAGTACGGGGCGCCCAGGTGCCTCCAGCCTGCCGCATTCTCGAATAAGTCCGCGCTCCTGAAGTGCGGAAACCGTATAGCTGCTGTCCACACCGCGCATTTTCTCGATAACCGCCCTCGTAACTGGCTGATAGTACGCAACGATGGCAAGGGTTTCCATCGCGGCTGTTGAGAGCATCGGCGGCTTTCTCTGCTCCAGTGTGCGGATAATCAGCGAAGAATACTCCGGAGCCGAGCAGAGCTGGAGCCTGTTTTCCATTCGCAGCAGACGAATGCCGCGCTTTTCCTCCTCATACTCTTCGGCAAGTTTCTCTGCAGTCTGGAGGATTACTGCCTCATCCACACCCAGTGTGAGCGAAAGACGTCCGGCAGGGACACTCTCTCCGGCTGCGAAAAGGATCGCCTCCAGCGTATATTTCAGTTCATTCATGCTTCTTCCTCAATGCTCTCAATGGCCCGGTCAATTTCCTCTGCGCTGCCATGAAAAGAGAGAACGGTCTGCCCCTCAGCCCGGTCTATTCTTAAGCTCCCGCTGCTGCAGAGTTCCAGTATGGCTACAAAAGTTGCCACCAGCTCTGAGCCGGAAGCGCACTGCCTGTAGAGTTCCGCAGCCGTTTTGGGCCCCCCGCGGAGACAATCCAGGATCTCACGTCCTTTATTCCGGATACTGTAAAGCATCCTGTGAGGAACGGCGGCAAGAAACGACTCTTCCACCGCAGGTGCGCCTGTACCATCCCTCGTCCAGAGAGCAAGCATTGCTTTCAGCAGATCAAGCGGTTTATGATGATATGCGTACTCCTGTCCCTGGCTTTGAACCGGTTCCGGTTGTTTGCAGAAAAAGCGAAGCCCGGTTTCGGAAGCTGCCTTCAGCTGCGGAATCACGGAGGTCATCGCGGCAAAACGATCCTTCGCCTGAAGGAGTTCCAGCGACTGCACCAGTTGTTCCAGCTCATCGGCTTCTTCTTCCGAAGTCAGCAGTTCCTTTGTCTTCAAATACAGGAGGTGAGATGCCATCTGAACAAATTCGCTGGCAAGTTCCAGGTCCATCTCCTCCATACGGGCAAGGTATTCGAGATACTGATCCAGGATATCGGATACCCGGAGGTCTCGAATCTCAATTCTGTTCTTTCGAAGCAGCAGCAGAATCAGGCTAAGAGGCCCTTCAAAATCCTGCATGCTGTCTTTGTCTTTTATGATACCCGTCAGTTTGTAGTTGAGATTTTCCATACCTTGTCTGATTAACCGTTTACCAGATGAAAAGCCGCCTGCGCAACAGGAAACAGGAAGGAATACATACCGCTGACCATTCTGCTGAGAGGTTTGCCCAGCAGACCCGTTCCAACCAGAAGAATCAGCGCCAGAGAGCCGTAACGTTCATACCGCATCAGATGAAAGTATCCCCGGTCGGTCAAAAATGAAAACAGAACTTTTGACCCGTCAAGCGGCGGAACCGGGATCAGATTGAAAAGGCAGAAACCAAGGCTCAGATATGCTGTCATTTCGAGCATCTCCAGGACAGTCTTCCCAACAGTGCTCCCAGACAGCAGTCTGAACAGCAGCCCATAGAGGAAGAGAAAGGCCAGCGTAATCAAAAGGTTGCAGGCAGGCCCGGCAAGTGCCGTCAAAGCCATGCCCCGTCTGGGGTTACGAAACCGCATCATGTTGACCGGCACCGGTTTCGCCCAGCCGAAATGACACACCAGCATCATAAGCAGACCGATCGGGTCCAGATGCTTCAGGGGATTCAGCGTAAGCCGGCCGGCATTCTTCGCGGTCTCATCGCCAAGTCCGAGCGCTGCAAGACCGTGCGCGAGCTCATGCAGGGTAATACAGACCAGCGACGGAATCACCCCCAGAAGAACACTCAGCAGGTAGCTGAAATCAAAGCCGTCCCAGATCGTCTGCCACGTACTGATTCCGGATCCCTCCCCTTAAAACTTTGTTGTATATCATACCAAATCCTTCAGCGGAATACAAGATGAAAATCTTTCCAGCGTTAAAAGAACGGGGGCATAACTGCCCCCGCATGTGCTCCTTATGTGCCTCAGAACTTACCGCTGTGCCCCGAAAATCCGTGAGAATTCACGGTTGTTCCTCCGCCACCGGCAGATTCTCTGTTTTCATTGCGGATCACTGTCCGCGTGACCGTGCGGTTAACAAAGACATCCCTTTTCAGATTCAGGTCGATCCCTCCCTGGACAATGTACTCATCGGCACGGGACTGCCTGCTCACCGGCTTCATTTTTCTGCGCATGCCTTCACAGGCGCCGAAGGCCGTAAGGAGCGGAACGACAACTGTCACAATCCCTCCGACCGCCGAACGGCTGTCTCCCCGACTGGTATACGGCACATCCACAGGTTCGCCGGAAGCCGCCCTGGCGAGCATTTCCTCGCATGTGCGAAGGTAGTCCTCAAATCCGCCTGCCCAGTCATCCTGCCGGAAATCATCAAGAAACCGGTCTTCCAGAAGTTCTTTGCCATAATCGGTAAAAGCATAATGGGCATTGCTTCCGTAAGCTATGAGACTGTAGTCACGCTCGGCCATGCTCATAATCAGCAGAATACCGTCCCGGTTTTCACCTATGCCGAGTCGATAGTTCGAATAAAAATCCTCAGAAAAGTTCCAGAATGAAGAATAAGTTCCGAACTCGGTATAGTCCTGAACAGTGGCAAGATACACACCGCATTGATAGCCCTGTGAAATCCGCTCCGCTTCCGCTTCAAGGTGCTTCCATTCTTCCGGGCTCAGCAGCCCTGCCGAATCCGACACATAGTACGGAAGCTTCTCTCCGCTTCCCGTCTCCGCAAAGGCGCAGGGAGACAGAAGCACAAGTATCAGCACGACAGGAAGCAATATGACAGAAAAACGTTTGATCATCTGCACATCCGCCTCCTCTCACATCAGCTGAAACAGCAGCGCAAGGAGCCCCGCAAGAGGAACGGCAATCCCGGCAAACCAGGCAAAATAGCGACCCATAGAGACCGGCAGATCTCCGATAAACTTGCCCGTCTGCCCGTTCATGGCAAAGATATAGCTTTTCCCGTTCCATCGTGTGCTCAGCATCCAGACCGGCAGCAATGCATAAGCCGTCTTCTCGCGCTTCATCTGGATCAGCCGATGTGTAGGTGTGACCGAGGAATATCCCGACACACTGGAATCCATGATCTGTTCCGCCGTGTTGGAACCGCGTTTCTGCGCTCTCTCAAAGCTGGTCCTGTCATCCACGTCATAGATATCAGCCATGAAGCCCGGCATATACGCGGTGGAAAAGGGTTTAAGATCGTTATAGTCGAACGGTTCGATGGAATCCATCAGATCATCGGGCATCTTTGCGGAACCGTCTGCAGGGATCCTTGTGAACCGGACAGTGCCTGCGCGGCGGACATCATAGTATTCCGTCGTCGTGACCATTTCATTCCCGTGCTGCGCGCTCATCACGCGGGTCGCGCGGTAGCTCATATCCGCTATCACTTTCCCGTCAAAGAGCCAGAACGGGACATACATTCCTTTGATCTCTTCCAGATGATTCTGATCCGAAAACTGCTTTGGGAGAAGCTTCTTCCCTTTATAGTAGTCTTTGAGGGATGCCAGTGCCTGCTCTTTGGAAAGTCGAAACGGAAGGATATAATCCGGTTTCAGCATCCCGTGAAACTGTCCAGGAACAACGGTGGGATTCCCGCAGTAAGGACAGCTTGTCGCCGCCGTCGTGGCATCACAGATCAGCTGTGCACCGCAGGACGGGCACTGATAGATTTTCATTCCGTCCTGTTCCGCATCCCACAGATCGCTGTCGCCTTCTGTTTCCTCTTCCCCTGCAGCTTCCGCCGCGAGCTGCTCAACGGCAGCCTGCTCTGCCTGCTCAAGCTTTTCCTTATATATTTTTTCGATTTCCGCTGTGGTAAAACTGCTCCCGCAGTAATCACACTGCAGTCTACCGCTGCTTCCGTCAAAACGCAGAGGACCCGTACATGCCGGGCACTGGTAGTTTGTTAACTGTGACGGCATTTTTTTCTCCTGTTCTCTTTCGTCAATCATCCCGAGAAGGATATACCGATCTTGCCTCCTCCAATTCTTCCCAGGGAATGGAATCGGGCATCGGCTGTCTTCCCTTCAGAAGGGGCAGATACCAGTCATCATAATAGAACGGACGCTGCTGCGCAGAAAGATCATCCCAGCGCTGCCCCCATGGTCTCAGATAAAAACTGCATGAAAAATGAACTCCCTGGGCATTATGCGGGAACCTGTCCAGTCGAATGATCTGTTCCGGATGCGGGAGAACCCAGGAATTCTCTTCCACGCGCTCATAAAGCAGATAACCGTTCAGCGAACGGAGAGTCCCTTCCTCATCGGGAACAAAAAACACTTCGGAGAGAGGCTCGGCTCTGCTTCCGTCTTCATCCCATAAACGAAGACGGATGGTTCCGTCCGTCTGGGGAAGCAGCTCTGCACAGCAGTCATACCAGGATACCGGCATACGGCCAGAACTGTCTTCCAGCTTCCACCATCCGTACCAGTCCTGAACAAAAACTTCTGCAGTATCTTCTGCAGTTTCCGCCTCATCAGTTTCGGGAACGGAAGTTCTCTGCGGCCGAAAGCAGAGTATCTGAGCTCCGCTGTCGGTCTGAAGATTCAGCGAGCTGCCGTCAAAGGTCCCGTACAGCAGAACGGTTCCTGTCCGGATGCTCACGGTATCCCCGCTGACCGACCAGCGAAGGCGCCCCTCCTCATCGCCTCCTGTCAGGACGCCTCGTCCTCCAGGATCCAGCCGAAGGCTGAGAGCGAGCGCGGAAGCCTGCTCCTCTGAAAGAACGACACCGTCCTCCTCTGCCCGGAACAGGATGTAGGTTCCCGCCAGGCCGCTGGTATCCGCCTTATTCCCGCAGCCGCAAAGCAGAAGCAGACCAAGGAGAAGCAGGATCGGGGAAAGCATTTTAGTAAAGAAACGCTTTCCCTTTCCGCTTTCCTTCGATGAAGGCTTAAACGACGTCGTTGCTGTCAAAGGGATCGCCGCACTCAGGGCAGAACTTCGGCGGATTCATCGGGTCGTCCGGTTCCCAGCCGCACTTGTCACAGCGGTAAAGCGGAGCGCCCTCAGGCTTTTTCGCACCGCATTCCGCACAGAACTTTCCTTTGTTGACAGTGCCGCAGTTCGTGCAGGTCCAGCCTACGGTCACAACCGGTTCCGGTTTTTTGGTGCCGCACTCCGCACAGAACTTGCCCGTTGCAGCCTTGCCGCATCCGGGGCAAGTCCAGCTGTCGGCGGCATTGCCGGGCTTTTGCTGGGCACCCATCTGGAAAAGCTCCTGAGCACTGACGCCTCCTGCACCCTGCGCCATGTTCATGCCGACAAATCCCATTGCAGCACCGGCGCCTTCATTCGCAGCTGCGGCCTGCATTGCCGCCGCCTGAGCTCCGACAAGGTGTGCTGCCGCCATGTTAGGATTCTTAAATGCCGCGTTTCGCTGCAGCTCCTTGATCAGCTTTTCGTCTTCTTCGCTTGCTTTGACGCTGGAAACACCGACGGAAACGATTTCAATTCCGCGTACTTCACTCCACTGACTCGAGAGCTCGCTGTTGAGCGCGTCCGCCAGTTCCCTGGTATGTCCGGGCAGAGCGGAATAGCGGATCCCCAGTTCGGAAATCCGGGCAAAAGCGGGCTGCAGAGCCGTCAGCAGTTCCGTACGCATCTGACCGCTGAGCTGGTCCACGGTATAGTCCCTCGTCACATTGCCGCAGACATTGGTGTAAAACAGAAGCGGGTTCGTCAGCCTGAAGCTGTATTCGCCAAAGCACCGGATCGAAATATCTATATCAAGCCCGATGTTCGCATCGACGACGCGGAAAGGAACCGGATTCGGCGTGCCGTACTTGTTTCCGGTTATTTCCTTGGTGTTAAAGTAATAGACGCGCTGGTCTTTCGGCGGTTCTCCTCCGAAAGTAAAACGCTTGCCGAGAACTTTGAAAACCTCAAGAATGCTGGAGCCGAGATTTCCGGCAAAAACGGAAGGTTCCGTGGAAGCATCATACGTGTATTCACCTGGCTCGGCACATACATCGACGATTTTTCCCTGTTCGACAATCAGCATGCACTGACCGTCCGCAACGGCAATCACCGAACCGCTGGAGATGATGTTGTCACTCCCGTAGTTGCCGCTGCGCGCGGAACTGCGTTTTTTCCCTTTCACTGCCAAAACGGTGTTGGGCAGCGCTTCACAATAAAAGTATTCTTTCCACTGGTCGGCGAGAACACCTGCGCCGGCGCCGAGTGCGGCATGAATAAGACCCATTTGTTTTCTCCTTTCCTTTCTATGAACAGAGTTGAATATGGCTCGGGTTCATATCGAGAACATAATAAAAGAATAAGCTTTGAAAATCAAGCATTGATTATGAATTTCTTTTCCATCTTTCCGAAAAAAATCTTGAATTTCCGGAAACGTTATGTTATAGTTGCATCTGCTTTTGTGAATTGATCTTGTTTACTTGGAAAGGATTGACTGCTCAATGTCTGCTGTTACCATCGTTTTTGCCGTTCTTCAGCTTCTGGCCGGGCTCGCCTTGACTGTAATCGTTCTGATGCAGAGCGGAAAAAGTGCCGGTCTTTCCGGCGCCATCTCCGGCGGAGCCGAGACCTTCTTATCCAAAGGAAAGGCCAAGACGCTGGATGCGAAGCTTGCAAAAATGACCAAATGGTTTGCGCTTGCTTTTGTTCTCCTGACGCTGGCTCTTAACCTGGTCGGCTGATTGATTTCAGAATTCTTTAGGCGGTCTTCGGACCGCCCTTTTTATAAAATGCCTGCACCGCTATTTCAAACGGTGCAGGCATTTTTCTCCCCGCATTGGCGGAATGTTTTTCTAATGAAACAGCCGGGTCACTTTGTGAACGTGACACTGACGCTGACCGGAGCGTTCGGCATGACAAAGCTTCCGTTCGAAACGCTGACCGCAGCGCCGGTATCCGTCCGCGTAACGCTGATCTGGCCGACTTTATAGTCTTTTGCCGGCGTCGCCACAACCTTGACGGTCTGTCCGGAATCCGCCGTCTGAACTTCCTTTCCGTTGACGGTCAGTACAAACGTGCCGTGCGCAGAGCTGTTCGGCTTAACGCTGCTTGTTGTCGGTTTCGCCGCTGCAGTTGTCGTCGCAGTTGTCGTCGAAGATGTCGCCGCAGGCTGTGTCGTGGTGGTTACGGTAACCGTGCCTGGAACCGGAAGATAGAAGGTCTGACCAACACGGATGACATTCAGGTTATCCGTGCTGTTAAGCGCCTTGAGCTGTGCCTGTGTCTTTCCGTAATCAACCACGTAGGAGCTGCAGATGCTTCCGACAGTTTCACCACCGACAACCTTATGTGCGACAATTGCCGTGTAGCTGCTGCCGGCAGGTGCTTTCAGGCTGGGAACGATCAGGTTCTTTCCGACCGGAACACGGTACCAGTTGTCAATCTGGGAAAGCTGCTTGATCGTATCGGCATTGGAGTCAAAGTCAACACCAAGAGCATTGCAGACAGATGCCGCCGTCTCACCCGCAGCCATCTTGTGATTAATGAGGTAGCTGACAACGGTATCGCCCGCCTTCAGGCCTGCCATGGTCGCAGTGGTCGTGGTAACCGCCGCGCCGCCGGTCGCTGTGGGAGTGGTTGCGGTGGTCGTGGCGACGGCTGTTCCCGCATTGGCCTTCGCGGCAATCGCGCGGGTCGGATCAGCGCTGGTGTTGAATGTCGGAAGAACAAGAACCTTGCCAACCTTGATATTGCTGTAGTTGGTTATATTGTTCACATCCGAAATCCAGGCCTGATTGGCATAAAAGTCAATCTTCAGACTGTTGCAGACATTCAGAACCGTGTCACCGTTTTTCATGGTGTATTTCACCGTATCATCCGCAAACGCGGAAACACCGATGCATGTAATCAGCATGCAAACGATGCAGACGCTAAACAGAATACGCAGTGCTGTTTTCTTCATTTCAAAAACCCCCGGATTCAAGTTGAAAAAGATGTCCCCTTTAATTGGTTACAATTCTATTACAACTTGAAACAAAATGCAATAGGAAAATTTCAAAATTAAGAAATTTTTATTTTTTCTCATGAAGCAGTTTCTAAACCCGGTCCTGAACCCTTCTGAGCTGCTTCTGATGCGTCTGCGTCGTTAAATCTTTCCGATCAGATCACACCGAGCAGAACCAGCAGCAGAAGAACAAAAGTAACAAGAACCGCCAGTGAGAAAATCAGAAAGCCGGCTCGAACAGTCCCCTTTCCGGCACCGCTCTTGCTCGGTTCGGCAAGGTGCGCCTTTCGCAGTGCTCCGACAACGGGTTTATAGAGCAGCAGCGTCAATGCCGCGTTAAGGCCGCCTTTGACGAGGTTGAACGGCAGAAAGACCGTCATCAGCATTCCGGCGACGGTCGCCCTCGGGACACCCATATAAAACGGAGTAATGATGTAGTTCCACAGCAGCATGGCAGCAGCCATACAGAGCACACCGAGGCACAGCCCGATAACGGCTCCTTTCTGCGTGCGGTTTTTCTGATAAAACCAGGCGGCCGGGATCGCGAAGGCACAGGTCGAGACAACGTTCATCAGAAAGCCGTAAGGGCCGGTCGCGCTGATGGTAATCATCTCGATAAAGGAGACAATCACCGAGATCAGCAGGCTTGTCAAGGGCCCGTAAAGAAGACCGGCAATCACAATGACGGCGTCTTTCGGCTCATAGCTGAGAAATCCGGCAACATTCGGTATGACCTTGCTGACAAGCACCGCAACATAGGATACTGCGGCAAACATGGCAACGGCAGCCAGGTAACGGGTGGACATTCTGTTTTCTTTCATGGTTTTTCCCTCCAAAAAAAATACCTGAAGAATACTCTTCAGGCGCACAAAAACAGGACAGGAAAAATATGCTATTCAAGCCATCTTCTTCCATCCAGACTCTACTGTCGGTCCCGGAATCGCACCGGATCCTGCCTTTCGGCTCGCGGACTGAGGCGTCTGCCATCACCGCCGGTCGGGAATTACACCCTGCCCTGAAGATGAGAACAGTATAGCAGAACAGGATTCATTTGACAAGTCCCTTTTTTCCGTATACAATTATCTCAGTCCTGTGGGAGGAGGTTTCTATGTCCGACCGAAACATCACATGCTGCTTTACCGGGCACCGTCCGCTTCGTCTTCCCTGGGGGATGAATGAATCGGATCCTCGGTGTATTGCACTCAAGGAGCAGCTTGCAGCAAGTCTGGAAGGTATCTATGAATCCGGTTATCGTCATTTTCTTTGCGGAATGGCAATCGGCTGTGATACCTATTTTGCCAAAGCGGTTCTCTCTCTCCGGGATAAGCATCCGGACGTGATTCTGGAGGCCGCCGTTCCCTGCGACAGCCAGTCAGAAAAGTGGAACCGTCAGCAGAAGGCCTGCTATGAAGAACTGCTTTCCGCATGTGATACGGTCACTTATGTCTCTCATGCCTATCATCCGGACTGCATGATGCAGCGAAATGAATACATGATCGATCATTCCTCTCTGCTTCTTGCCTGCTTTAACGGCAGAAGCAGCGGAACCATGAAAACCATCCTCTATGCCGAGCGCTGCGGTGTTCAGACCATTATTCTGGAAATATAAAACCTGCTTCATACGGAGCAGGTTTTATATCTTTATAATTGCATAATTGCAGCGTTTTCAGGCAAGCGATCAATCAGCAGCAGAAGATATTCGTTCCGCAGAGCGGGCCAAGGCAGAGGTTCGCAGCACAAAGTGTCATGCAGAGCCTGTCCGTTCTCAGAGAATTATGATACTCGGTCCTGTAGTTTTCATAGAAATCTCCGCTGCTCTGCAGCTGCTGAAGCAGGCGAAGATATTCTTCGTTATCCGGTTCCAGCCCAACTGCCTTTTCTGCGGCATCCATGGCGGAGATCCGGTTTCCCTGGTAATAGTTCGCCACAGCAGACAGATAATACCAGCGGCCGTCCCGTTCGTCTGCCGGCACAGAAGACAGTGCCGTCAGCGCCTCCTTATACATTCTGTTCCGGATATAATTGCGCGCAGCCGTGTATTCGTTGCGCTCCGTCTGCCGGTACTGGGCATTTTCCCAGGATGCGTTCCAGGCATTCTGCCAGGAAGGTCCGTAACCCGCTCCGTATCCGGACTGATAGCCATATCCTCTGCCTGCAAAAGGATCCGATTCCTGCTGATACTGCCAGGCCGTGGCGCCGGATGCCTGCTGAGGAGGAACATTTCCGCTCTTGATCTGGTCATATGCCGTGTTGATCTCATTCATCATCTGCGCGGCATGCTCGTCACCTGGATTCAGATCCGGGTGGTATTTTTTTGTCAGTTCCCGATAGGCCTTCTTGATTTCCTCGTCACTTGCGTCCGGTGAAACCCCGAGGATTTTATATGGATTTGAAGTCATCGGTTTTATCCTTATCCGTTTTGTATTTTTTACTGAAAGCAGTCCACAGCCCGGAGAAGAGGATATTCTTCAGAATGCCGGTATCCGCCACAAGAGGCAGCCGGTCGAACGCCTTCAACCCGTCACCGAGCAGCATTCTGAGGACCCTTTCAAAGAAAACGCCGTTCCCGGGCAGTCCATAATACCTGCGGAAAGGATTGAAACGGTTGTGAAAGGCATCCGCATCCAAATCCATGCAGGCGTCCAGAATATAAAGAAAACGTCCGAGCGCCCCTCCCAGATCTCTCAGGGTAGACGCCCAGCGGTCTTCACGAAAAACGAAGACCTCCGCCATCATCAACGCGAAGGCCTCTGCCGCTTCATCGGGATCCTCCCGTTTTTCCTGCTCCAGGAAATGGAGTCTGTCCATTCCCTGCTTCATGGCGGAGCATTGTCTGGGGTAGCGACGAAGGATGCTCTGATACGCTGAATGCAGTACCCCTGAAGCGGCGAGTGCACTCAGGCGCCCGTCATCATCCCAGTCATCACGGGTCTTCAGAAAACTGAGGGCAATATTCATGTCCGCCGCATAGTCAGTCAAACCGGAACTCCACCATACACGTCCCTTCAACGGGTGGACGGGACAGCAGTCTTCTCCGTTGTCTTCTTCCTCTTCATAGAGTGACTGCAGCAGAAGGATCAGAAAACAGAGGTCATAATTCAGCGTCAGTCCGGCAAGCTGTCCGTATCTTCCCCGCAGACTGCGGCACAGACCGCAGTACGCACTGCGATACCGCATATCTTCTTCCGGAGTCAGCAGGTCTCTGTTCGCTGTCAGATATCCAAACACTCAGGACTTCCCCATGAAAGAGTTGCCGCATTTTCGGCACACGATTTTTATTTTGCCGCGGCCTTTGGGGACACGCAATGTTGCCTTGCACTCCGGGCAGACGAAAAACTTATAGTCTTTCCTCTGCGTCCATTGTTCCTTTTTGATTCGCAGACTGCTCTGCAGTTTGTCCCTGACACGAATAAATCGCATGTTTTCTTCGCTCCGGCGCATCACGTTCCTTGAAAGCATACGGAAATAAGTCAGGGCAATCAAAACCAGCGCGAGCGGCATAAGAAAGTGGCCGGCACCGCGTCTGAAGAAAGATGCCAGAAGAAGGCAGACGAGATCGGCAACAAGCAAAAAACGATTCAGTTCGTCATTGCCGTTGCGCCCCGCCATAAATTGCAGTAATCTCTGCTTCATGAGTCTCACCTTCGACTGAATTCTGAAATGTATTTTAATCAGTTCCGACCGGCAATACATCAAGAAATTGTTAACATGCGAAAATCAGACCCGCTCTTCTTTCAGTGACAGCATAACAATTGCCTCACAGAGATCATCATAGCTCATACCCTCTACTTTGGCGGCACGGGGAATCAGGCTGTTCGGCGTCATTCCTGGAAGCGTATTCACTTCCAGAAACCACGGCTGTCCGTTCTCATCCAGGATATAATCCGAACGGGAATAAACCCGAAGATCCAGCCCCCGGTGTACTTTCTCCGCTACCGAGCGAAGGCAGGCGTCCTCTTCGGGCGACAGGTTCGCAGGGCAGATTTCCTGCGCGCCTTCGGAGCCGCTCTGATACTTGGCGATATAATCGAATTTTCCCTCCCCGGGAGCTATTATCTCAATCGGGCTGAGCGCTTTTCCGTCCAGAACAGGCACAGTAATCTCCCGGCCTCGGATTTTTTCTTCCACAATGATCCGGCTTCCATAGGGCAGGACACGCTTCAGCGCCTCCCGAAGTTCCTCTCTGGTATCCGGAAGTGCAACTCCCAGGGAACTGCCGCCGTTTACCACCTTCACAGCGCAGGGAACTGGAAGGCTATCCGCAAGCTCATCGACATCCCTGTCTTTGCAGCAGATTTCCTGCCATCGCGGCGTAAGGATTCCGAGCGGTTCAAGAACTCTTTTGGTCATTGCCTTATCCATGGCGATGGCACTCGCCATCCTGCCGGAGCCGGTATAGGGAATGCCGATCAGTTCCAGCAGCGCCTGAATCTTTCCGTCTTCTCCGTCCACACCGTGAAGGCCGAGAAACACACAGTCAGCCAGTGAGCAGATTTCTCCGACATTTTTCCCGAGATGCCCAGGGCTTCGGTATTTTCTGCTTTTTATCACCGCTTCCAGATCCGGTGCCGTTTTCTCAATCGCCACATTTCCGCACAAACCGTCCGGCTCCAGAAAGGCTTCCTCCAGCGGCTTGTGATAATCTTCCATACCGAGGAATAGGTCAACGAAGATTGCCTGATGACCTTTCCGCCTCAGGGCCTGGCAGACAGACGTAGCCGTAACCAAAGCGACGTGGCGCTCCGAGCTGATGCCTCCGCCGAGAACAACGATTTTCATCCGTACCTCCTTCTCCGTCGAGCAGGGTCTGCCGCGGAAATTCCGTCTTTTCGCAAAGAATAGCACGATTCTATTTATTTCTCAAGACTGGAAATGAGATTTCGCTGAAACTTGCGTTTTCTCATTGACAGAAAGCAAAAATACTGATAAGATGAACCATCTCAATTGGATCAAGTTATCCGAAGCAAGATACGACCGCTGCTTTCGGGCAGCCAAGGCCACACGGACAGCCGGGTCGAACGCCGAATGCCGCTGTGATGCGGTGGCAGCCGGGTGCTGCCTTATTGATTGAGTTAAGAGCTCAAGTTTTATAAGTTGGTCTCCACAAACCAGTGCCGGATCAAACATCCTGCAAACTTGTGAAATGGTCAATAAGTTTAGGTCTTATCTGTGCCTTCAGAAGCTTGAAGTCCATTGGGTTGTTTTTACGTCCCGATGACTGCGCGCTTTTTGTGCACGCAGTCATTTTATTATTCAGGAGGTTTCCGTTATGCGAAAAATCATCGAGCTGAAGAATATTTCCAAATCCTTCGACAATGAAAAGGTTCTGGATAACATTTCTCTGGATATCTACGACAATGAGTTTATTACGCTTCTCGGTCCGTCCGGCTGCGGAAAAACCACAACGCTGCGGATTATCGCCGGATTTGAACAGCCCGATGAAGGCGGGGTTTTCTTCCTCGGAGAGGATATCGCGCCGCTTCCCCCTCATAAAAGAAATGTCAATACGGTCTTTCAGCGTTATGCTCTCTTCCCCCATCTGAATGTCTTTGAAAACATTGCATTCCCTCTTCGGGAGAAACATGTTCCCCATGATGAGATTTCGGAAAGAGTCAACGAAATGCTGAAACTTGTAGCGCTTACCGGTTTCGAAAAGCGCAGCGTTACCTCGCTTTCAGGCGGACAGCAGCAGCGCGTTGCCATTGCCCGTGCATTGGTCGGCCAGCCGAAGGTTCTGCTGCTGGATGAACCGCTTGCTGCGCTGGATCTCAAACTACGCAAGGATATGCAGCAGGAATTGAAGGGAATTCAAAAGGCCACCGGAATCACTTTCGTCTTTGTTACGCACGACCAGGAAGAAGCGCTTTCCATGAGTGACACTGTCGTTGTCATGAGCAATGGAAAAATACAGCAGATCGGCACGCCCATTGACATCTATAATGAGCCGGAAAATGCTTTTGTCGCTGACTTCATCGGGGAATCGAACATTCTCAGCGGCATTATGCTTGAGGACCGGAAGGTCCGCTTCTCAGGGCACGTCTTTGACTGTGTGGATGCGGGTTTTGAGAAGAACCAGCCAGTGGATGTCGTGATTCGTCCGGAAGATGTTGACATCGTTTCCGCAGAGAAGGGCATGCTGCACGGCGTGGTATCCAGCGTAACCTTCCTAGGTGTGTATTATGAAATCATTGTGGATATCGACGGCTTCAAATGGATGATCCAGACCACGGATTTCGTCGATGTGGATGAGCATATCGGCATCTCACTCGACCCGGATGCGATCCATATTATGAAACAGTCCGAGTATTCCGGTATGTTCGGGGATTACTCGTCGTTCTCCAATGAGTTTGATGAGCTGAGCGAAGTGGATGCGGAGGCGGAGGAAGAATGAAGAAAGAACACAACGCTCTTCGTGCTGTCCGCCGGGCAGCGCTGGCGCCTTACGGATTTTGGGCGGTTCTTTTTATTGTCGTTCCGCTCTTTTTCGTTGCGTACTATGCCTTCACGGACCAGGAGTTTCATTTCACAACGGCAAACATCGTCCGCTTTTTTACGGCAAAAAGCCAGACTGTCGGGGACGACGGGAGTACCCGCGAAGTTTATACCTACCTGCTTATCTTCCTGCGCTCACTGAAACTGGCGGTCATCTCGACGGTGATCTGCCTCGTAATGGGTTACCCCATCGCGTACATTCTCTCCCGGGCGGGCGAACGGGCACAGAAAGTGCTGATCACGCTGATCATGATTCCGATGTGGATGAACTTTCTGATCCGTACATACGCCTGGATGACAATTCTGCAGGATACAGGGGTACTCAACGTGATGCTGTCGAAACTTGGGATGGGGCCCGTGCACATCATTGGAACGGAA
>JAEEGL015258344.1_pt1 | contig 20222 bp, 9 predicted proteins | sample 9134231 | NCBI WGS metagenome assembly JAEEGL01 (sample SAMN16246548, study PRJNA631951) | gut metagenome | biome: gut microbiome; feature: rumen; material: fiber-attached | host: Bos | place: Iran: Karaj | collected 2018-10
GGATTCCCTCTGGATCATCCTTCCGGCGCTGCCCACACTGTTGCTGTCGGCTCTGCTGGCGCCTGTCCTGGAAGAACGCTATGTATATAACATCATGCCGATCCTGACGCTGGCTGCAGCGCTCACTCTCTCGCTTCTGACCGCCTGTTTCCCGCAGGAGAAAACAAAACGTACAGCGGAGCCTCTGGCGTGTCTTCTGGTCGCGGCGCTCGCGCTGTTCGTGGCCCGCTCCGAGCCGCCCGGGTATCTCTATCCGGAATACGCCTCATACGACGCCATCGTATCCGAACATGCCGACGACCCGTGCCTGTATATGACCGGTTATTTTGCGCCTGTCACGCAGGATCTGCTGCAGCTGCTCACGTTTGACGACGTATGCGTTGCGGACGACGCCTCCTCCCCGCTGCTGAAAGGCTATCTGGAAGAAGCCGACAGCGACGAGTGTGTGGTGTATATCGATATCAGCGATTTCTGGGGAAGCGGCTTTGATCCCGATGAGATGCTGGCCGAACTCCTTGCGGAGACGGACTATACCGCCAGCCAGCACCTGTATCACAACGCTTTATCCGACACCTATCTCCTCACCAAATGACTATTTCCCCCTATTCCAGATCAGAGAGGTTACTCACTATGCTTTCCGTCATTCTCCCCTCTTACAACGAAGAAAAAATGATCGCGACCGCAGCCGAAACGCTCGCCGGCATTCTGGACGCTGAGAAAATCCCGTTTGAGCTGCTCTTTGTGGACGACGGTTCCAAGGACGGCACCTGGCGGGAGATCACCGCCGCCCACGAGAAAGACCCCCGTGTCTGCGGCATCCACTTCAGCCGTAACTTCGGCAAGGAAGCCGCCATGTTTGCCGGCCTCGAAAAAGCGGCCGGCGACTGCTGCGTCGTCATCGACTGCGACCTGCAGCATCCGCCGGAGAAGATCGTGGAGATGTACCGTCTCTGGGAACAGGGCTACGAAGTGGTGGAAGGCATCAAGGAAGACCGCGGCGAAGAGAGCGGCTTTCACCGGTTTGCCGCGAACAGTTTCTATGGTCTGATCAGCCGGGCGACCGGCATGGACATGGCAGCCTCCTCCGACTTCAAACTGCTGGACCGCAAGGTGGTGGACGCACTCAACGCCATGCCCGAACGGAACGTGTTTTTCCGGGCGCTTTCCTTCTGGGTCGGCTTTAAACGAACCGAAGTCTCCTACTGTGTTCGTGAACGCACCGCCGGCGAGAGCAAATGGTCCACGCGCAGCCTCATCAAATACGCCATCACCAACATTGGCTCCTTCTCTTCAGCCCCGCTCAACGTGATCACCGGACTCGGCGTCATCACGCTGATCGTAGCGCTGGTCTTCACCATCATCGCGCTGGTGCAGAAGTTCAGCGGGCAGGCGCTCGAAGGATTCACGACCGTGATCATCCTGCTGCTCTTTATCGGCAGCCTCATCATGATTAGTCTCGGCATCATCGGCTACTATATCGCACGTATTTACGACGAGCTCAAGGGCCGTCCGCGCTATATCATCTCGGAAACTCTTCATGGAGGCAGTGATAAGTGATAGACAAAATTAAATCTCTCTGTATCAAATACAAAGAGATTCTTCTTTACCTGATCTTCGGCGGTCTTACCACCGTTGTAAGTCTTGTTACCTACTGGCTGTGCTGTTATCCGCTGGGCATGAACGTGCTGACCGGCAACGTCGTCAGCTGGATCTGTGCCGTCACGTTCGCCTATCTCACCAACGCCAGGTGGGTATTTGAATCCACTGCGTCCACCGGGAAGGAGAAATTGAAGGAGGCCGTCTCTTTCTACGGCGGCCGTCTCGCGACCCTCGGTGTGGAAGAGCTGATCCTGCTCGTGTTCATCACCTGGCTGGGTTTCAATAAAATGGTGATCAAGCTGATTGCGCAGGTCGTGATCGTGATCCTGAATTACGTGGTAAGCAAGCTCTTCGTCTTCCGCAAAAAGCAGCAAGAATAATATCCACATATCCACAAAGCAAAAAAGCATTAAATTGGCGGTGTCTCAAAGCAGCAAAAAGCTGAATTGAGGCACCGCCTCTGCTTATCTTAACATGATATTATCCTACATTGATCCACAAAGCGGGACGAACCGTGCCATGCTCGCTACCGACGTCGTAGCCTTCTGTTTCTACGGAGCCACTGTGGTCGACATCCGCAGCGTCGCTGGATCTGCTGCCAGGAGACCGCAGCCACCACCAGCAATTACTATTAGCTCCCTGTGAAACCGCATATGAGGTTGGTATACATTTCCTCTCGTTATCCGATTTGAAATACATATTTGCTTCTGTGATACTCAGCAGGAAAATCTGATCTTTCGTATTTTTGCCGAGCTCTGTGCTGTAGCTTGGATTCTTGTCCGCGTTAACGGTTACAGAAGGTATCTTTTCCCGTTCTTCCTTGGTGAATGCTGTTCTCAGAAAAGAATTATTCAGCCATCCCCGTAGTGAGCAAGTTTCCCAACTGACGCTCATATGCGTTTTATTGTACGATTGAGCGTCGAGCCCATATTTGCTTATGACAAGAATCCTGTCATGTTCCTCAGCTAACACCAGCCACTCGATTGGCTCTTCTCCGTTTGTTAAGTCGTTGTCCTGTTCATAGGCACCGTATGATATATAATCACCGACCGCAGCCTTTTTTAATTCTTCCATCTCAGGCTGTTCGAAGGTATCCCTGTTTTCGTTTGAAACATCTGGAGCATCTAATGAAGATCCCTCTGTTTCCAAGGCACTCAAGTCGATCCACATAGCAGGACGAACACCGTCTCTGCCATCCACGTGGTTGCTGTAGAAGTTTAAGTTGCCTCCGTCGCTGACGCGTGCGGCGCGATCGACCTTGCCGCCGGGCGACCGGAGCCACCAACAGCAATTGCCATTGCTAGCTTTATAAACCCCATTTGCAACGGCATAAGCGGTAGGTGCGCATTTTCTTTCTTCGTTCAAACTAAAAAACTTGTTTGCCTCCGTGATACTCAGAAGAAACACCTGATCTCTAGTGCTGGTACCGGGGCTCACGATGGTATAGTTCGGATTGTTATCCGCACTGATGGTCATAAAAGGAATCATTGACCGTTCTTCTTCGGTGAATACTGTTCTCAAAAAAGAATCATTTAGCCATTTCCGCAATGAGCAAGTCTCCCATGTGACCCCTGTGTTGGTTGTATTATACGGTTGGCAATCTAGCACGTATTTGCTTATAACAAGGATTCTGTCATCCTCCCTTCCCAGCACAAGCCACTCAATATCCTCTTTCCCATTCTCGGTGTCGTTGTCTTGTTCATAGGAACCAAACAGAACATAATCTCCAACTGAAGCCTCTTTCAGTTCTCTTATTTTAAGTTGTCCGGAAGACTCGCTAGTGTCTTGATTTGATTCGCTTTCTTCATTCAAAGATTCCGAAATAGCACTTGAAAGAATTCCTGTTTCTGTAGCATCTGAAGTAATCCACAAAGCGGGCCGTACGGCGCCATTTCGATTATGGACATTGCTACCACTACTGTCGACACTACCATCGCTGCTGACATCTGCAGCAATGTATGAATTGCCACCGGGCGATCGTAACCACCACCAGCAATTCCCATTGTAATGCTTATTATTCCCATGAGCAACCGCATAAGCAGTAGGTGCACACGGTCTCTCCTCATCCGAATGGAAATACTTATTTGCATCTGTGATACTCAGTAGAAAAACCTGATCCGTCGTATCGTTGCCGGGGTTAGTGTTGTACTTCGGATTCTTGTCAGCGCTTACAGTCATAAAAGATACCATTGACTGTTCTTCTTCGGAGAATGCTGTTCTCAGGAAATAATCATTCAGCCAATTCCGCAGTGAGCAAGTCTCCCATGTGACACTTGCGGACGTTGCATTGTACGGTTGACAATCCAGTGCATGTTTACTGATGACAAGGATTCTGTCACTCTCCTTCTCCAGCACCTGCCATTCAATCGGTTCCTTACCGTTGATGAGGTTATTGTCTTGTTCATAGGAACCGAAGGTGATAATGTCACCAACTTCTATTCGTATCTGTTCCTCGGATTGAGTCTGCTCTGGCACGACCTCATCCTTTTTCAGATTGGGCAGGATCACTTTTGCGCTCAACACCGCTAGTGTAAGGAAAAGAATGGCAATTGCAAAAACAAGAATCGGTCTTTTTGTTTTCTTTGGCTGTGCACTCGACTCTGCCCTCTTCTGTTCTTTTTCAGCTTGTGCCTTCTGTTTCTGCCGCTGTTTTTTCCGTTTCTCCGCCTGTTTGCGGGCTTCTTTTTCCCTGCGCTCCTGTTCCCGGCGCTCCTGCTCCAGACGTGCCGCTTTTTCTCTCGCTTCCCGTGCTGCGCGCTCATGGAGCTCAGCTTCTGCCAACGCTTCCTGTTCGGTCTGCGAAAGCGGTGCAGCGGAATTGGCAACTGGCTTCTCTTTTCGGGCTGACGTGTCTTTGATTCCAGCAGCCTGTGCCATCTCATAGTAGAACTCTCCCATGTTCTGGTAACGATCTGCCGCGTTCACTTCCAGCGCCTTGAGTAATGCATCTTCCTGTTTGCGGCTGATTTTCACTCCCATCGCTCGGGGGAGTATGATCATATCCTCCTGCATTCTCTCAATTGAATCTGGCGGAACCTTTCCGCTGATGGCATAGTAATACGTCGCTCCCAGAGCATACACATCCGTAAACGGACCCTGCCGCCCGCGGCGCATATACTGCTCCGGCGGCGCAAAGCCATGCTTCAGAATCACATCCAGGCTCTTACTCTTTTCTCCCGTACTGAAGCGGGCGGCACCGAAGTCGATCAGCTTTGTTATGCCATCTTTGGTTATAATGATATTGTCCGGAGAAATATCACGGTGAACAATGCCCTTTGCGTGAACTCTGTTCAGGGATTCCATCAACGGGAGCAGGTACCGGTCCGCTTCTGCTACGCTGAGCCGTCCTCCCTGCTGCGCCATGACTTTATCCAGAGCCAAACCGTCGACATACTCCATTGCAAAGTACGCCGTGTTATTCTCTTCAAAGAAACTATAGATCCTTACGATGTGCTCGTCTCCGATAAAAGCTGCCAGTGTCTTTGCTTCCGTCAGGAACTGTTCTTTTCCGTAGACAAAGTTTGCCTCATGGTCTCCCGAATACGGCTGGACAGAACTGCCGTTTCGCCCCGCAAACTCCGATGGGAGATATTCCTTGATGGCGACCCGTTCACCAGTCTTGTAATCCTTGGCTATATAGGTAATGCCGAAGCCACCCTGACCAAGCACGCGACCGACGATGTATTTACCGTTTAGAACAGATCCGGGACGGAGAGCCGCCGGGTACCTGCCCTCATACGCTGCCGGATCATATCCGCAGAAAGGACAGGCGCCGTTGTTCTGTTTTTCCTGAAAACAATGATAACACGTATAAGTCATAAGTGCGTTCCTTTTCTGCTCTTTTTCTATCAGTCGGCCGTTTTCAGCAGAATGATTCGCTGCTTGCGTAGCAATAATTTATGTCTGCGGCGCTGAGCGGATAATTTCAGATTTGAAGATTCACTATCCTACATTGATCCACAAAGCGGGCCGAACAGCACTTCTGTAACGTTCTGGAAGAGAATCGGTTTGACCATCGTATTTTATAATTGCAGAAAACCCAGTGCCATTCGGTGACCGCGTCCACCAAGAACAGGTTGCTCTCCCATCCACTGTATGAGTATTGCTATTTGTTGTTCCTTGCGAAACAGCATAATCGGTCGGGGCACATTTCCTAGCTTCATCAGATTCAAAGTATTTGACGGTTTCTATGACGCTTAAGAGAAACACCTGATCTTCGGTTGAATTTCCCGGATCTGTGTTGGAATATGGATTCTTATCCGCGGATACTGTCATTGTTGGGATTATTGCCTGCTCGTCTGAATTGAAAGCATCTTCCAAAAACTCTGAGTTCAGCCAGGTACGAATTGTGCTTGTATCCCATGTCGCAACAACAGGCCTATTTTTAAACTGCTTACAGTCCAAAGCATACCGGCTGAGCAATAACGCTCTGTTCTCCTGTATATCCAACACAAGCCATTCAATTGGCTCTTTTCCGTTTGCCAAGTCGTTGTCCTGTTCATAGCTTCCAAACAGAACATGGTCACCAACCGATGCCTCTCCTAATTCTTTTATCTCATCCTGGTTATTGACCACCTCGGTATTATGGCTCGGATTTTCGATTTCTTTTGAAGGCTCTGAATTCACAGTAAAAGATGCCACTGTTTCAGAAGTTCTCAAATCAATCCATATAGCGGGACGGACACCCATACCGGCGAACACTCGTTGGTGGAAGATTTTTCCATCGACATACACGCAACCAGCAATACCACCTTCTCCTAATTCATCAGCATTGTAGTCGCCATCAATGCCAGGCGACCGGAGCCACCACCAGTCAGTGTATTTACCATCCATTTTGTAAACGTAATAACTATCATCGTACCTTTCAGATTGCTCATATTGAGAATATATAGTGTCACTCGGCACACATCTTCTCGCTACATCTGAGCTGAAATACAAATCAGCTTCTAAACTACTCAACAAAAAAACCTGATCGGATATATTGTCCTCAGAATTCCCATCGTCAGTGAGTGTTACGCTTGGAATCATTGCTCGTTCTTCCTTTGTGAACGCTGTATTCAGAAAAGAGTCATTCAACTCTTCGCGCAGCGAGCAGGTCTCCCATGTACAATTTGTATGTGATTCATTATATGCTGCGAAAAAAAGGATATACCTACTGATGACAAGGATCCTTTCTTCTTCTTTTGCTAGTACCTGCCATTCAATTGGTTGTCCGTCATAAAAACCAAAGGTGATGTTGCTGCCAACTTCTATTTGTATCTGTTCTTCATTTTGAATCTGTTCTTCCGTCCAAGTCTGTTCTTCATCGACCTTATCTTTTCTCAGATTAGGAAGAATGTTTTTTGCTATGAATATTATTAATCCCAGGCAAAGAACAGCAATCACAGCAGCGATGAAGTGGGCTTTCTTTGTGTTCGGTTGCACTGGTGTTGTTCTCTGTGCTTTTTCTGCCAGTGCCCTATGCTCCTGCCGTTGTTTTTCCTGTTTTTCTGCCCTCTTCCTGGCGACTTCCGCTTTCTGTTCCTGTTTTCGTTGAGTCTTTGCTTCCTTTTCTGCTCTCTTCAGCCGTTCGCGTTCCTGTCTTTCGGCTTCTTCCCTTGCATTCTTTTCTGCCCGTTCCTGCTCTCTGCGTTCCTGCTCCAAGCGCTTTGCCTTTTCACGAGCTTCTCTGGCAATGCGCTCAAAGCGCTCTGCTTCCTCCATCGCTTCCTGCTCGGTCTTTGTAAGCTGCAAAGTTGGATTTACACCGGCCTGCTCTTTTCGGGTTGACGTTTCTTTGATTCCCGAAGCCTGCGTCATCTCACGGTAAAACTCTCCCATGTTCTGGTAGCGGTCGGCCGCATTCACTTCCAACGCCTTTAAAAGCGCGTCTTCCTGTTTGCGGCTGATCTTCACTCCCAGTGTACGGGGCAGCATGATCGTATCCTCAAATGTTCGTTCCACAGAATCTGGGAGCAGCTTTCCCGTTATGGCGTAGTAATACGTGGCTGCCAAAGCATACACATCCGTGAACGGACCCTGCCGCCCCCGGCGCATATATTGTTCCGGTGGAGCAAAGCCGTGCTTCAGAATCACATCCAGACTTCTGCTCTTTTCTCCTGTGCTGTACCGTGCTGCGCCAAAGTCGATGAGCTTCGCCGTGCCATCTTTGGTTATGATGATATTGTCTGGCGCAATATCCCGGTGGACAATACCTTTTGCGTGGACTTTACTAAGCGAAACCATCAACGGAAGCAGAAGCCTGTTTGCTTCGGTTACGTGCAGTCTTCCGCCCTGCTGAGCCATCACTTTGTCCAGTGCCAGGCCATCGACATACTCCATTGCGAAATACGCCGTATTGTTCTCTTCAAAGAAGCTGTAGATCCTTACGATGTGCTCGTCTCCGATAAAAGCCGCCAACGTCTTTGCTTCTGTCAGGAACTGCTCTTTCCCGTATTCAAAATTCTCCTTCTGATCTTTGGAAAAAGCCTGTATGGAGTTGCCGTTACGTCCAGCAAATTCTGACGGGAGATATTCCTTGATGGCGACGCGTTCACCCGTCTTGTAGTCCTTGGCTATATAGGTGATGCCGAAGCCGCCTTGACCCAGCACGCGACCGACGATGTATTTCCCGTTTAAAACAGATCCCTGAGGAAGCGCGCTTGGATATTTCTCTTTCTCATTTTCGGGCAGATAACCGCAGAAAGGACAGGCGCCACTATTCGGTTTTTCCTGAAAACAATGATAACATGTATAAGTCATAAGTGCCCTCCTTTCTTGCTGTTTTTCTTTGTTTATAATATCGCTAATGAATTATGATGCGTCCACCAAAGACAAATCGATCCACAAAGCGTGACTTACACCGAAGCTGTAGTCCACGCCGAAGCCGCTGCTGTCAATGCGGCCATAGTTGCCGACGCTGACGGCGTAGTGACTGAGGCCGCCGGGCGACCGGAGCCACCACCAACAAGTATCACTGTTTACGCATCCCTGCTCAATCGCAAAGGCTGTCGGTGCACATTGTCTTTCCTCGTTCGAACTTAAATACTTGTTTGCTTCTGTGATACTCAGTAAAAAAACTTGATCTGTCGTATCGTTTCCGGGGTTTGTGATGACGTCCGGATTTCCGTCTGCACTAACGGTCACAAAAGGTATCATTGACCGTTCTTCCTCGGTGAACACTATGCTCAAAAATGAATCATTCAGCCATCTGCGCAGCGAACAGCTCTCCCATGTAACGCTAATGCCCTTTGTATTATAAGGTTTGCAATCAAGTGCGTATCTGCTGATAACAAGAATCTTTTCATCTTCTTTATCCAGTACCAACCATTCAATATCTTCTTTACCATTTGCTTTGTCGTTGTCCTGTTCATAAGTGCCGAACAGAACATAATCGCCGACCAAAGCCTTTTTTTAATTTTCAATCTCAGGCTGTTCAACATTATCGATGATCGATGTTTATGTTTGAAACATCTGGAGCACCTAATGAAGGTCTCCCTTCTGCTTCCAAAGCGCTCAAGTCAATCCATAAAGCAGGACGAACGGCATTGCCTTCAAAAGTTACATTATTTCCGTCTGTCCAGACTGCGCCATCGTGGCGGACACCCGCTGCTCGATCAGAATCGTACCCGGGAGACCGCAGCCACCACCAACAAGTATCTCTGCCGTTCAATTTATATGTGTTATTTTTTCTTGTCCCCTTCGCTATTGCATATTCGGTCGGCTCGCATTTTCTCTCTTCATCCGTGCTAAAATAATGATTAGCCTCTCTTTCGCTTAGAAGAAAAACCTGATCAATCGTGCTGAGTCCGGGATCTGTATGAAAAAATGAGTTTCTGGCTGCATCAACAGTTATTTGCGGGATTCTTGCTTTTTCTTCATCGGTAAATGCTGTGCTTAGGAAAATGTCATTCAACCATTTCCTTAGTGAACAAGTTTGCCAAGTTATATTTGAATAAGATGCATTATACGGTTGACAATCCAGTGCATACTTGCTGATGACTAAAATTCTGTCCTCTTCTTTTGCCAATACCAACCACTCAATATCCTCTTCCCCATTTTCAGTGTTGTTGTCTTGCTCATAGGTGCCGAACAGAACATAGTCGCCGACAGAAGCTTCTTTCAGTTCTTTTATCTCTTGTCTGGAAGATTCGCTAGTGTCTTGATTTGGTTCGCTATCTTCATTCAAAGGATTAGAAGTTGCATCTGTTATTATCTCTTCTGTTTCCTTTATCTGTTCGTTCCGTATATTTGGCAAGATCACTTTTGCGGTTATTACAACCAAAGCTAGGCAAAGGACGGCGATCACAGCAGCAAGGATTGGGCCTTTCTTTTTCCCTGCCTGGCCGCTCGCTGTTGTTTTGTTCTTTGCGTTCTGTTTTTGAAGTTGTTTTTCTTGCTTTTCAGCCTGTTTTCGGGCTTCTTTCTCTTTGCGTTCCTGTTCCCGGCGTTCCTGTTCCAAGCGCGCCGCTTTTTCTCTCGCTTCCCGTGCCGCACGCTCATGACGTTCTGCTTCTTCCAGTGCTTCCTGTTCGGTCTGCGAAATCGGCGAAGCTGAATTCACACCGGTCTGCTCTTTTCGGGCTGACGTTTCTTTGATTCCAGCAGCCTGCGCCATTTCCCGATAGAACTCGCCCATGTTCTGGTAGCGATCCACCGCGTTCACTTCCAACGCCTTTAAAAGCGCGTCTTCCTGCTTGCGGCTGATCTTTACCCCCAACGTGCGGGGCAGCATGATTGTATCTTCCTGCATCCGTTCCACGGAATCCGGGAGGAGTTTTCCTGTTATGGCGTAGTAATACGTCGCCGCCAACGCGTAAACATCCGTAAACGGGCCTTGTCTGCCTCGGCGCATATACTGCTCGGGTGGAGCAAAGCCGTGTTTAAGTATCACATCCAAACTTCTGCTCTTCTCACCCGTGCTGTACCGCGCAGCTCCGAAATCGATGAGCTTCACGGAACCGTCTTTCGTCACAATGATGTTATCCGGGGAGATGTCCCGGTGAACGATTCCCTTCATATGGACCTTGTTCAGAGACTCCATCAAAGGAAGCAAAAGCCCGTTCGCTTCTGCTACACTGAGACGTCCTCCCTGTTGAGCCATATACTTGTCCAAGGCAAGTCCATCAACATACTCCATCGCGAAGTATGCAGTGTTGTTCTCTTCAAAAAAGCTGTAGATACGGACAATGTGTTCATCACCAATAAAGGCCGCCAGTGTCTTTGCCTCCGTCAGGAACTGTTCCTTTCCATAGACAAAGTTTGCTTCATGGTCCCCCGAGAGTGCCTGAATAGAGCTTCCGTTCCGTCTCGCAAACTCTGCAGGGAGATATTCCTTGATGGCAACTCGTTCACCCGTCTTATAGTCCTTGGCGATATAGGTGATGCCGAAACCGCCCTGACCCAGCACACTGCCGACGATATATCTGCCGTTCAGGATAGATCCCAGTTGGAGAGCATCAGGATACTTCCCCTCGTATATTGACTGATCATAGCCGCAGAAAGGACAGGTGCCGTTATTCGGTTTTTCCTGAAAACAGTGGTAACACGTAAATGACATGTCTGCCCTCCTTTCTCATCATAGTTTCGTCTTTCTTGAAAATTTATCCTTCTTTTTATCCTACTTTATTCAGATCGATCCATAAAGCAGGACGAACGGCATCGATGCCGTTAACATTGCGTCCAGCGTTATATATGGCCTCACCCTTAACGTAAGAAGCACTGCTACTGTTTCCTCCCGGTGAACGAAGCCACCACCATGCGCTTTCATTTGAATGGGATGCTCCCTGATTAATTGCATATTCCGTCACTTGGCATGCTTTTTCTTTGTTCGTTGGCAGGTATTCTATTGTCTCATCAGAACTCAACAAGAATATTCTGTCTTCTGTGTTGTTTCCTCCATCGGTATTTAAAACACGATTTTGTTGGTGTGTGTTATACAATGGTGACTGAACTTGATTATCCTTATTATCCAATGTTGTAGAAAGTATGGCAATCTGCTCCTCGGAACTAAATGCGTTATTTATAAAAACCTTATTTAGCCACCTGCGAAGAGTGCAAGTTTCCCAAGTAACATCCTCGTATTCGGCGTTGTACGGTTGGCAGTCCAATGCATATCGGCTGAGAAGCAAAGCTCTGTTTTCTTGTATGTCCAACACAAGCCATTCGATATCTTCTCTGCCACTAGAATTGTCGTTGTCCTGTTCATATCTGCCAAACAACACATAATCGCCAACAGAAGCTTCTTTCAGTTCTTTTATCTCAAACTGTGATGCGGAATCGATAGTATCGTTTGTTTGCTCAAAAGCAGCCGATTTTTCTGCTTTTACAGCCTCTAAATCTACCCACAAAGATGGACGAACAAATCCATTTCTCCCTGTGCTTTTTCCAAAGTTGTTAATTGCACCTTCGTTGCTTATTTCAGTTGCCATATAGTTGAAACGACCCGGAGACCGCAGCCACCACCAACATGTTTCCGAAGAATTGTCTGCTTCGGCCATTGCATAAGCAGTTGCCGCACACTGCCGTTCTTCATTCGATGCAAACAACTGTTCTGCTTCCGTGATGCTGAGCAGGAAGATTTGATCTTCCGTTGTTTTTCCGGGGTCTGTATTAGATTTGGGGTTCCTGTCCGCACTCACTTTGGTTGTCAGAATCATTTCCTGTTCATTTCCGCTGAATGCGTCATTTATGAAAGAATCGTTCAGCCACTGACGAACAAAGGATTCCTCCCAGGTAAAAATATCTCCTTTTGTTACAAATGGTTGGAAATCGAGTGCATGGTGACTGAGCAGCAAAGCCTTATTGTCTTTCACATCCAGAACGATCCACTCGATTGCTTCCTTTCCGTCAGATGTGTCGTTATCCTGCTCATAAGCGCCGAAATTTACGATACTTCCCACTGTATCAAAGGAACCCTTCTCTTCTGTGTTGACTACTTTGCTGTCTTCTGAAATATGGGCTGACGATATTGCTTGATCCAATTTGTTATTCAAATTTACCCACAAAGCAGGGCGAACAGCTACATGGTCGATATTGACATTGTTACCGATATAGTCAACAGCACCTCCACTGCTGACACCGGCAGCGCTGCGGGAAATATTCCCGGGAGAACGCAGCCACCACCAACAAGTGGCTTTCCCATTTACTTTATATGTATAACTAAGCTCTGTTCCCTGTGAAACAGCAAATTCCGTTGGAGCACATTTTGTTTTCTCTTCAGAATCCAGGTATCTGTCGACCTCTGTTATGCTGAGCAGGAAAACCTGATCAGCTGTGCTTTCTCCGGGGTCTGTGCCATACTTGGGATTTACGTCAGCACTAACTGATAAACCTGGAATCAATTCCTGTTCTTCCGGAGTAAATGCTTCTTTCAGGAAACTGTCGTTCATCCAGCTTCGCAGGGTGCACGTTTCCCAAGATACATCTTTTCTTGTTGAGTTATATCTCTTGCAATCCAATGCATAACGGCTGAGCAGCAGTGCTCTATCCTCCTGCACATCCAGAACGATCCACTCAATATTCTCTTTCCCATTAGAAGCGTCATTGTCCTGCTCATACCTGCCAAAGGTGATGACATTCCCATTCCAAGCCCACTTTGAACGATTGTAAGCAGTCGTTGCAGCTCTGACCATCTCTTCGCTGTCTTTGAAATCGCCAAGTTTTAGAAAGGCCGCTTCTGCAGCTTCGTATTCACCGCTTGCCAGAAGATTCTGTGCCTCAATATATCGTCTGTTTGGGAGAATCACTTTTGTTGTTAACAGGTACAATGCTGCGCAAAGGGCCGCAAGCATTGCAACTGCAATCAATCCTGTCTTTTTCCCTGATTTTTTATTCGGTTCTGTTTTCTGCTGTGCTTTTCCTGCCTTTTGTTTTGAAGAAGCTTCTTCTTTTATTCCAGAAGCTTGTACCATCTCACGATGGAAATCCCCCATGTTCTGATAGCGGTCGGCCGCGTTCACTTCCAATGCCTTCAGCAGCGCGTCTTCCTGTTTGCGGCTGATCTTCACTCCCAACGTATGCGGCAGCATGATCGTATCCTCAAACGTCCGTTCCACAGAATCCGGGAGAAGCTTTCCCGTTATGGCATAGTAATACGTCGCCGCCAGTGCATAGACATCTGTAAACGGGCCCTGACAGCCGCGGCGCATGTACTGCTCCGGTGGTGCAAAGCCATGTTTCAGGATCACGTCCAAGCTCCTGCTTTTCTCGCCCGTGCTGTACCGCGCAGCGCCGAAGTCGATGAGCTTTACAGAGCCGTCTTTCGTAACAATAATATTGTCCGGAGCGATGTCACGGTGCACGATTCCTTTTGCGTGCACCTTGTTCAGGGACTCCATCAAAGGAAGCAGAAACCTGTTTGCCTCCGCAACAGTGAGACGTCCTCCCTGCTGCGCCATATACTTGTCCAAGGCAAGTCCATCAACATACTCCATTGCAAAGTATGCCGTGTTGTTCTCTTCAAAGAAGCTGTAGATCCGAACAATGTGCTCATCGCCGTTGAAAGCTGCAAGTGTCTTTGCTTCTGACAGAAACTGCTCTTTCCCGTATTCGAAATTCTCCTTCTGGTCTTTGGAGAAAGCCTGTACGGAATTTCCGTTTCGTCCCGCAAACTCGGACGGGAGGTATTCCTTGATGGCTACTCGTTCGCCCGTTTTATAGTCTTTGGCAATATACGTGATGCCGAAACCACCCTGACCGATCACTCGGCCGACAATATATTTCCCGTTCAGGATAGATCCCGGACGGAGGGCATTTGGATACTTTTCTTTTTCGTTTTCCGGTACATATCCGCAGAAAGGACAGGTCTCATTATTCTGTTTTTCCCGAAAACAGTTGTAGCAGGTGTATGACATAGTCGCCCTCCTTTCTGAACTTATTATGATTGGGCTTATCCTACTTTATCCAAATCGATCCACATAGCGGGGCGAACGCCATATCTGAGGTTTACATGACCACCATTATGATTAATGCTGCCATCGTTGAATACGATTGCCGCATTGAAAACGTCTGCAACGCCGTTTTTGAAATAGCTGAAGCCAGGCGACCGGAGCCACCAATAAGCACCGTTGCCAGCATTTGCAGAGGATCCCTGCGCCTTGGCGTAGGCAGTCGCAGAGCATTCTCTGTCTCTGCTCGTGCTGAAATACTGATCAGCTTCCGAGATGCTGAGCAAAAAGACCTGATCTTCCGTATTGTTTCCCGGGTCTGTGTTGTAACTCGGGTTCTTTTCTGCGCTGACGGTAACCACCGGAATCATCGTTCGCTCTTGTTCGGTAAATGCTATGTTTAGAAACATTTTATTCAGCCATTCCCGCAGCGAACAGGTCTCCCATGTTACACTTGTTTCTGCTGTGTTATATAGCTGGTTGTCAAGAGCGTATCTGCTGATAACAAGAAGGCTGTTATTCTCTTTCGCCAGCACCTGCCATTCGATGTCCTCTTTCCCATTCGCAAGATCATTATCCTGCTCATAATTACCGAACAGCACATAATCGCCAACTGAAGCCTCTTTCAGTTCTTTTATTTCATGCTGTGACGCAGACCCACCTTTTCTTACTTGCTCCGCAGCCGCTGATGGTTCTTCTGTTTCTAAGGTATCCAGATCAACCCACAAAGCGGGGCGGACAGCGTATTCGTGATCCACAAAGTAACCTGCGTAATTGATGCTCCCGTAGTTCCCCACATACGCAGCACTGTCGCGATAATTGCCCGGCGACCGAAGCCACCACCAATATGTTTCATCACTCGTCCATACACCCTGTGCAATACCATATTCCGTCAGAGTACAATTCCTCGCATCATTGGAATTGAAGTATTTTTCTGCTTCAATCACACTGAGCACAAATATCTGATCTTTGGTTGGATTTCCCGGACTTGTATCGCTATATGGATTTTTATCTGCACTCACAGTCACCGTTGGGATCATTGCCTGTTCCTCGCCACTGAATGCATTGTTTAAAAAAGATCCACTCAGCCAGGTTCTAAGAGTACTGCTTTCCCATGTCCCCTTGGCATTCTTTTTATTGTATTGTTGGCAGTCCAGTGAATAACGGCTAATCAATAATGCTCTGTTATCCTGTACATCCAGAACGAGCCACTCAATTGGTTCTTTCCCGTTGGAAGTGTCATTGTCCTGCTCATAGTTGCCGAACAGCACGTAATCACCAACGGAAGCCTCTTTCAAGTCTTTTATTTCATGCTGTGACGCGGAATTGCTGCTATCGTCTGTCAGATCAGAATCAGCAACAGAAGATTGTTCTACCCCTAAAGCCCCCATGTCGACCCACAAAGCAGGGCGAACCGCAATAGTATTGTTATTGAAATACCCGTCTCTACTAACGCTTCCATCGCTACGCACCGCTGATGCGCTTTTCCCAGCGCCACCATAGACGCCTCTCGTTCTGAGCCACCAACTGCATTGCCCATTGTTCTCAACATTAATTCCCTGAGCATCCGCATATGCAGTTGCTTTACAAATACGGTCACTATCTGAAATAAAAAACTGTTTCACTTCATGGAGGCTGAGAAGAAACGCCCTATCATCCGTATTGTTTTCTTCCCCATTCTCCCAATCTCTCTCGCTTTGACTTCTACTATTGTCTACTCTTGTTACTATGATAGCTCTTTCTTCATCTTCATTGAAAGCCGTTTCCGGGAAAGACTCGTTCAGCCAAATTCTAAGAGTGCAGTTCTCCCAAGTCGCTAACGTATCGATGCTGGTATTATAAGGTTGGCCATCCAATGCGTACCTGCTGAGCAACAGTGCTCTGTTATCCTGTACATCCAAAACAAGCCACTCAATTGGCTCTTTCCCGTTGGAAGCATCATTGTCCTGTTCATAGCTGCCGAACAGCACATAATCGCCAACCGACGCTTCATGCAGCTCTTTCAGCTCTTTCTCTTCATTCTGCACAATGGAATCGGAATTCTCATTCACCGGTTCTGAAACTGCAGCAGATGATTCTTCCCTTTTGCTCTCCGGCTGTTCTGTTCTCGGCAGGATCAATTTTGCTGTCAGGAGAATTAGCGCCAGACAAAGGACGGCAATTCCAACAATCAGGATCGGGCGCTTCTTACTCTGCTGCCTCCTTGCGTCAGTCGTCTTCTCCTGCGTCTTTTCTTTCTGAATTCTCTCCTCTTCTTTTTCTATATTGGAAATCGCTTGTTCGCATTGAGAAATCCGCGATGAACTATCGCGAAAGTCCTTTATTTTTTCATATTCCTGAATCGCATTTTTGTAATCTGCGATCGTTTTTGCTTTTGCCTGCTTTTTCTGTGCTTTGGCATACTGAGCTTCCCATTTTCGGATCACTTCCGGTTCTTCACAGGCTTCCGGAGAGAACGGTTCCGGCATCGTCTCCAACATGGCGGAATGGAACTGCGCCATGTTCTGATAGCGGTCTGACGACGATACCGCCAATGCTTTTTGGAGTACCTTTTCGGTGCTCTTTCGTATTTTTATCCCCAGAGTACTGGGTAAAAGCAAATTATCCTGTTCTACCCGCTCTACCGCGTCTGGTGGTATCTTTCCACTGATGGCATAATAATACGTCACGCCAAGCGCGTAGACATCCGTATACGGCCCCTGCCGGCCGCGGCGCATGTACTGCTCCATCGGTGCAAAGCCGTGCTTCAGGATCACATCCAGGCTCCTGCTCTTCTCGCCCGTGCTGTACCGCGCAGCACCGAAGTCGATGAGTTTTACGGAACCGTCTTTCGTCACAATGATGTTGTCAGGAGCGATATCCCGGTGAACGATCCCTTTTGCGTGAACCTTGTTCAGAGACTCCATCAGAGGAAGCAGAAGTCTGTTTGCCTCCGCTACAGTGAGACGTCCTCCCTGCTGCGCCATATACTTGTCCAAGGCAAGCCCATCGACATACTCCATCGCGAAATATGCCGTGTTGTTCTCTTCAAAGAAGTTATAGATCCGGACGATGTGCTCATCGCCGATGAAGGCTGCCAGTGTCTTTGCTTCTGCCAGGAATTGTTCCTTCCCGTATTCAAAATTTTCCTTCTGGTCTTTAGAGAAAGCCTGAACAGAGTTGCCATTTCTTCCCGCAAACTCTGACGGGAGGTATTCCTTGATGGCAACGCGTTCGCCCGTCTGATAGTCCTTGGCTATATACGTGATTCCGAAACCGCCCTGACCGAGAACATGGCCGACGATATAACGTCCGTTCAGAATAGATCCCGGATGGAGGGCGTTTGGATATTTTTCTTCCTCATTTTCCGGCACATATCCACAGAAAGGACAGGCATCATTATTCTGTTTTTCCCGGAAACAGTTGTAGCAGGTGTATGACATGTTTGCCCTCCTTTCTGGTCAATTTTGTTTGGGCTTATCCGACTTTATCTAGATCTATCCACAGGGCGGGACGAATTGCACCATTATCGTAACTGACATTGTAACCATGATTGTAGATGGAACCATCCCGGTTGACATTCGCAACGCTGTAAAAATCGCGACCTGGCGACCGAAGCCACCACCAGCAAGCAGCCTTGCCATCTACCTGAACACTGTCACTTGAATTCGCTCCCTGAACTTTGGCATAGTCTGTCGGTGCACATTTTCTGGAGACATTGAGGTGGAAATATGTGTTTACTTCTTGTATGCAAAGGAGAAACACTTTATCATTAGTTTCTTCCCCAGGATCAGTACTCACCGTCACTGTCGGTATCATCGCCTGTTCATCAGAATTGAAAGCGGCTTTCAAAAATGTGCCGTTCAGCCAGGTGCGGAGTGAACAGATTTTCCAAGTTACACTTGAATACTTGCTATCGTATGGCTGACAGTCCAGGGCATACCGGCTGATTAGAAGCAGAGCGTCATTCTCTTCCTCTAACACAAGCCATTCAATCGGCTCTTTCCCGTTTGTCAAGTCTTTATCCTGCACATAGTTGCCGAACAGTACATACTCGCCAACTGAAGCTTCTTTCAAATCTTTTTACTTCATGCTGCAAAGTGGAATCACCGCTATTGCCCGCCAACTCCGAAGCAGTTGCAGATTTTAACGTTACTGCAGCTTCCAAATCGACCCATAAGGCGGGACGGACCGCGTGTCCGTAGTCTGCTTTTGCTCCGCCACCAAGAATACTGCCACCGTAGTCTACAATGACGGCTCCGCCATAGATGCCTGATGACCGAAGCCACCACTGACAAGTGGCTTTGCCATCAACTTTGAAAGTATCATCCGTCTCCACTCCCTGTTTATTTCCGTATTGTTCTACTGCATATTCAGTCGGTGCGCATTTTCGTTCCTCATTGGATGGCAGATAGTTTTCTACTTCCGTGCTGCTGAGAAGGAAAACTTTGTCTTGTGTAACATTTCCAGCATTCTGGCCATTAGATGAATTCTCATCAGGGTACACTGTCACCGTTGGAATCAAACCCTGCTCATCAGAATTGAATGCTGTGTTTAAAAATGCATTATTCAACCAGTTTCGCAGCGAGCATGTTTCCCATGTCACAGTAGCATTCTCTTTATTATTATTATAATTTGCACAATCCAGAGCATATCTGCTAAGAAGCAGGGCTCTGTTCTCCTTCACATCTAGTACAAGCCATTCGATATCTACTCTGCCTTTAGAACCACCCTGTACATAACTGCCGAACAGCACATAGTCGCCGACTGATGCTTCCTGCAGTTCTTTCACATCAAGCTGAACGGCAGAATCATCGCTCCCGGTTTCCAATTCGGAACCATCTGATGGTTCTTCTGTTTGCAGACTAACCCACAGGGCAGGTCTAACAGCAATACCGTCCGTAGTTGTTTCTTCACCTTTACTGTTGACGTTTCCTTCTATTTCGACACATGAGGCGTAAACGCCGATATGTCCCGGCGATCGAAGCCACCAACCACAATTATCAACATTTTCTTCTATTTTACATCCCTGCGATATGGTATAGCTCGTTGGTATACACTGCCGTTCTTCATTGGAAGAGAAATAATGTGTTGCTTCCCTGTTGCTGAGAAGAAAAACCCGGTCTCTTGTATCATTTCCATAATCGGCACCATAACTAGTACCAGGATTGTTTACCGTCGACGTCGGAATCATCTTCTGTTCTTTCCCACTGAATGCCTCCTTCATGAAAGATTCATTCAGCCAGGTTCTAAGAGTGCAACTCTCCCAAGTCACCACGGTATCGCTGCTGTTAAATTGCTGGCAGTCCAAAGCATACCGGCTGATAAGCAGCGCCTTATCTTCCTGAACGTCTAGAACGACCCATTCAATCGTCTCTTTCCCGTTGAAAGACTTATTGTCCTGCTCATATCTGCCAAAAGTGACAATACTGCCCGCTTCTGCCTGTTTCAATTGATTGCGCAACATCACAACTTTAATCTCTGGCAATATCACTTTTGCTGTCAGTACAACTATCGCCAGACAGAGGACGGCGAGCCCTATTGCAAGTATTGGATTTTTTCTTTTCTTCGGTGTACCCTTCTTTTCTTTAACCGGTTTTTCTACCTTTTGTTTCGGTTCCTTCTTTGGTGCTTCTTTTTGCTGTGTTTTTTCCTTCTTCGCAACCTCCGGGCATAATGCGTTCGCAAATTCGTGCATACTCTGAAAGCGGTCTTCTGCATTAACCGCGAGACCTTTTTTCAGCGCGTTTTCCTGGCTCTTTTTTATCTTTATCCCAA
>JAEEGL015451012.1_pt1 | contig 20222 bp, 15 predicted proteins | sample 9134231 | NCBI WGS metagenome assembly JAEEGL01 (sample SAMN16246548, study PRJNA631951) | gut metagenome | biome: gut microbiome; feature: rumen; material: fiber-attached | host: Bos | place: Iran: Karaj | collected 2018-10
CTAAATCTTTAATACAGATAAAATATGTTATGCTTCATGGATATACATCCATTTTCACAGATGGATTTTCAGGTATTAAGTACCCTTTTTGGGTTAGTGGAGCTCATTTAGGCTTAATGGCTGGTTATTGTGTATTCTTGACGGGTGAACCATCAAAAAAACAATTCAAGATTGCTTCATGTATTTATATAGGGTTTAGTCTTCTAAACGCTTTAAAGGGACAGAGAGGAAGCGTTATTAGTTTGATAGTGATATGGATCTATTGGTATCAGAAGAAGTATAATGTGAGAATAAAAATTAGAAAGTATATTGGGATAGGAATTCTGCTGATTGCTTTAATTGTAATGCTTGATGCTATCAGGGGAGGATATGGTGGAAATTCAGATAATGAAACTACAGTAAGTTCACCAGTTAATGATACTATCAATTTACTTATAGAACAATCTAGATCACGTGTTGTTCCGATGTTAATAATGGAAGGAAATTTACAATATAGAAATTATCCTTTTATTATATCACCACTGTTAATCCCGTATTATTCGATAAAATATGGGAATGGTCAAACAGATGAAATTGCACGAAATACAAATGATATTTCTAATGTTACAATGTATCATGTGTCAAGAATATCGTATTTAAATGGATATGGATTTGGGGGATCTTTTTTAGCGGAAGCATATGATTTCTTTGGATTTGTTGGCGTGGTTTTTTTTGCTTATATACTTGCGGTACTTCTAGCTATTTGTGATGGTTCTAATCTTGATGTCCCGAGCATATATACTCCGTTACTATTCCAATTTTTAATAAATATACCAATGCTTCCTAGAAACAGGTTTTTTGGTTTTATGAATAATTACCTTGCGTTAATAATGTCATATTTGGTCATATTCCTATTGTCATTTATTCCGCATATCAGGGGTGGAATTGAAACAAGTAGTACACAATATAATCACATGGAGGAAAAAGAATGTATAATAAACCATTTGTAATTGCTGAAGCTGGCTGTAATCATATGGGGCAGATGGAGATAGCCAAAGATCTTATTAACACGGCAGCATATTTTTGTAAGGCTGATGCTATTAAATTTCAAAAGAGATGCCCTAGAGAACTGTTAACTCCAGAACAGTATAATGCGCCACATCCTAATCCGGCTAATTCCTATGGTGACACATATGGAGCACACCGTGAGTTTTTGGAATTTGATGTTGATCAACATGCACAGCTGAAGAGGTGGTGCGAGGATGCAGGAATTATCTATTCAACATCTGTGTGGGATTTAACCAGCGCAAAGGAAATAGCATCACTTAATCCACAGTTCATAAAGATTCCATCTGCATGTAATACTCATTTTGAGATGCTTCAATGGCTGTGTGATAATTATGAGGGTGAAATTCAGCTTTCTTTTGGCATGACTACCCATAAAGAAGAAGAGGAAGTAGTGGAGCTTTTTGAGAAGAACGGGCGAAATAAAGATCTGATTCTGTATAATTGCACTTCCGGATATCCTGTTCCATTTAAGGATATTTGTCTTCTTGAGATCAATAGGATGAGAAAACAATACGAAGGAAGGGTTAAAGCAATCGGTTTCTCTGGACATCATCTTGGAATTGCAGTTGATGTAGCTGCATATACTTTGGGAGCTACATATATTGAGCGCCACTATACGTTGGATCGTACATGGAAAGGAACCGATCATGCAGCCTCTCTTGAGCCAGATGGCATAAGAAAACTCGTAAGAAATCTTAATGCTGTTCATGATGCATTGACTTATAAAGAGCAGGATATTCTTCCAATTGAACAGGTGCAAAGGGATAAGCTGAAGTACAGAAAACATTAACGAGCTGCTTGATTTTTTCTATACTTCAGAATCAACAATGTATGTTTGGTTTCTATTCCAGCATGGTGAGGAATAGTGTTAGTGGATATTAGCAGATTTAAAGTGTTTTCAAAGACCCTGATAGAGGATGCGCTTATTAAGATTGATAATAAGCAAGGATTTGTAATAGTCATGTCTGTTATATTGGAGATGATATAAATGATTTAGATACGATTAAAGCCGTTGGATTAGGATGTTGTCCTTCGGATGCAATGGAAGATGTAAAAAAAGGAAGCGGAATTTGTGGCTAAATCCAAAGGCAGTGATGGATTAATACATGAGTTTGTTGAAAAAATTATAGCGCAGAGGAGTTAGGAATGTCCGAGAAAAAGGACAGTAATTTAATGAGAATACTTGCTAATACGGGTTGGATGATTTTTGATCGGGTTTTTATACTTATTCTAAATCTTGTTGTAACTGTTCGTATTGCAAATTATTATGGAACACTTGGCTATGGCACATATCAGTATGCTGTGAGTGTGGTAGCACTCTTTGAGATTATTGTATCATTTATTGATGCAAGGGTTGTAAAGAAAAGATATATTTGCAATAATCCGGGCGAGTTGGTTTGGAACGTAACGATTGGAAGGATTATTTTTTCAGCTATTTCAATTGTGATAGGGTGTTTTTATGTCATAGTTAGCGGAGAAGATGTCAAGTATTGTGCGTTATTTTTTGTCCTTCTTGTAAATGCCATAATCATTAATCTTCGTTTTGGGATGCAGAATAGATATGAATATCTGTTGAAGTCAAAGAAGGTTATTATTGCCTGTAATATTTCGCTAACAATTGGGGGAATACTCCAACTGATAGCTGTTTCCTTGCATTTACCTATCTTGACAATAGCTGTAATTACATCGTTGTCATCTTTTATCAGTCTTGTGATAGTATATGTACAATATAAATCAGAATTTGGGAGACTAGTCCAAGGAAGATTTTGCCGGGATCTTATTGCTGAATTGATAAGAGAGAGCCTTCCTTTAGCTATTGCGGCTTCATGTGCAATAATTTATTCTAGATGTGATTCGATAATGATAGGGAATTTGTTATCTAAGGATCAAGTAGGAATATATGCCATAGCATTGAAACTTATAGCAGTAGTACAAATAGGTGTAGCACCAATTCGGGAGAGTGTCTTCCCGAAGATGATGGAATTGTATAATCGTGATAAGAAGCAGTATGAAAATATGTATGTTCAAATAACAGCTGTACTTACGTGGATATATATTGTTGGGGTTTTATTTTCTTTTCTTGTGCTTCCTTATGCATTTCATTTTTTAAAACCTGAATATTCTGAAGCATATCCTGTCTATCAGGTGTATGTTATAGGTACCTTTTTCATGTATAATGCTGGTCTGAGAGCGGGGCATTATACACTGATAAATCGAGGCAACGTATTGATGTTTTCACAAATTGTTAGCGTAATATTGAATGTGATACTCAACTATTTCCTGATAAATGCCATTGGAATCTATGGAGCTGCAATTGCTACGGGCATTACGCAGGGAATTAGTTTATTGGTATCCAATTTATTCTTCGGAGAAGCAGGTAAAGAAGTGTTTAAGTGGCAATTAAAGGGAATGATACCAATATTTATCCTGAATAGAAAATCAAATAGTACCCAAGGCACTTGCATTTCTAACTGTGCATTTAAAAAGTAATGGACAGTTAAAATACTAATTCATAAAACTCTTGATGACTTGATAGTTTTGCTGTATCTCAATAAATCTTCCGACATATTTCTTAATTTCGCGGAACAATTCTTCTACTCTAAAACTGATGTAGTAGAGTTGGATAATGGTCAGTGGATACTGAGAACATTTTTTGCAAGTCAAAGTTCTGCAAATTGCAGCACAACGCCTGATTGATTATTTCTCAGAAAAGAAGAAGTAACGGAAGAGTTATCATTTGCAGAACAATATTTAATTCGGATGTATCGTGACCCTTGATTGAAGAGAAAACCTATATCATGGACGCGATGATATATTTTATATAAATCAGGTGCTTTTGATTGAAGTTGTAGAAAAGCCACTTTTTTAGAGGGGATGTATAATAATGGATTATAAAGGAAGACTAGAATTAAGCATCAAGGATATGGTTTACTACATATTAAGAAGATGGCGTTCGGTGATTGCATGCGCTCTTATTGTTGCAATTATTGTAGGTATCTATAGCTATATTCCAAATAAAAATGTTGAAAACAAGAGCGGTAATGACGATGATAAAGCTGATTATTCATCAGAATCAATGAATAAGCTCGCCACAAGATTATCTGATTCAGAATTAGATGAAGTACTGATATTATTGCAGACATATTTTGATTATAAAAAATCTCAGTCTGTTAATCAGAATTATGTTAATAATTCTATTTATAACAGATTGGATTCACTAAGCTTCCCTACTTATTTGATTTCGTATGCAGTAAGTGATTATTATGGCTATGACAATGAGATTCAGAATAACTCAACAGTAATGGATAATATTGTTACTATTTATGAAGATGCTTTAAATGGTCAGGATGTTGTGGATGAAATTCGAATGGCGATTGGATGGTCTGTTGAGGATGTAGTGGATTCCTATATTACAGAGTTATATAGTGTATCAAAGGTTGGGCTGAGCATGATGCAAATAACTATTCACGCACCAACTCAGGATGAGTGCGCTCTTATTGCTGGAGTGCTTAAAAATAAAGTAGATGATGCAATGGCTAGCGTAAAGGATGCCTATTCACATAGTATTCTGAAAACGAGTGAGTATTATTATGAGTATCATAGTCAGGGACTCGCTGATATTCAGAAGGGAAAAACAGATAATATCGCGGCTATTGAAAAGTCAATGTTAAGTATCAAGAGTTCAATGACAAAAATTCAACAGGCTTTATTTACAAAACTTCTTGGTGTTGCAGAGAAATACATGGATGACTCAGGAATAATTGATACAGAGTCAATGCTAGAGGGAGAAGGAATTGTTGCTGAATCTGATTACTCGGATGGACTAGATGTAGCTAGAAGAATTAATTGGATATATATTATTATTGGAGTGCTCTTTGGTATACTGATTGCAGTTATATGGCATGCTCTAGCTTATGTTCTTTCCACAAAACTAAGAACAAAGGCAGATATTTCTGGAGCATTTGGATTGTCTGTACTTGGGGAACTTAAGTCTAATTATAGTTTTAATGGTTTGTTTGGAGGTGTAGATAGGTTTATAGAGGGTGTTTTCTGGAAAGAGTATTCGACCCAGACTCCGGAGGAGCATGCCAAAATGATAGCTTCAAGTGTTGCTATCAGTGCCTGGAAGAATGACTACAGAAATATATGCTTGACTAGTGTAAATTCAGATGAGAACTCAGCTTCGTGGAGAGAGAAGATTGTAGATGCAAAATGCGCAATTGATTCGATGACAGGAAATACTAATTTTGAGAATAGTTCATCACCACTCAGCAATCTGAATTCAATGAATAAGTTGGTTTCAGCAGATGCTGTGGTACTTGTGGAAAAAGTTGGTGCTACAAAATATGAAGATTTGGCTAAGATGTTAGAGTTGTCTTCAAATCTTGGAATAAAAATACTGGGAACAGTTCTTGTATATTGATAGGATATTATTGACTGATGGACTTTTCACAGAAGGGTGGAAAAAAAGGAAGGATGCTTCGAGGTGGAGAGTAATAAGAATACTATATGTTTTGAAAACTTAAATATATTGCTTATAGCCGGAATGGTGGTTTCATTTTATCTGCTCAAGTCCAGGTCATTAAACCATTCTATACTGAACATTATAAGTGTCGCTTGTTCGGCACTTATTTTGCTTATTAATATTAATAAAATAAGCCTTAGGAGCAGACCATATTTTTTGTTTATGCTGGTGTTTTTGGGATTTAGCTATTGTAGCCTTTTGTGGGCAATGAATGGTAGTTTGGTATTAAGCAAGACTAACCTCAATGTCTTTTCAATACTTTGCGTGTTATTAGTATACTTTGTGCTTGATAGTGTGGAGAGTGTTGACCAACTCCTAAAGGGACTTATGTTAGGTGGGTATATTGTAGTTTTATATGCAATGGTTTTTTATGGAGTAAATGATGTTATTGAAACTGTGTCATCAGCTAAACGACTCAGTAAATCATATATGAATGCCAACGAACTGGGAATGCTGGCAGCAAATACAATTATTATCAATATTTTTTTTGCCGTATTCAGAAAGAAATGTAGAATGCTTATTCCACTGATCATCCCAACACTAATTATCCTTGCGGCTGCAGGAAGCAAAAAGAGTATAATTCTCTTAGTTGGTGGAGTATTTCTTTTATATGTCCTTAACATAAGAAATGATAAAGATCCGTTGAGGGCACTCGCCAGAATTGGACTTTTTGTAGCCGTGTTTGCTGTTGCGGTATATGCTTTAAGTCAATTACCTATGTTTGCAAACGTGTTTTCTAGATTTCAGGATATGGCTGATACTGTGACCGGTGAGGGCGAAGGCGATGTTTCGACTAAGATAAGATCTAAACTTGGGCAACTTGGCTTCCAAATCTTCCTCCGCCACCCCGTCCTTGGCATCGGCATCGACAACGCCCGAATCTACGGCGCCAGACTGAGCGGAAAAAACTATTATCTCCACAATAATTACGCAGAATTATTAGCAGATGGTGGACTTATTGGATTTTTGTGTTATTATTCAATGTACATATATATAATATGGAACTATATTACTCACAGAAAATTTGCTGATGATTATTACAACATCTGTGTAGTTATGCTGCTTTTGCATATGGTATTGGAGTTTGCATATGTTTCATACTATGGTAAGGAGACATATGTTTACTTCATGTTGTTGTTTTTAGAGTGTGAAATACTCAAGAGGAGAAAAAAGGCTGGTGCTATCTATGAACCAATCAGGGAATAAGAAAGTAACGGTTATAATAGCCACTCATAAGAAATATCAGATTCCGTCCGATTCTATGTATCTTCCGGTTCATGTTGGTGCAGCCGGCAAGGAGAGCATAGAGAGCTACCAGAGGGATGATGAGGGAGATAACATATCTTCACTGAATCCATTCTTCTGTGAGCTGACAGGAATCTATTGGGCATGGAAAAACCTGGAATCTGATTATATCGGTCTGGTGCATTACAGGCGTCACTTTTCTTTGCATCCCCATTCCGGTGACATCTGGGAGGCTGTACTTAAGGAATCCGAGATTGATGCGGATCTGGGCAGGATCAGGGTCTTTGTGCCGTCTAAGCGCAGGTATTGGATTGAGACCCTGTACAGTCATTATGCCCATACACATCACGCGTTCCAGCTTGATGAGACCCGAAAGATCATAAAATCCAGGTTCCCTGAGTATCTGGATTCCTTTGACAAGGCTGTAAAACGCAAGTGGGGTTATATGTTCAACATGATGATCATGGACAGAACTCTGCTTGATGAGTACTGCACCTGGGTATTTGATATACTGTTTGAGCTCAGAGAGAGACTTGGGGAGGATGGACTTACCAAGTTCCACAGCAGGTATTATGGCAGGATCAGCGAGATAATATTCAACGTCTGGCTTACTGAGCAGCTTAAGCGAGGACGGATTCTGGATAGCGAGATAAGAGAGATCCCTATCATCCACATGGAGTATGTCAATTGGTGGAAGAAGGGCGGGGCATTCCTTAAGGCCAAATTTATGGGTAAGAAATACGAGGGAAGCTTTTGATGGATATTAAGTATGTTTTAAAGAATAACCAGGTATTAAGAACGCTGATCAGGCCTGTTATGAACCACAGGAGGAAGATCGAACTTCAGGAATATGCCAGGAGCGGTGATTCTAAGAGAATCAGGGAGCTTAAGGGAATTCATGAAGGTAAGCGCTGCTTCATAATAGGTAATGGCCCAAGTCTTAAGAGCAGTGATCTGGATGCTATAAAAGATGAGATAACCTTTGGCATGAACAGGGTTTACGACATATTTAATGACACTTCATGGAGGCCTACTTATTATCTGGCTGTAGACAATGACTTTTTGCTGAACGAGAAGAAGAGGCTTTCTTCAATAGGTGCCGATAAGGAGTTCCTGGCTTTTGACATGGGAATCCCCATGGATGATATTGGGGCAGATGCCATAAGGATATTTGAGTATACAGATTTCAAGACCAACAAATGGAACGACAGGACAGCCCATATCAGTGAGGATGTCAGCAAGTATTTCTCAGTGGGATATACGGTTACATTCACTGCCATCCAGTTGGCTATTTACATGGGAATCAGGGAAATATACCTTCTCGGTGTGGATTTTAACTATTCCGTGGTCAGAGATGAGAAGGGCAAAGTCCATGAGGATAAATCAGTAAAGGATTATTTCTCGGGGAAGAAGTTTGCCTCTACTGTACTGAATTACAACAGTGTGCTCTACGCCTATCAGGTGGCCAGAGAATATGCAGATAAGCATAACATTAAGATCTATAACGCCACAAGAGGCGGCAAACTTGAAGTGTTTGAGCGCATAGACCTGGATGATGTAATTGGGTGATATACCCGGAATATAGAAAGGTATTATTGTTTTATGTTAATTGGCACTGCTGATATAGATGAATACAACATAAGAATGAAGGAGCTGAAGGAGACCTCCAGGATTGCCAGATCCTATGTCCGCTCCTGGGAATTCAAAAATGGCATTAAGCTGAAAAAATTTCAGCTTCTGATGCACTCTGGCAGGAAGTTCTTCAAAAAGGCTGCCATTTATACCAGGAACACTTTTGATGAGAGTGTTATTCTTCCGAGGAAGATAACTAAGTTTTCCAGGAAAAAGTACGAGATGCCTGCCCCGAATTATTTTTCAGACAAGAGGATAGCTGTATATACCTGTGTATTTGGAAAATATGACGAGCTCTCGGAACCTGTATGCCAGCCCAATAACGTTGATTACTACATAATCACTGACCAGTCTGTACCCAAGACTTCAAAATGGAAGAAGGTTGATATTTCTGAGTATGCTCAGAACATCAAGGGGTTGTCCAATGTTGAAAAGAACAGATGGTTCAAGATGCACCCGCATCTGGTTTTTAAGGATTACAAATATTCTGTCTACATGGATGGAAACATAATTCCTGTAAGTGACCTGACAGAGTATATAAACAGGCTTGGGAAATGCGGCATTGGAATGTTCTGGCACAACAATAACTGTGTTTATCAGGAAGCGTACTGGAACAGGTACTCTATCCATAAGATAAATAAAGAAGAGCTGGATAAGCATGTCAGATATTTAAAGGCTAAGGGAATGCCCGAGAACTATGGACTGGTGACATGTAACGTCATCGTAAGGGATCATGAGAATCCACTCTGCATCAGGATAATGGACGAATGGTGGCAGGAGTTCTGTGCTAACTGTAAGAGAGATATGATCTCTTTTCCCTATGTCGTATGGAAGAACAAGGTACCTATGGACGATATTGCAACGCTGGGGTACTGCGTCTGGGACGATGATTCTGTGATCGTTAAACCACATGTAGTCAGCTGATAGATAAAGAGTTTAGAGTAAGGAAGGAGAATAGAACAATGATCAAGTATAACAAACCGTTCGTTATTGCAGAAGCCGGATGTAATCACATGGGACAGATGGAAATCGCCAAGGATCTTATAACCACAGCGGCTATTTTCTGCAAGGCAGATGCCATAAAGTTTCAGAAGCGTTGCCCAAAAGAGCTTTTGACTGAGGAGCAGTACAACGCACCTCATCCGAATCCGGCCAATTCATATGGTGATACCTATGGCGCTCACCGTGAGTTCCTGGAATTTGACGTTGAGCAGCATGCACAGCTTAAGAAATGGTGTGAAGAGGTAGGGATTATCTATTCCACATCTGTATGGGATCTGACCAGTGCAAAGGAGATAACATCTCTTCATCCGCAGTTCATTAAGATCCCGTCAGCATGCAATACCCACTTTGAGATGCTTCAATGGCTCTGTGATAACTACGAGGGCGAGATACAGCTTTCATTTGGTATGACTACACATGAGGAAGAAGAGGAGATTGTCAAGCTCTTTGAGAAGAATGGAAGAGCCAAAGATCTGATTCTTTATAACTGTACTTCAGGATATCCAGTTCCCTTCAAGGAAGTATGTCTGCTTGAGCTGACACGTATGCGCGAGCAGTATGAGGACAGGGTAAAGGCAATTGGTTTCTCAGGACATCATCTTGGAATAGCTGTCGATATCGCGGCGTATACATTGGGAGCTCAGTACATAGAGCGTCACTACACTCTGGACCGTACCTGGAAAGGTACAGACCATGCAGCATCTCTTGAGCCTGATGGAATACGTAAGCTAGTCAGGAACCTGAACGCTGTTCGCGATGCCCTGACATATAAGGATCAGGAAGTCCTTCCTATAGAGCAGGTGCAGCGTGACAAACTTAAGTATAGAAAGCATTGAAGAATATGAGAAGTGAATTAGAGAAATACATAGTTACAGAAAAACTGCCAATAATGGAAGCACTGCAGAAAATCGATGCCAATAAACTTGGCTTCGTCATCGTGATTGATGAAGATGAACGGTTAATCGGTGTGCTTACTGATGGAGATATCCGCCGTGGACTAATCCGTAGCAAGACTGTTGAAGCTTCTGTTGAAGAATTCTATACAAAGAGCGCAACAGCGGTAAGAGTTTCCGATGGAATGGAGGCAGTTATAGAACTGTTCAAGAATGAGCGGATCAAATTTGTTCCGATCGTTGATGACGAAGAGAGGCTGACCAACATTGTTACCAAACCTCAGATACATGCTCTTCTTCTTCAGGATATACACGCTGATCTGACCTATGATTTCATGTCGCTGGATACAAGTGTTGTTGACCAGGAGATATTTCAGCGTCCTTGGGGGTATTATAAAACAACTGTGCTTAACGACTATTTCCAGGGCAAGATCATCAGCGTCAATCCGGGAGGACAGCTCAGTTTGCAGTCCCACAATCATCGTGAAGAGCATTGGATTGTTGTACATGGCAATGGAACAGTTCAGCTTGATGATTCAATAGTAGCTGTAAGTACCGGCAGTTCTGTATTTATTCCTAAAGGCTGCAGGCACAGGCTTACAAATACTGACGCAAAGGAGAATCTAATCATCACTGAGGTTCAGATCGGTGATTATTTTGGTGAAGATGACATAATACGATACGAGGATGTGTACGGGAGAGTATAAGGATGAATGTAGCGTTTATTCCGGTGAGAGGCGGAAGTAAATCTATCCCTCTGAAGAATATCAAACCCATCTGCGGCAGACCCCTTGTTTATTGGACTGTTAAAGCTGCCTGCGGATGCAGGTTTATTGATAAGGTTTATGTGGCAACTGACAGCGACAAGATAAGGGATACAGTGGAGGGATTTAAGACCGGAGTAGAGGCTGAGCTCTTTTCCAAAGTAGAAGTTATCGGCCGCTCCGAGGAGTCCGCTTCGGACACAGCATCTACTGAGTTTGCAATGCTGGAATTCGCCGATAAATATGAATTTGACAACATAGTTCTTATCCAGGCAACATCGCCTTTGCTTCAGGCTTCTGACCTTGACCGTGGGTTTGAGGAATTCGCAAAAGAGGGCACTGACAGTATTCTGTCCACAGTCAGGCAGAAGAGATTCAACTGGCAGAATGATGAGAAGGGCATTGCATCTCCCACAAACTATGATGTGTTCCATCGTCTGCGCCGTCAGGAGTTTGATGGCTATCTTGTGGAGAATGGTGCCTTCTACATAAGCTCCAAGGCGGATCTGATAAGATCACAGAACCGTGTATCCGGCAATATCAGAGCTGTTGAGATGAATGAAGACACATTCTTTGAGATCGATGAACCCAGCGACTGGGTGATCATCGAGGCGCTGATGAAGAAGAATGGTATCAGCGCACCGTCAGATATTCCGGAGATAAAACTCTTTTTAACTGATTGTGACGGATGCCTCACTGATGGTGGTATGTATTATTCAGAGCATGGTGATGAACTCAAAAAGTTTAACACCCGTGACGGCATGGGATTTGGCCTTCTGAGGGAAAGAGGGATCATAACCGGTATTATTACCAGTGAGAGCGTTGAATTAAACCGAAGAAGAGCAGATAAGCTTAAACTGGATATCCTTGAGGCCGGCTGCAAGGACAAGGCAGCGGCCATAAACAGAATCTGCGCAGAGCGCGGGATTGATGTTCAAAATGTCTGCTACATTGGTGATGACATCAATGATATAGAAGCCATCAGGCTTGTTGGATATGGCTGCGCACCGTCAGATGGCATGTTACAGGCCAGAGAAGCAGCCAGATATGTCACCAAGGCCAAGGGCGGTGAAGGCGTTATAAGAGAAGTTGTAGACAGGATCATAGGAGAATAACATGTCTTCGACTATTGATAAGCTGATTGAGAGAATCAAAAATCCCAGGAAGATGATCTTATCGATGTGCTTTAGAGGTATGCTGCCTTTTGTATCTGATGAGATGTATATAAGGATGAAATTCCGGGATGTCATGGGGGATAGGCTTGATCTCTCAAATCCCAAAACATTCAATGAAAAAATTCAGTGGCTAAAACTGCACGACAGAAATCCTGAATATGTCAAGATGGTGGATAAGTATCATGTCAAGAAATACGTCGCAAAAAAGATTGGCAAGGAATATATTATCCCTACTTTAGGCGTTTGGAACAGTTTTGATGAAATAGATTTTGATAAGCTTCCTGATCAGTTTGTACTAAAATGTACGCATGACTCAGGTGGTTTAGTGATCTGTAAAGATAAAAGCAAACTTGATATTGAGAGTGCAAGAAAGAGGCTAAATAAATCACTGAATACAGATTACTTCATGGTCGGAAGAGAATGGCCTTATAAAAAAGTACGTCGAAGGATCATTGCCGAGAAGTATATGGAAGATTCTCAGATAAAGCAGCTGCGGGATTATAAGTTCTTCTGTTTTGATGGACATGTAAGATGCTACAAGATTGACTTTGATCGTTTTGTTTATCACAGGGCAAATTATTTCGATGCTGATGGCAATCTGATGAAGCTGGGGGAAGTTGTGTGCCCGCCCAAATTTGACGAAGAACTACAGCAGCCCCGGAACAAGGAGCTCATGATGCAGCTTGCTGAGAAGCTCAGCGAAGGCATTCCGTTTGTCAGAGTTGACTTCTATGAGGTGGATGAGAAAGTATATTTTGGAGAGCTGACGTTTTATCCCAACTCCGGTTTCGGAAAGTTTGTGTATAAAGAGAACGACGAGCTTCTTGGCTCCTGGCTGAAACTGCCGGAGTAAAAGGTTTCATTGGAGTGAATTTATGTATTTCGTAATTGGAGCAGATTTTGTACCGACAGATTCCAACAGGAAGCTGTTTGAATCAGGAGACGCGCAGGAACTTATAGGCAGCGAATTAAAAGAGATTCTGGATGATGCAGAGTACCGGATCTTTAACCTTGAGATTCCTTTAACGGATAAAAAAGATCCTATAACAAAACACGGGCCTAATCTCATTGCGCCAACTGCCACAATAAAAGGTTATGAGAGCGCCGGCGTGGATCTGTTTACGCTTGCCAACAACCATATTTTGGATCAGAATGCACAGGGACTTGATTCGACCATAAAGGCGCTTGAGAAGGCGGGGATAGCTCATGTGGGAGCAGGCGAAAGTCTTGCTGAGGCTCAGAAGCCTTATGTTTTTGATTTTGCCGGTAGGAAGGTCGGAGTCTATGCATGCGTCGAGCACGAATTCTCTGTGGCTACAGAAGAAACTCCTGGAGCAAATCCTTTTGATCCACTGTGGTCTCTTGATCATGTCGCAGAACTGAAAGAGAACTCCGATTTTGTTATTGTTCTTTATCACGGAGGCAAGGAGCATTACAGATACCCAAGTCCCAATCTCCAAAAGACCTGCAGACGTCTGATTGATAAGGGTGCTGATCTTGTGCTGTGCCAGCACAGTCATTGCATCGGAGGTGAGGAAAAGTATGGGAATGGGACTATAGTCTATGGTCAGGGGAACTTCCTTTTTGACCTGCAGAATAACGAGTTCTGGAAGACCGGACTTTTAGTTAAGGTAGATGATTCATTTAATGTTTCATACATTCCGGTCCAGAAGGCTGATAACGTGGTAAGAATTGTCGATGAAGAGAAGGCAGCGGTGGTATTAAAGGGTTTTGCTGTCAGGTCAGAGCATCTGAAAGATCCGAAATATGTTGCTGATAAGTATTCTGAATATGCCCTGCGTAGCTTACCGGAATATTTAAACTGGACAAAGGGCAGAGAGTCGGTATTCTATAAAATTTCAAATAAAATAAGCGGAAATAAACTACGGGAGATAACTGTCGGCAGGAAATATGACAGTAGATATCTCTCATCTTTATGGAACTTTATTGACTGCGAAGCACACAGGGAACTGTTTTTGCAAGGAATAAAGAAGACCATGGAGAAAAGGAAAAAGTGAAATGAAAAAGCAGATCATCCGGAAAGCTAAATATGTACTGAACCGTCTGGCAGCAGTCATGAATCCTGTTGAAAAGAAGATTACATTTGAAAGCTATGACGGAAGGCAGTATTCAGACAACCCAAGATTTATCTCGGAAAAAATGCATGAGCTGTATCCGGATTATAAGCTGGTCTGGGGAATTCAGAACGGACAGAAAACTGATGGAATGTATATTCCCGATTATGTAGAAGTTGTTCCTGTAAAGTCATGGAAGTATTTGAGAGAGCGGGCTTCGTCAGTTGCTTTTATAAACAATGAGACCATGACAGAGGAGCTTTATAAAAGGCGCGGTCAGTTTTTTATTCAGACCTGGCACGGTGACCGCGGGATCAAAAAGATTCTATTTGATTCTCTGAAAGCCCGGGGGATTTCAGCTAAAGATTATGGCTTTGCCGATCACAAGCTGACAGACATGTTTGTTGTCGGATCTGACTATGCAAAAAACAGGATCAGGACAGCATTTCAGTATAACGGGCAAGTGCTGTTAAGCGGCTGTCCCAGAAATGATTGCCTTGTTAATCCGGGTGACTGCGAGACTATAAAGAGACGACTCGGGATATCTCCGGATCAAAAGGTATTATTATATGCCCCGACACTTAGAAGAAACAGTTCAGTGGTTCAGGCAACAGTTGACCTGGGAGAAACGCTTGACCACCTGAAGGCTCGAGACGGCAGTGATTGGCTGTGTCTTGTCCGGGCGCACCCTAAGTCATTGGGAATCAGGGCTGATAAGGGCAGCGGTATTATTGATGTATCCAAATACCCTGACATGGCAGACCTCCTGATGATTGCAGACTGCCTGATCACGGACTATTCATCCTGTGCTGGAGACTTTATCCTGACAGGTCGTCCCATGATGCTTGCACAGTTTGACCTTGAACAGTACATGGAAGAAGACAGGACTTTCCATGTGGACATAGCAGATACAGGCTTTTTGATAGCCAGGAATCAGGGCGAATTAAACAATCTCATAGACACGATGTCTGATGAGGATTTTGCCGAGAATTGTCGTAAGATAATGAACTTCTTTGGCACTCATGAGACCGGACATTCTGCAGAGGATGTGTGCCGATGGATAAATGAGAAATATAAGCTGATCAGTAAGTAGGGAACGCTGGAACTAATATGGAACCTCAGAATAAGATAACATATTGCGAAAAACCGGAGTGGATATCCTATGATGACATACATGATGTCCTGTGGGATGCTAACACCGCTAATCGGGAAGATGGATTTGTACTCTCTACATCAAAAATGAATGGAGAGCAGCTAAAAAATCGTATAGGAAGTGACGGACACTGTTTTGTGGCTCTGTCTGATGGAAATGTGATTGGGACTCTTTCTATACGCTATATCAAGAGAAATTCCTGGTTTGCAAAGGGAAAAGTCGCAGATTATATGCTGGCAGGTGTTAAGCAGGAGTTTCAGGGCTATCATGTCAATTCAACCTTGTCGAAGATGGCATTTGATAAGGCCAGGGAGGACGGCTGCAGTGTAATGGAGCTGGATACGGCAGAAACAAACACCCATGCAATTGCAGTATATAAGCATTTTGGATTCCGACTTGTGGATTATAAAGCCAATCCTGGGGGCGATCATTACAGTGTAATAATGATAAAGTGGCTTGACGGCAGCCCATATCCGGAGATTTACTGCACCATAAGATATCTTATAAAAAAAATATATGTACGGATAAGGTACAGGGCAAATAGGGAAAAGCGGTTTGGAAGACTTTCTCTGCTCATTCATCCCAAGCTGAATAAAGAGATGAATAAGTGGGCGAAGCGATATCATGGCCGGCAGACAGAGCTGCCTTTAAGAAAGATCAAGTCAGATATGCACAGTGAGATCCTTCGCCGCTCGATGTTAACTAACGAGTATTACAAATATCAGATATATCAGAAGGCTGAACCGGACAGAGCTGCTTATTTTCTTGACTGGGAAAGAAAGAAACTGTTTACCAGCGGTAAATGGAATATCTTCCCGCGGGATAAGTTTGAGAGGTTTCAGTTATTTAAAGATTTTTACCACAGAGATATCGTGGTGATACGTACTTCTGAGGAACAGGCTGACGAAGAGTACAGTAAGTTCAAGGCAAAGCATGAAAGGTTCATTGCCAAACCAGTGGCCGGTGTGAAGGGGAAGGGAATACAGTTCTTAAACTCATCGGAAGTGCCTGTTGTGAAGGATCTGGCCGGCCTGGCAGGTGGTGAACTCCTTCTTGAAGAGATTATTGAGCAGGGAAATGAACTGGCTGTCTTTCATCCGGGCAGTGTCAATACACTTCGGATGGTGACGGCTGTAGCTGACGATGGAGAGGTTGTCATATTGTTTGCTCTTTTCCGTTCAGGTCGTGGCGGAAGTATTGTGGATAATGTTGGATCAGGCGGAATTATCGCCATGGTTGATACTTCAACCGGAACAGTAGTTACTGATGGACTTTGCGGGATGGAGTGGTACGAGGTTCATCCTGATTCAAATGTACGTTTCAAGGGTACGCAGATGCCTGAATGGGAAAAAGTCTGCAGCATCGCAAAGGATGCACATAAAACGTTGCCAAAGCAGCGCCTGATCGGCTGGGATTTTGCCTGGACCACAGGCGGCTGGGATGTGGTGGAGACAAATCCGTCGCCATCCTTTGAGAGCATTCAGGTCCTGATGGGACAGGGGATGCGCCAGAGGCTTAAGACTGTCTTTGGAACACTTTGATTTTGAGGAATAGAAATGGCTAAAACAGAGTCAAGGACGAAAAATTCGGTCTATAATTTATTGTCCTCACTGGGCGGGCAGTTGCTCATAACTGTTTTCAGGTTTGTAGTAAGAACAGTATTTATCAATACACTGGGGAAATCATATTTAGGAATAAACGGCTATTTTGCAGATATCCTGAATATGCTTTCGCTTACTGAGCTGGGGTTTGATACAGCTATCAATTATAAACTCTATAAGCCGCTGGCTGAACATGATGATAAACGTGTCCGTGTCCTGATGAAGTTTTATAAACAGGCTTACAGAGCAGTTGGTATGGTTATTCTCTGTATAGGACTGCTGCTCATTCCGGCATTACCTTATCTGATAAAGGATTATGACAAACTTGCATCAATAGGTATAAATGCACCTCTGATCTTTATATTGCTGCTTTTTCAGACAGTTTCTTCATATTTATTTTTTGCTTATCGTGCAGCAATCATGAAGGCAAATCAGAAGAAGTATATTCTGGATATCGCAGATTATCTGGTCACAGTAGCATCAAATCTTGTACAGATAGTGATTCTGGTATTGTTTAAGAATTTCATTTTATATACCATTGTCGCGGTCACATTTACTCTGATCAATAATCTTGTCAATGCGTATATTACACAGAGGCATTATCCGCAATATTTCATTAAGGAGCCGGATAAGCTTGGCAAAGAAGAGGTAAAGGATCTTTTTAAGGACTGCGGGGCGCTATTTGTATATAAAGCAAATCTTACGGTACTAAAAGCTACAGATAATATCGTGCTTGGCGCATTTGCGGGCATGGCTGTAGTTGGATTGTATTCCAATTACCTGCTATTTTATACAACAATAAAGGGTTACCTCAGTAAGCTTTATACGGCGGTTAAGGCAAGTACAGGAAATCTATTTGCCACTGAGGGAGTAGAAACTCAGTACCGCTTCTTTGAGACAATGAATTATCTTACGATAGTTCTCTATGGCACAGCAGCTGTTGGAGTTGCTGTTTGCGCAAATGAGCTTATTGATTCGTGGATAGGTGCAGATTACATAATCGCGCAGCCATTCTCGATCCTTATCGGAATTGAGATCCTGACGAATGGACTCAAGCAGAACCTGGGACAGATAAGAAATGTCACGGGAATATTCCGCCAGGCCTGGAAGCGGCCAATACTCAGCGTGATAATTAACCTGGTTGCATCGGTAGCGCTGGTACAGGTGATCGGAATCTACGGCGTGATACTAGGTACAATTCTGGCTGACTTATTAACAAATCTGGCAATAGACCCTAAGATTATTCATAAATACAGCTTTAATAACTATAAACCGGTGTCTGCATATTATAAGAAAAACCTGGTATATCTGGTAATTCTATTTGCGGTTGGAGCCTTTGATCTGTGGATATGTTCATGGTTAGTAGCAGGCTATAAATGGATCTCAGTAATAATACACATCATTATTGTGACTGCCACAGTTCCCGGAGTATTTATTGCAATTTATTGGAAATCACATGAATGCCGGTATTTGAGAAGTATTGCAGGAAGAATACTGGTTAAGGTCAGACGGCGCTGAACATATCCGGATGATACTTAAGGAGGAAATAGACAGGTGAGCAAAAAGTACAAAATTGGATATACACAGGGTGTATACGATATGTTTCATATCGGGCATCTTAATCTGATAAATCATGCCAAAGAGTATTGTGATTATCTTATCGTAGGTGTAAATGCAGATGATCTCGTCAAGGAGTACAAGCATAAAACGCCGGTAATCTGTGAGGCGGAGCGCGTCGAGATCGTGCGGAACATCAAGGCAGTGGATGAAGCCGTGATAGTCGATACATTGGACAAAGAAGTGGCCTTGGAACGTTATAAGTTTGATGCTATTTTTATAGGCGATGACTGGAAGGGCAATGCAAGATGGGAACAGACCGGAATAGATATGGCAAAACACGGCGTTGATCTTGTTTATCTTCCCCACACTGATGGAATCAGCAGCACCATACTTCAGCCGGAGAGCGCCAACAAGGTTAAAGAGTAACAGAGCATTTTCTAAGGAGGAGCAGCATATTGTTATTATATGTCTGCATTTAATATGAATCGTCAGTTAGCAGTAATTTTGGGAAGAAATTATACGTCAAGGTTGGGAATGATCCGTGCGGCGGGGATGGCCGGATGCGACGTGGCAGTCATTCAGACTGACAAGCAGGGGCGCTTTGCCAGAAAGCCTGTAGACAGCTACAGTAAATACATAACAAAGGGGTGGTTTAAGGCTTATGAGCCTGACACTGAATTACTTTTAGCGACCTTGTTTGAAAACTTTAAAGGTATCAGCCCGAAGCCCGTTCTATTGCCAACTGATGACTATACTGCATCAGTCATAGACCTGAATATCAGCAGGTTAAAGGATGATTTTCTTTTCCCAAGCATTGATATGAAGGAGGGGAAAGCCGTCTATTACATGGATAAGGCTGTCCAGAAGGAACTTGCCCGGGAATCAGGATTTGATGTGGCAGATGGCTGGACTGCAGAATGGGTGGATGGCAAATACCGGTTTCCTGAAGACGTCACGTTCCCCTGCTTTATCAAGCCTGAAATAAGTTATAAAGGTGCCAGTAAGCAGGCTATGCAAAGGTGCGATTCAAAAGAGAAATTGGAGCAGGCTCTTTCAAAGATGCCGGGTAGAGAAGGTTATCCTATTCTGATTGAACAATTTGTTGATATTGAGCAGGAATATGACATCCCGGGGCTGACACTTTTTGAAAAAGTCTATATTCCGGGAATCATTAAAAAAGGAGAGATTTATCTGGGCGTTACAGCAACAGGACAGATGCTGTCAATGACGGATTTTCCTGATATAGAAAAAAAGATGACTGCATTTCTTGAAAAGCTCAATTTTCAGGGACTGGTAGACATAGAGCTGTTCGCCTCGGGAGGCAAGATCTATTTCAACGAGCTTAATATGAGATTTGGCGCGTCAGGTTTTGCCATGACCGGATGCGGGATAAATATGCCGGGAATGCTTGTACAGTCGCTGATAAACGGAGAGACTGATACTTCCGGAGTGATAACAAAAGCAAGTACCTTTGCAAGTGAGAAAGTATTGCTTCAGAAGGTCGGAAGAGGAATCATGAGTTCCGGTGAGTATGACAGGTTGATAAATTC
>JAEEGL015980670.1_pt1 | contig 20222 bp, 19 predicted proteins | sample 9134231 | NCBI WGS metagenome assembly JAEEGL01 (sample SAMN16246548, study PRJNA631951) | gut metagenome | biome: gut microbiome; feature: rumen; material: fiber-attached | host: Bos | place: Iran: Karaj | collected 2018-10
GCTTCACCCCCACCGCGCTCGCAAGGTGATAGACCGCATCGCTTTCACGCACCAGACGCTCCACCGTCTCGCGGTTAAGCACATTGTCGATTACGACATGGAACTTTGGATTCCCATCCAGATGCTCCACGTTCGCGAAGCGTCCCGTGGACAGATCGTCCAGCGCCGTCACCTCATGCCCTTTTTTGAGCAACAGATCGCTCAAATGCGACCCAATGAACCCGCAACCTCCTGTTATCAATATCTTCATTTTCTCCTTTTGAAAACTTCTGTTATTATACCATAACTGCCCATCAACGGCTATCCACTACCACAGCCCTCAACCTCTGTCCTGCTGGACGGACTTTGTCCGTCCAATCCTACAACCCCAAGCTAATCACCAACAACAAACCACTCCAAACCTCAAACTAATCAAGAAGTTCGTAGAAATACTTGGCTGGCCTGCGGCTACCCTTCGGCGGCGGAATGACAAAGACGCCAATCTGTCCGCTCGCTTTCAGACTGTTGACGGCATCAGCGATGCGCTGGCGGCAAACGCCAATCTCGCGCATCATCAATTTCCAGGACGGGCGAACACGCCTCGTGGCAGGATCAGCGCGGCGGTGAAGCGATTCAAGAACCTTCTGCTCGACAATTTCCGCCGGTATCTTTGCAATCCTCATTACATCATCTCCAATTCTTGTTGACAGCAGACCTCAGCAAACCCTCGCCTATCCCTTATGATCTGCTTGGCAGACCCACAATGTTTTTCCCACTGGTCTAAAATAAAACTGCATATGGTCTAAAATGAATTTACCCATGGTCTATAATCGATTTGACTATGGTCTAAAATGACTTTGCCTATGGTCTAAAATAGCCACTCGGCACATACACTGTCTTTGCCAAAAGCATCGCCTTCTGCCACACTACCAACTCTTCATATCTCTTCACCTTCATATCCCCTCCTCCAATAACTAACGACTATCGACTAACCACTAACCACTAATGACCAACAACCAACAACTAACGACCAACGACTAACCAATAACGACTAACGACTAAAAACTAACGACTCTCTTCTTAATGAACTTCGCCGGATTGCCGCCGACAACCGACCACTAAACATTCTTCTTCCGCGACTCATTCTGCAACTTCCAACGCTCATCCTGCGACATATTCTCCCAATCCTTGTCAAACCGTTTCCCGACAACATGGTGAACAAGTTTCAGGACAACTAAAAATCCAATCACAACGGCTCCAGCAATAGAAACAATCAACCACACATTCATTATCTGTACTCCTTTCTTACAACAAATCTATGCTTCAACCAGAACCTTGGCAATCCGCTCAGCGGTCTTGCCATCCCACAATTCGGGGCGCATCGCATGACATTCCGCGTTGATCTGACCGCGATAGGCCTCGCGGATTTTCTCCACCGCATTGCCGACGAGAATCGACGCCCCACCATTCTCCATAAGAGTTATCGGTCTCTCCGTGTTCCACCTCATCGTCAAGCACGGTGTACCCAGTACGCAACACTCCTCCTGCAGACCACCCGAATCCGTCATAAAGAGCCGTGCCCCCATATTAAGACGCAGCATCGCATGATACCCTAATGGCTTAACGAGGATCATGTTGTCATTGGCAACAACCTCATCCCAAAGCCCAAACTCCTTCAACATCTTTTGTGTCCGAGGATGGATCGCCCATACGATTGGATATTCTTTCGTGATCTCATCAAGGAAGAACCTCATCGCCGGTTCCAATGTCTCCCTCTGATCAACATTGCTCGGACGGTGCATCGTCATTGCCACATAGCCTCGCTCATCAAGAACGGGCATTTCACAATCTGCCGCCACGTCGATCAAGTTCTCGCGGACAATCTTGTTGATGTCGAGGGCTGAAGCCTTGTCGCGCTCGCGTTCCAGAGTATCGATCATGATGTTGCCGACAAACTTTATCTTCGCGTCTTCAACACCCTCCGCCTTTAAATTGGCATTGCTCAAACGATCAGGCGTAAAAAGGAGATCGCTCAATCTGTCCGTGACAAGGCGGTTGATCTCCTCCGGCATATCCATATCTCGGCTTCTCAAGCCCGCCTCAATATGAGCGCATTTGATGTGTTCCTTCTTAGCCGTGATTGAGCAGGCGCACGTCGCATTCACATCGCCCAAAACCACCACCCAATCTGGCTTTTCTGCCCGCAACACCTTCTCGAATTCAATCATGGTGCGTCCCACCTGCTCGGCATGCGTACCGCTACCAATTTCAAGATTGATGTCAGGATTGGGAATATCCAGCTCCTTGAAAAACTGTTCACTCATCCTGACATCATAGTGTTGCCCCGTATGCACCAGAATATGCTGGACTCCTGGATATGCCCTGAGCGCCCGGCAGAATGGGGCGACCTTCATGAAGTTTGGTCTCGCACCAACGACGGATATTATTTTCATTTACTTTGTTATCTCCAGTAAAACCTTGATGTAGTCCTCTGCCTGCTTGTCGCGATTGTGTACCATCGCGATGTTTCGATACGCATTTTCACCAAGCCGCTTGCAAAGTTCAGGATCGGTGACGAGTTTGTTGACACATTCAACAAGCGACACGGCACTTTCTGGCTTCATGTCCAATCCCGCCTGTGCATCTAGCACCAATTTCTTCGCGTACCCATCCACCCCCATGATGATCGGCCGCTTGCAACCGGCGCTCTCAAATATCTTGCTCGGCATAACCGTGGTAAAGAGTCCAGATGCCTTAAGATGCACAAGGCTCGCATCGCTGGAAGAGATCCAATCCGGCATTGAACTCTTCGGTTGCCGTCCTGTGAACACGACATTCGTCAATCCTCTCCTCTTCGCATCTTCCTCCAACTGTGCCCTATGTGCCCCATCCCCCACAATCACAAACACAACATCCCTCACTCCCTCACTCCCACATTTCGTACTCATCTTCTCTGCCGCTTCCAGCACGACCTCCAACCCACACGCCATACCGACTGTTCCAATGTAGCTGACAACAAACTTTCCTTCCAATCCATACCGCTTCAGCAACTCGTCATTCTTCGGCAACGGCTTATAGACCGCAAGATCGGTTCCGTTCATAACGATGGACATCTTCGTTTTCGGAATTCCCTTCTCAGAGAGCCGGGCGAAGTAGCCCTCTCCGACCGTCACGAGCTTGTCGCACTCGCGGTACATCGCCTGCTCGATTCTTTCCAAGCCCCAGTACGCCAGCTTCGGAATGTTCGCCCCGACCGCGCCCATGCTCTCTGGCCAGATATCACGGATCTCAATGACAAGCGGAACGTGTCTAATCCGCTTATACCACACGCCCGCATATCCACAGAATATTTGCGGGCTCGTTGCGATCACAACATCTGGCTTCGGCATACGCAAAGCGGCAAACAATGCCTTGAAAAAATAGCTGACAAAATTGAACATCCGCTTTATCGCGCCCTTGTTCGCCGCAAGGTAAAGCTTCACACGCTCAACCTTTACGCCATTTATCACTTCGCTCGTACGCTTATTTGAGTAACCATCATACACAATGCCGCTCGGAACATTCGGAGGACAAGTGACAACAATGACATCATGCCCCGCCTTAACCCAACGTTCACACACGGCACTCACGCGCGTAGCTGGGGCATTACCTTCAGGTGTGTAGTAATGGCTGAAAAACAATATCTTCATTCAAAACCTATCTTCCATTCTATCTTGGCGGGGAACGAAAGTTTCATGGAATAGACGGCACAAAGGCCAAGCTCACGACGGTTCCATCCTTCTGCAAAATAGCAGTCTTCCCATGTAAGATCGCCAGGACAATTGATGTTCACAGTATTCCTGTCGATCCCAGGAGGCAAATGAAAACGAACTTCAATGTCATGCACTCCCTTCCCAGAAAGGGAATCAATCCCTTTTAACCCATTCTCCGTCAACTGGAACTCCCGCCGATGCCGCTTTCGGTCAAACCGACGCCCAACTCGGTGACTTGCCCAGACTTCGCTTGAATTCCGTCCATCAACCACAACAGTATTATGCGCTTTCGTACTACGCTCGTAACTGCGTATTGAACCAGCTATATAGGTGGAACACCCTGTATCGCCGATAATCTTCTTTCCAGACTTCCAAAGCTCAAAGCTCCAGGTGTCTGCATGCGCATGTCCAGGTTGATACGATGGACCAATCTCGCCAGTTTTTGCGAGTACGGTCCACTCTCCTACGCCCATCCTCAAGTATCCCGATCCGTTCCTCTTCCCTACACGCTCTACACGGCCAGCCCCATCTACCCCTTCTACACTCTCTACACGGCAGAACTTCTCTGCTCTCGCAAGCATCTCCGCCGGTTGCTTTGCAATCCCCTCTGTCGCATCGTTGAACTTGGCGATCTTACCGTCAGGGCCAGTCAACAGCCTCATGCCATCAGCCATCCTTGCAGCATAATCCTTGAACAACGGCTCGTCTGTGTACTCCGCCAGATCCAGCACGTCCTCAAAGATGATGGCATGATACATAGGGCTACGCTCAAAATTAACCCCATCGGAGCATGTCTGTTCAGGCAATTGCTGCCGATAGATCGACAATCCCTTATCATACCAATCCTTACGGTCAAGATATTTCCCCGCAAAAACAAGTGCCTTGGCGTTGGCGAGAAGATGGTTTGCCAAGAGATGATACTCGATGTGGTTCATCAGCCAGTCAGTCTGCTCTTTCAAAGAGCTTTCTACACGCTCTACATGGATACCATTCAGCCACTTTACCCAATTAACGATCCTCAAACTTGTCGGATACGGATCCCAACCAGGGAAGCTTCCGCGTGGATTTTCGACCATCCATCTTTCTATCAAATTTCCCCACTTCTCTACCTCTACACGCCCCCCCCTCTCTCCCTGTGCTACACGCTCTACACATTCTACACGGCCATTGATATAATCAAAGTAATGAAGATTGTAACGCCACAGCAACTCCAGCGACTCGTCATTCCATCCTTTGGGCTTGGCTGTAGTGTTCAGGAAAGTAAACTCGGGCAACTCATCCGCACCGCACCTTGGATGCGGCTCAAATCTTTTCTGCACGCGTCGCCACACCTGAAACCAGACTTGAATTGGCTTCAGGTGACGAACCGTCCTAACTATCAACCCGATGTTCACTTACACGATTTCCGTGTTCCCGCTCTTGAGCGCCTTGAGGACAGAAAATGTCGTCTTTGTTACGTTGAGTATCTCCTCAAACGGGATCGGCATCCCCTTCCCGTTCTTCACCGCCTCAACCGTCTCCGCCAACTCCTCGGCAAATCCCTTCTGTTGTTTGCCCTTCAACTTGCGCTTGCCAAGTTTGCCGGTGCAGACCGTCTTGCAGAAGTTATCCATCGTCGCCGTCGATCCCTCCCCATGAATCTCGCACCATTCCTTCGGAAGCGTCGTGTCACCAAGCGCAACATATTCCAGCGTCCCCACACTTCCATCCGCGAATTGTAGATTCACGCTGATGGAATCTTCCTGCGTCTCTGCCGCATTCATGGTCTGGATACACATCGCCTGTACCTTCTCGACTGGCGCACCGCACACATAACTCATGAAATCAATGAAATGGCATCCTTCACCAACCATACGCCCACCGCCAACCGATGGATCTTGTATCCAGGCATCTTTAGGTATGGAACCAGCATTGACACGGTAGTGCATGACAAGCGGTAGCGTCCTCTTTGCGAAGTACTCCCTGAGCAGTTTAGCATGAGGACTGAACCTGCGGTTGAACCCTATCATGACTCGATCGGAGGACACAATCGTCTCAAGCTGCGCTTCGCTTATGCACAGCGGCTTTTCAGAGAACACATATTTCCCCGCCTCAAGCGCAGCGGCGATCTGAGCAGCATGAAGATCGTGCCGCGTCGTTACCATCACAAGGTTCGTCCCCGGATCTTTCAACACCTCCTTCTGATCAGTGGCCGCAAATGCAAACCCTTCCTTCTTGCCGGTCTCTCCGCAGTTCATCCCACTCGCCGTGCAGATGCCACGGAACGCCACACCCGCCGTCTTCTTCAATGTCGGCAATAGTACCGCCTTGGCGAAATTCCCGCACCCAATAAAACTCACCCCAATTTTTTCTGCAAGGTCATCTCCTCTCCCCCTCTCCACCTCTACACGGCTAAAATCAACCCTCCTCCCAATCTCTGCGCACGCTGCGTCTCTGCACCTCTGCGTTGAAACATCCCCATACTCCAACACAATCCCAAGGTACGGCTCCTTCTTGATCCCTAAAAGCACCTGATACGCATCAAGCGCATCAGCGAACTTGAATCGGTGCGTCACAAGCTTTGCCGGCGTCACCTTGCCCTCCGCCACCAGCTGCAGAAATGCCGCCATGTTCCGCTGTTCCGTCCATCGCACATACCCAAACGGATAGTCAACACCCTGCTCCTCATAGATCGGATCATACCGCCCTGGACCATACGAACAGCTCAGCCTGAAATCGACTTCCTTCTTGTAGTACTGATCTCGCGGAAGGTTCATCCCCACAAGCCCCGTAGCCACAACGCGTCCCTTCTTGCGGCAAATCTCCGCTGCCACAGTCACCGGCTCGTCGGAATGGGTCGCCGCCGTAATCAGCACCGCATCAACCCCGAACCCCGCCGAGAACGCCATGCACTCTGCAGCAAAGTTGTCGCTAACCGCACGGTCGCATCCCATCTCCTCCGCAAGCTTGCAACGCCCTGCATTCGGATCGAACCCGATGACGCGACATCCGCTCGCCTTCAGCATCTGGACGGCAAGGATCCCCATCAGACCCAAACCAATCACCGCCACAGATTCACCCAGGTTCACCTCGCACTGCCTTACACCCTGCAAAGCGATGGATCCCACCGTTGCGCAACTCGCATCCTCGAAGCTCGCCCCATCTGGAATCTTCACCATCAGATTCTTTGGCACATAATTGAACTCCGCATGGTTGGCGAATCCCGCACCGCCACAAGCAACACAATCGCCCACATTCAATCCACAGTCGCGTCCCGCCTCAACAACAATACCCGCACTCGAATACCCGAGCGGAATAGGCCGATCCAGCTTCGCCTGCACCTTCTCTAACGTGACGAAGACACCCTCCGTCTTCATCTTACGGATGACCTTTTTCACCTGATCTGGCATCTGGAGCGCCTTGCCGATAATCCCCTTCTTCGCGAATTCGGCGAGCATGCGCTCCGTCCCCGCGCTCACGAAGCTCGCGGCAGTCCGTACAACCGCGCCCTTACCCTTGCACAACGGCGCCGGCACCTCAGCCAGCCACATCTCACCCGTCTTAAACGACTGCAGTATCTGTTTCATAAATTCCACTTCCTTTCCTGTACTATCTATCTCTGCGCCTACCTGCGGCAAAAATCTCCATGTTCTCCATATTCTACACGGCTAAATCCCAACCACCCCTTGCGCCCTCTGCATTCTTTACGACCAAATCACACCCTCAACTTCAACTTCCCCATTGTCGTTTTTATCGGCTTATCAATGACCTTGAAATCAAAGTCGATATCAACATTGGCAAGATCAAACAACCCCGCAAGATCCCTTGCGAACACACCATTCTTCGCCGTAACATACAGTGTCGCTTTACCCGGCTCCGCCTGACCAATCTGTACATAGTCAGCGATATCAAATGTCTTGTGGTGCCGCCCGAAGATAAGCGCAGTCAATGGAATCTTCTTGCCATGTTTATCCTCAATGAAATCTCCGCTACGCCCTTCCTTGATAGCAAACTCTTCGACGAGACCACCTTCAGAGACTTTTGTCGCCTCAACTAAGTCCCCTGTGTCATAACGAATGAGAGGCATGTCGAAATTGTGAAAGCTCGTTCCGATGAGATGTCCGTCCGCTACCTCTGCAAGACCGTATGTTGCAAGCGGGCGATATCTATTGTCACAGTTTTTGTCATACGCCAACACACACATTTCCGTGTGGCCATACCAAGAAATCCACTTGAGTCCATACTCGTTGAACTTCTCCCTCATGTAGGGCAACGGAAATTCACTGCTGAGCAGAAGCCCTTGTACTGTTCGAAATAACTTCCGTGTTCCATCCTCACCAAATGCCGCCTCACATTCAAGGATAAACTGGTATATTGAACTTGGATAACCATGAAACCATTTCACGTTTCGCTTCTTAAATAACTTCCCAAGCTTCGGCGCATAATCCTTTACACTCAGATAGGTATTGATGATGTACTCGTTGTGAACTGGATTGTAGGAGAACGGACGTTTGCCGAGGTTTCTGCCGCGAATTGCCAACTTTATATCCCGGTAGTCGTACCCGAGCATCTCCCATATCGTATGCATGTGCGCCCACTCTCTCGCCCAGCAATCCTTGTCAGCCCAAAACGCAGTCGGCTCTCCGCTTGATCCGCCGGTGTTCAACCGATACGTCCCTTTGAATTCCTGGAAGTGTGCCCTCGCCCATGCCTTGTCAATTGTAGGTATCTTCGCAATATCTGCAAACGACTTCACGTTCAGATCCAACACGCCTGCTTTCTCATACAGCTCCCGATAACACGAAAACTTCTGCCGTGCATATTCAAAGGCTCCTCGGAACTTCTCAAGGATATATCCCTCTTTTGCACCAATGTCCCCATGCTCTATCCGCTCGCATTCAAACCGCATTAGCGAATATCTCTCACCCAAACGGCACGAAAACGGCACTCGCGCCATCAACTTACCAATTGGGAATGGGATTCTCTCAACGAGTCCTTTTATAGCTTTCTTTATTGCCATAAGCTTGCGAACCTAAACAGCAAAGTTTTCGGTAGCAATTGCCACACTAACCACTTCGGTAACGTTTTGATAAAATTCTTCTTTAACCTAACATGCCAACTTGCCGTATTCTTCTTCAGATTAAAAGGACCCACCGCTTTGGCCCACTTCCAGATACTCCACTCTTCCAGCGGGCGGCTGATTTCTTCCATAACACCAGAGAGATCTGGACCGATGGTTATACTTCCGTCATCTTTGAAATGGTGAAACTTCTCAATGACTCGCCCGTCATCAATCTCAACCGACAGGCCATCATGAGTTCCTTCATAGAGCTTGCTTTCGGGATGAGGGAAAAAGAAGTTGCCCAAAGAATAATAAATCGGCTTACCCTTGTAATATTCCCGGCCCTGAAATACATGGCTATGACTTCCAAACACGCCATCTGCACCCGCATCAATCCAACGTCTAGCCAGCTTTCTCTGTTGCGGAGAAGGCCATCGCGTGTACTCACCTTCTTTCCCCCAATGCGGATAAACATACACCGCGTCAAATCTACCGCGAATCTCTCGCATCAACGCCTCTACGTCCTCTTCACTGAAGATATCCTTGCCTCTGCTCCTGCAAGACTCCAACGATCCAATTACCGCTACCCGCTTCCCATCAGTCTCCACTATCGCATAAGGTCTATCTTTCGTTCCAAAGAACTGAACATTCGGGCACTTCCTTTCAAGATTCTGTCGCATGCTCACAAATGCATCCACTCCAGCATCATAAACATGATTGTTCGCCAATGAAAGCGCGATAAAGGCACTTGAAGAAACATTATCAATATAGCTTAATGGCACCAAACTTATGTATGCCTTCCCAGTCTCAATCACACCATCCGAAAACGCACACTCCAAATTACCAATGCACAAAGCCCCCTCATCCAGATGCAAAGGCGACTTCGGCAACCAATCTCCTGTTAATTTAAGTCTCACTGATTCTTCCTCTGCCGTTTCATGTCCTTATAAATGGAATCATACATAAAGATAGCCCACACCTGCATCAAGGAAAATTGAAGCCCTGCGCCCCCATCCAGAAACCCTAATCGCCAAAAGTACGTATAAAGGAATTTAAACAATGGACGGAATGGCACATGATAGGAAAGTCTTTTCAGTCTCCTCCTTCTGGATATTTTATCTTTCCCATTAAATGACAATGGCTTCTCATCTTCTGCTATGCGCAATATTGCTTCACGGTATCCATACTCCACATGTTTGGCGAACCAGTCTTTAAGCCCCTTGGAAAAATTGTAATGAATATATGCCTCTTTCAGGTAACCAATCCCTCTTTCTGCTGGCCCCTCTTTCTGTCCGTGGCCAAATGGTTCAAAGCGGATTTCCCCAAGTTTATGGAGCCGCATCTGATAAACAGGAAAGTTTGTTGAATACTTCAACCATTTCCCCCACATGATATTCTTGTATGAACAATAATAAGCACTCTTCTCATCTTTTTCAATAACCGCTTCACACTCTGCCTTTAATTCTTGCGTGAAACGTTCATCTGCATCGAGATCAAATACCCACTTGTACTTGAACTGCGCGTTATCGATTGCATAATTTCGCTGATCTCCGAAGTTGTCAAACTTCCGAGTCAGGAGTTTACATCCTCGTCTCTTAGCAATATCCACCGTCCTGTCGGATGAGCCGGAATCCAGCACCCAAATATCATCACACCATGAAATCGAATCCAAACACTCGTTCAAATTCTGTTCTTCGTTGTATGTCAAAATCAATATTGAAAACATATCAAGCCTCCTCATATCCATTCGGCCAGCGCTGATGTGCCGCCCATGCATCGCGAACAATCGTCTCGACATCACTGTGCGTCGGATTCCATCCCATAATCTCACGCGCCTTGGCACCACTCGCATACAATGCCGGCGGATCGCCGGGACGACGTGGACACATCTTCACGGGGATGGTGTGCCCCGTCACCTTGCGACACGTCTCCACAATCTCCTTCACGGATACCCCCTGCCCAGTCCCAAGATTGAACGCCCCCAACGCCTCTTTTTCAAGTGCAAGTATGTGTGCGCTTGACAAATCCTCAAGATGCACATAGTCACGGATGCATGTTCCATCTGGCGTTGGATAGTCATCGCCAAACACCTGAACAAACTCCTTCTGACCCAAGGCGACCTTCAGCACATTTGGGATGATGTGCGTCTCCGGCTCATGATCCTCGACCATACCAAGTGCTGCACCAGCTGCATTGAAGTACCTCAAGAACGTCGGTTTAAACCCCTTTGTCTCTTGAAGCCACAAGCACATCTGCTCAAACACCAGCTTGGAATGCCCGTATGGATTCGTCGGCCTCTGCGGCATTGTCTCCTCAATCGGCAGACTTGGCGGCACACCGTATGTAGCGCAGCTCGACGAGAAGACAATCCGCTTGCACCCGACCTCCTCCATCGCCGAAAGCAGATTCACACCTCCCTTGACATTATTCTCAAAGTATATCATCGGGTTCGCCATGCTCTCGCCAACAAGTGCATACGCCGCGAAATGTAACACTGCCTCTGGGCGAACTTTACGAATGGCATCACGAATCTCACACGCATTACGCAAGTCCCCAACAATCAATTCTGACGCCGGATCGACATTGCATCTATGCCCTCGTTCAAGGTTGTCAAACACAGTTGCCTTATAACCGCGTTCAATCAACCGTTTTGTAACAACACTACCGATGTAGCCGCTTCCACCCGTCACAAAGATATTGTTCATTATCCTCTACCCCCCGTTAACACTTTAAACATCATAGGGCAATACGCCCTTATGATATATGCGAACAACACCGTAAAGCCTATAGTCCCTATTGAAACCATAATCCATAAAACGATTCCTGTCAAGTCCCCATATTGACACCTCAACAGCGACGGGCTATTATAAATCGGTACCATAATTATCCCATGAGCGCAATAGACAAAGAAGCTGCATTTTGAAAGATTGCTACTTATATGCCAGTGAGAAAATATCTTCTCGGAAAACATCCAGATGCTTGCAATAATAAAAAAGTTGAGAACGTATCTTGTAGCCGACAACTCCATGCGCCAAAACAAAGAATTGCAAACTACCACTAGCAAGACCCCACACAATCCTCCAAGGATAACTCGCCTGTCAACAACTGGGAACTTGACGCCAAAGGAAACTAAAATGCCGAAGGTAAAATAAAGAATCGGCATAACCCACAGTCGCTTGGCTGGCAAAGGCAATAGCATAAGGCAAAACATCAAACTTAACATCAAGATCATTCCCCATCTCTGTCCAGCCAACCATTTGCACGCAGGGACAATCATAGGTGCAAGAATACAAAACACCATCAGGTTCCGAACATACCAAAGTGGCGCAATGACAGGGAACGCGCTTGTAATTCCAACATATCTTCCCATCATTGAAACTGACATCTCTCTTCCATAAAAATACATAATGACAACCCCAATCATACACCAGATCAGATAGGGCAAGGCAAGCGTCTTAATCCGTTTTGCGATTGCAATACGCCACCAACGAAACCGGTTATCCCATTCCTTGACAAAAAAGAATCCACTCACTGTAAAGAACCAGGAAACTGGCCAATCTAAGATTCCTTGCCATATAACATCTCTAAAAAAGCCATGCTCTGTTACTGCATATCCTGTAAGCAAACAAAAATGCTGAAGCACTACGCAACAGATTCCGACAAAGGAAATGTCGCGCATCCGAGTACTCTCTTCTGCTGTCAATTCAATTTGCATAGCTACAAACTGCCATCCCAGATCCCGAACCATCTTCCCATACTCATCTTCCCAATCTTGTACGCCAGCAAAGTAGCGGACAAGCCTATTGTGCAAAAGAAAATTATCAATCCGGTCAAGACGCCAAAACCATTTCCGAACGCCCCCAGAATCTTAGGTGCAAACGTGTGTAACATAATCGAGCAAAAGAAGAAATGACCCGCATACACAAAAAATGATGATTTAATCGCGAACGGATAGAATCGGCAATTTGCACATATCTTAACAAGCCATGAACCCATGGTAAAGAGTAACGGCTGCATCAACAAAAAACCGACATCCCTCCATATCGCATAGTTTCCACCAGACGACACAAGCCACTTAAAAACTATTGTGCTCCCAAACAGCGGGCAAATTAACCAGATTCTGTTTTCAAACAAACGGAAGACCGAAGCTCCTGAATGACCAAGATGGCACCCAATTATAAAGGCAAAGATAGAATATGCAGGAAATGAATACTTCATTGGATGACCTAATGGCGTACAAACAGATAGAACCAACGAAGCAACGGCAAGGAGATACAGCAGATAAGCTTTCTTTTTTCTGAGCAACCACCAGATTGGAATAGCAAAGAGCGAGTAGATAAAGACCGTCTTCAAGTACCACAGCGGCGCATCAAGCGGTCTATCAACGAGTCCGATTATCTTATTCACAATACCACCCACCGTATTAAGATTAAAGGATTCGACACGGGCTGAAATTCGAGGGATAAATCTGGCAGCTATCAAGTAGAATACGACAAAAAACAGATTCCATGCGATAAGCGGGACCAATAGCCTTTTAACACGACGTTTAAGTTTCCCGATCGCCATCTGCGGAGAGAAATTCGACATCAGAAGATACCCGCTCATCAAGAATAACGCCGGCATTGCGGCAGCCGAAAATGAATTGCAAATGAAATTCCATATATTAAACTCAATTGATCCCTCTGCACAATATTGACTTGCCGCCCATGAATGCATAAGGACAATCATATAATTTGCCGCCAGCCGCACTATATCAAACGCTCTTGAATCAGCGTCTGAGATACGCCCATTTTCAATATATTGCAACCGACTCATAGACATCTTTCATTTTATTCGCAACAGCCTGCCAAGTGTATGCCGCCTTAACTAGCGCCCGTCCCCGCTCGCCCATCATGAGTCTTTCTTCGGCAGACATGTTCATCGCCGCAAGGATTGTTTCCGCCAATGTTTGCGGATCATTATCGACCCACCATCCGCAACGCTGTTTTGGCAGTTCCGCCCAAGGTGTATTCGTGGAGGCTATAACAGGACATCCATTGGCAAGTGAATCAATCACAACACCTCCAAAATTCTCGGTAAAGCTTGGCAAGATGCTAACCCATGACCGTTTATACTCCTGCGCTAACTCCACTTCATATTTGGGTCCTATAAATGAAACTTCATGTTCAATGTCAAGATCATGCGCCAAGTGAACCAATGTCTCCTGATACCCACCATCATCAATTCCAACCAAACACAGTTTAAACCCATACCTGCCCCTCTTATCAGACCGTAGCAACGCCCATGCACGCAATAGATTTTCAATTCCCTTTACCGGATGAATTCGACCAACGAACAAAACTCGTCTCTCAAGTTTCATTGATGCAGAAACGTATTCATGCAACTCCGTCCCTAACGGAACCACCTCAATCCTGTTGGTAAATCCCAACTCTCGAATCCAATCTGCTTCATTGAAGGCCGTAACATGTAATACAGCTGCCCGATTTAATCGACGTTTAAGGTAAAGATGCCATGGCAGGAACTTCTTCCACCATTTGAACTTTAGTGACCATGGCGAAAGCATACCATGTGGCGACCAAATAAGCGGAATGCCGTGTTTTATAGCCTTACCTGTTGCCCAAAACACATCTCGATCCCAAAGTCCATGTACATGTATAACATCAAAAGTATCTATGCCGATATCACTGACAGCCAAAACATTGACGCGAGAGTCCGGGATGAAATCATCATCGCCACCTGTTGCCCGAAATGTCGCAATGGTTACATTCACCCCCTGATCCACCAATGCATTGGAGAGGCCACCTACAAAAGTCGTGACGCCTCCAATTCTATGCAATCCGGCAATAACCTCAAGCACTTGCATGATGGTCTATACCCAATCCGGGAAACGGTTTCCAATAAGTTTGACAAGCTCCTGGGCCTTTCTTTGAGGCGAACACCCCTCAATGGCGACGGGAACATATTTTGCAAACGAGAGATATTCCTCACTTGAATCCATCATCCGTTTTAGTTGATACGCAAGATCAAGCGCATCACCGGCGTTAAAAGTCAAACCGCATCCATAGTCACGAACAATCTTTGCTCCTCCCATCCCTCTACTCACTATCAATGGAGCACCCGCATTCAATGCGTCATTGATGCGCATACCCCAAGGTTCGACACGACCAGGTGCAAGAAAGACGGAACATTCACAATAATATTCAAGCAACTTCTCATACCCCACGAAACCAACAAGATCGACATTCATCTTAGCCTTTGAGACTCGCTTACATAGAGTATCATACAACTCACCCTTTTGCGTGAAGACTGCTTTGGGTAAATACCCCCACCCCTTTAAAATCTCCAATGCCTCCACAGCAACATCTTGCCCTCTGCGCCAATCCATCCGCCCAGTCACAAGAATCTTGAATTTACGCCAATTCTCAATGGTTCGTGTTCTGGGTTTAAGCCCTTGAAGTGGTGGCGGATAATACCCAAATGGCAATATCTTATTTGCCGGCCAACCAATTCTTTGCAAGTCCAAAGTCTCATCCCCAGAATAGTTAACGATAAAATCGGCGGTGCTAACTGCTTTAGATATGCGCCTACGCAACAACATATAGAAGAATGGACTTGCCTTGATAGAACGTCTCAACGAGGGGCGAATCCCATTACTTGGAGCTTCCGACCCTATTGCGACCAAGCATCCAAGTCCCTTTGCCATTTCCATAATAGGCATAACATGTGGACTATTCTGATATGTTGAAAACCATTGTGCCCAACTTTTACGCTCCTCAAGCTGTTTCTTGCGCTCTTCAAGCGTTCTCCCAGTCTGCATTATTTCCAGATGAGCGAACTCATCTCGTCTCCAGCCCAATTCAAACCGATCACTATCAATTTCTTCGCATAATATGCGCAGCGGAACTTTTAACTCTTTTGCTAAAGCCTCGTAAAAAGCCATCACTGACCTACAATAGGCAGCTGCCCATATCTGTAACCCATTAATCATTTTCGACCTCTCTATAATGACGTCCCCTATATCTTAGAGTATCAATTCTCCCCTGTATACTTTCAACTGGTGACAGAGAAAGAACATATTTCAAACTCGACATTTTGCTCGTTGCGTATTTTGATAAAACATTTTGATATTCAGAGACTTTCATTGCATGAATAGGATGATTTGGATTGCTCGTAGGAGATTGTGAAAAATTATGTCCGCTCATCTTTGCCTCCGGATGCAACCTCAACCCCCAATTATATCCAGGAAGAGGTTGATATGTTGCATTGCCAAGCCGATAAAACCTATTCCACAACTCAATATCCATAACATAGTTACAATTCTCATCAATGAATCCACCGACTCGATCATACAACGTCTTCGCAAATACAGATGACGGTGCATAAACCTGTATATCACCGGCATCAGCACGAATTTTAGAAAATCGACGGCCACGTGAGCACTTCAATACTCGTAAATCTTGATCCAACCAACAACAACCTCCTGCAAACCATTCACAGGAAGGATTTTGTCTGATTGCTTTCAGAATCCTGTCGATTGCGCCTGGAAACATCACATCATCAGCATTCAGCCATGTAAGATAGCGTCCTTTCGCATGAGCAAATCCCTTATTGAAAGCATTGCTCTGCCCTTTGTCCTTCTCGCTCACCCACCAAGCCAATTCCAGTGCATGATGCCGTATTATTTCCAGTGAATTATCTGTGCTTCCCCCATCAACAACAATTAATTCAGCCTCTGCTGGCTTTTGAGAAAGGACGCTATTCAAAGCAGTCTCCAAGAACCGCCCATAATTATAGTTAGCAACAACAACTGAAAGCGTCTTTATGTTTGTATCATTCATATGCGAAAACGCCCATTTAAAATAGTTGACAAGATTGGAAGATGCTTTTGTATGAATATGTAAAAGCACAAACATATACATATCGAAACAACAATTGAGAATATCATTGTAAAGCTACAAGCAAAAGGGAATCCAATAAAAATATAAGCCCCTATTCTAGCAACCAATGGAAGTACCGCTATATGGCTAACATAAACAAAGAAAGATGCCTCGCCAAGCACATTAGGAAATTTATATTCCACTAGTCTTCCTCCAAGCGAAAACAAAATCAAAACCATCCCTACCTGCAAAAATGGAGAAAGACATTTGGGCATAAAACACTGTTGTGAAAGCAAAAGCATAGTTATCCCTAAAATCAAAAACACAAACCATCTATCACCCCACAAAGCCGACAGTCCAATTCTATTGATTGCCAAGCCTGCACCAATTGAAAAACACGCTATAGAGTAGGTGGGAAATGTGTAGACAACTTTTGACTCCAAACCAAGATAAGTAATTACTCCATCTAACAGGGCAATACCAATAAGCAAAATCGAGAATCGAATCAACCGATACCGCCCCGCTAATATAACCTTAATTATAGGTGCCGCTAATCCATAAATAAATATTGCACGCAAATACCAAGTAGGCATATCAGCAGGGGCGGCAGTTAGACTAAAAATTTTTAATCGAACCCAGTTTAGTAACAGAAAAAGATTATTTGATTCTTGCATTTTCCTAATGCCGAACCAACATGCCATGAAATATCCTATTATGAAAATCATATTCCAACATATATATGGAATGACCAATCTACCAATCCGCTTGCGAATCTTCAACGTGTAACTATCGGAACCAGAAAAAAACACATATCCTGATATAAAAAACAATGTTGGCATTGCTATTGGAGCTATCATCTGTGAACAATAATTCCAAAATGCAAATTCCAGCCCCATATGCTCCACCCATTGCAATACACAAACACTATGTATTACAACAACTAAATAATTTGCCACAAGGCGAATCGTATCGATTTCTTGAAGCCGTTTACTTCCTATATACTTTTGACTCATACTCCATTTCTATCGGGAATTGTAACATGCCCTTATTAATTGCACTTGCCAATAGCAAACATGTTATAAGTAGGCTGATATCTATGCGATCCCCAAATGGACTAAAAAAGATATCCCAAACTGATGAAGGGATAGTCATCACAAAATATCCATACCAGTGTGGAACAACACCTGTATAGTACCTGAAAAATCCATAAATAATGTATAATATATAACACCATAAAACCAATCCAAATATTCCACAGTCAAGCCAAGAAGCCACAATATGTGAATGTGCTGGGATTGAATGACTCATTCCGGTCTTTACCGCATTTATATAGTTTTCATAATCTTGTGCATTTCCATATCGGTCAAGCATTCTTTCTGTATATCCCCATCGGTCAATTGCTTTAGAACCAAATCCCATTATTGGTCTATCGAAACAAGCTCTTAAGCCTATAAAGGTGTGCAATCTCCCAGAAATCAAAAACCCTAAAAAACCATTATTTCGATTATTCGTAATTCGCTCAAACTTCTTTACCGCTTCCTCACCCAACCAACCTCTTGGAGCTGCGAATTGGTATCCAATTTTAAAAATGAATATAACCATAATTAGACTTATCAGAATCAACACAACATGCTTTGATATACTGAACATGGTTCGCCTGTCTTTTCGCCCAATTAAAATCAAAACCACAGATATAAATGTAGCCAAAGAAGCTGATCTTCCGCTACCACCTGAATAAAACAAGAAAAATACTGCAACAAAAACTGGCGCAAGGAAAGAATACCAAAACGGAGTTTTTAAATACCACCCTTGGATTGGTAATGTCAAGAATGCAGAGACGCGATTAGACCAAAATAGAACTCCGCTAGTAACAAGCGCAATGGCTGCCTCACCTTCATATCTAATTCCTCCTCGAACGATGGACGATTCAGGTTGAAATATAAAAATATTCACAATTAACGATAAAGCCATGCCTAATAATATCCATTTCAACCCATCCATGTTTTTTCTTAATAATGAATGTAGGACAACGACACTAGAAAAAACAGCATAAGGAGCAGCTATACCCTTCATCATAACAATTGGATGAATCTTTCCTAACATTGAGGCAATAAAGCAGCCTAAACAGGCTAACAAAGACAACCAGACAATAGTTTTAAACCCCTCTCGTCGTAGAGTTCCATATTTTATCACCAATACAAATGGGGCAACTATAAATATCACCAATTCCGATATTCCAATGCTTCCCATGACATGTATCTGCGTATGTGAGAATAATCCTATCAAAAATAGGATAATATTGGAAGTATGTGCACTCATTGAATACCTTTCAAACTTACTTCTTAATCCACTGTTGAATACGTTTTAATACAAAAATAATTACCGCCATTGGATACATAAAATTAGATGCCAACAACCAAAACAATACCACATTGTCGGTAATAGGGTGTTCCTTTTTAACAACTGAATATGCACGACTGACATCAGGATGATTTATCAACTTGGCAATGCTATTGTACCGATCAAAAAAAGAAGGGAATCTTACATACGACATCATAACAAAAAGATTCCGCGCAGTGCGCATTATCCAAATTGAATCTTCATTTTCAGACATGTTAAAAAAGGGTATAGCAATATTTCTTCTCCATGTAAGAATCTCTTTGAACCAATGAAATGTCAAAGAATTATAACGGCGTGTTACACTCCCTTCATTTTGTATATTGTAATTATACAATCCCTGATGAACAATACCATAGGAACGCACTTTCTGGAAAAAATATAAATTCAAGGCATGATCATCCCACTGCACAAAATCACCATTAGAAAACTTATCAAAATCATATTGATTGCGATACAGTTTATCCCACACCAAAGCTGCCCCGTTACCTTGCAAAAGGATACTGTGCACTATGCGCGTTTTAAATGCATCTTCGTCAAGAATCTCAAATGATCGATCGTTATCGTTCTTTCCCGCTATTCCACACTGAACAATGTCTAAATCATTTTGAACGGCGTAATTATAAAGCGTCTCGTACATATTCGGTTCAATAACATCATCAGCATCTACAAAACCAAAATACGAAGCATTCATTCCCCTCAAACCTGCAAGTCGTGCGGCATAGCCTCCACCATTTTGCTGATGAATCACTTGAACATGATTTTCAATAGCGGCAAATTCATCTGCAATAACAGATGTCCCATCACTTGAACCATCATCAACAATAATGACTTGAATGCTTTTCAATGTTTGCGCAAGTACGCTCCTTATCGTCCTGGCTAAAGTACGCTCGGCATTATATGCAGGAATTATCACTGCAACAGCATATCTATTTGACAACATCTGCACCATTACCATTTCTTCAATCGTAATCGTTTATCAACTTGCTTCCGTAATGTCGCCCGTTCTGTTTCTGAAAGGACTACAAACCAAGCACAGGGGAACATTACACCAAGAACAAGTATCGTCGTAATGACAATACGAAGAAATGAAGCTGGCCAAAGAAACTGTGGTATAACGCCTATTGCTGAAACAAAAATACTTATGCCAACAATCGGAACAACGATCTGCCTGAC
>JAEEGL014159701.1_pt1 | contig 20221 bp, 19 predicted proteins | sample 9134231 | NCBI WGS metagenome assembly JAEEGL01 (sample SAMN16246548, study PRJNA631951) | gut metagenome | biome: gut microbiome; feature: rumen; material: fiber-attached | host: Bos | place: Iran: Karaj | collected 2018-10
AAAAAGAATTTTGTATCAAAAAGTCAGTATGCTCATCATGATTTTGTAAAACTTTCAAGAGCAATATTTAATTTTTTGAGAGGTGAAATAAAATGATAAATATTTTAATACTTTCTCACTGCGAATTAACCAAGGAACTTATAAAAACGGCCGAAGTTATTGCAGGAAAACAAGAAAATTTGTTTTATATCGACCAAGATATAAAAAATGAAAATCTTGCAAGGTTACAAGAGAAGATAAGCGAAATTCTAAAAAAAATAGATAATGAAAAAGGAACTCTTATTTTAACTGATATGCTTGGCGGAACACCATGCAATGCTTCGGTTTTACTTACTAAAAATTTTAATATAGAAGTTTTAACCGGTGTTAATTTACCGATGATATTATCTGCCATTTTTGCAAGCAGAACCGTTCAAAATGCAAAGGAATTAGCAGATAAAGTTTTGGCTGACGGCAAAAAGAGTATGGTAAATGCAAAGCAATTATTATTGGAAAAAATGAATAAATAAGGAGTTAAAACCGTGGGTATTAAAATTGTAAGAATAGACGACAGACTTATTCATGGACAAATAGTTCAAGGATGGCTTAAAACAATAGATGTGGATACAATTCTTATAGTATCGGACGAAGTTGCTAACGATGAGATGCAAAAAATCTTATTATCTATGGCTGTTCCCAGTTCAGTGAAACTCGTGATAAAAAATATAAAAGACGCAACTTATGAAATTACAAACGAAGTATACGATAACGATAAACTTATGATTTTATTTTCAAATCCGCAGGATATAGTAAGAATGATAGATAACGGTGTAAAATTTCAATCCGTAAATATAGGTGGAATGCACTATGCTCATGGTAAAAAACAATTGTTAACCAATTTGTCGGTCGATAAAAATGATGTTGTTGCTTTTTTAAAACTTATAGAAAACGGAATAGAGTTGGAAACAAGAGCTCTGCCTCAAGATGAAAGATATAATGCTGTTATAGATATTCAAAAAGAAGCAGAAATTTTAGGAATAAAATAGGTAAGGTATATAGTAAAATGAAAAAAATTAAATTCGTATTAGGAATACACAATCATCAACCCATAGGAAATTTTAAGTGGGTGTTTGAAAAAGGTTACGAGATTGCATATAAGCCTTTTTTGGAAGTAATGTTAAAACATAAAAACATAAAATGGAATTTACATTCCAGCGGTATGTTGTGGGAGTTTATGTTGGAAGAACACCCCGAATATATAAAAGATATTAAAAACTTAATTTCCAAAGGAAAATTGGAAATTATTTCCGGCGGATATTATGAACCTATTTTATCCGTAATTCCGGATGATGACAGAAAAGGACAAATAAAACAATTATCCGATTTTATAAAAAACACATTAGGTTATGATTGTAAAGGTGCATGGGTCGCAGAAAGAGTTTGGGAACCTTCATTGGTAAAATCCCTTGTCGATACCGGTATAAAATATACAATTCTTGATGATGTTCATTTTATGGCTTCGGGACTTAAAGAAAACGATTTAAAAGGTTTTTATACAACAGAAGATCAAGGTAAAGTTTTAAACGTTTTTCCGATAAGTCAAAAATTAAGATATTTAATACCTTTCCAAGATGTATCTGTTTGTATGGACTATTTCAGACAACTTGCAAATGAAGATAAAGATATTGTTGTTGTAATGGCCGACGACGGAGAAAAATTCGGTATGTGGCCCGGAACAAACAAGCATGTTTATGAAAACGGTTGGTTGGATAAATTTTTAACGGCAATAGAAGAAAATTCCGATATTGTTGAAACAGCAACTTTTTGTGAAGTTCTTGAAACGATGAAACCCTCCGGAAGAATTTATTTGCCTACAAATTCTTATTTTGAAATGTCCGAATGGACTTTGCCGTCAACAGTTCAAAACAGTTTTGATAACTTTATAAAACAAAATGAACACAATGCCGAAGTGAAACCTTTCATTAGAGGCGGTTTTTGGAGAAACTTTTTAAACAAATACGACGAATCTAATAATATGCACAAAAAAATGATTAGATTAAGCAATAAAATTTCCGATAAAAAAGTTTCATATGACAGTGAAATAAAAAAAGCGTTGTTTGCAGGACAATGTAATTGTGCATATTGGCATGGAGTTTTCGGCGGTTTGTATTTGCCGCATTTAAGAAATGCAATATATGAATATTTATTGGAAGCTGAAAATAAATATAATAAAAAATTCGGAGTTAAGAGTTCTTGGTCTAAAGATGATTTTGATTGTGACGGAACGGATGAATTTTTGTATGAAAGTTCACAACAGGATATTTATGTTGACGTTCAAAACGGCGGTAGTATTTTTGAGTTTGATATATTAGACAAGAAATATAATTTTTCTAATGTATTAACGAGAAAATACGAAGGATATCATAAAAAGTTAAAAGAAGCTATAGAAAATAATAATGTAACCGATTCTCAAGAGTTAACATCTATTCATACGGATGCTGTTAAAGTAAAAGAAATAGGTTTGGAAAATCATTTGGTTTACGATTGGTACAGAAAAGCATCTTTGCTTGATCATTTTTTCAATAATGATACAAAATATGAACAGTTATATGGTGTAGGATTCAGAGAAGAAGGCGATTTCGTTTTAGGTAAATACGATGCAAAAGTTATTTCAGGCAGTCTCGAATTAAAAAGACAAGGACATGTATGGTATAACGGTTCTCATTTGCCTGTAGAAGTTACAAAAACAATAAAACCGTTAAAGAAAGACGGATATGAAACAGATTATAAAATAAAAAATATTTCGGATGTCGATATAGATTTTACATTCGGTGTTGAACAAGTATTTGCTTTTTCCGAAATAACAACCGATGATATGAAGGAAATTAAAAACAAAAAAGTTTGGGTAAGAAAAGATAAAAATTTAGGTGTTAGTATAAAATTAACAAGTTCAAAGACATGTGATTATTGGGTTGTTCCCATTAATACTGTTTCCACTTCGGAAAACGGTTACGAAAAAACTTATCAGGGAACGACGGCAGTTAGTGTTTATAAATTTAATTTAGCTAAAAACGGAAGTTTCTCTTTTAAAATAAAAACGGAAGTTTTAAAGAATAAATAATTATGGACCATATAATATTATTTTCAATAATAGGTGCTGTTTTAAGTGCCGATATAACAATGTTCGGTCAATTTATGATTTCAAGACCGATATTTTGCGGGCCTTTGTTCGGATACATTTTAGGTGATATTCATACGGGATTATGGATTGGTATGATTGTTGAGATGATGTGGATAAATGCAATTCCTATGGGTGTATCCGTTCCGGTAGATTTAACAATGATGACAAGTTTGGCTGTTATATGGTCGTGTTCTTTTTTTCAAGGTAATCAGGAAAGTGCGATTTTTGCATTGTCGATAGCTATTCCTTTTGCTTATTTGTATAAAGAGGTTGATTTGGCCGGACGATTATTTAACACTAAAATTATGCATTGGGTTGAAAGGGGACTTGAAAAGGGATACGAAAGCAGAATAAAAAAAGGAATATATTTGGGCTTGATATTTTTCTTTATAAGAACATCCGTTATGTATGGAGTATTATTGTTCTTAGGCGGATTGTTATATAAAGAAATGTATTCGTATTTACCTGTACAGGTAATGGTAGCATTTAAAAAAGCATGGTATTATTTACCTGTTTTCGGGTTCGGTGCCGTATTATATAATTTCAGGAATATAAAAATACCGTTTATAAATATAAAGAAACAAAATGATTAAAAATTTTATTTTTTTAAGAACATTTTTTTTACAGGCTTTGTGGAACTTCGAAAGATTACAAAATATAGGATTTTTGTATATTTTGTATCCGGTATTTAAAAGCTTGTATAAAGATAAAGAACAAAGAAAACAAGCATTATTAAGGCATATCGGCTTTTTCAATACTAATCCGTATATGGTAAGCATAATAATTGCAATGGTTATCAATTCCGAAAAGGATATTGCTTCAGGAAAAGAAACAAACATAAAAAAACCGGAAATAATAAAATCCGTTATGGCAGGTCCCACGGCAGCAATAGGTGATTCTTTTTTTTGGGGAACCTGGAGACCTTTTGTTTCTTTTGTAGCAATATTGATGATTATTCTTTCAATGAATATGTTCAGTGTTAGTTTGTTATGGATAGCACCGATAATGTTTATTGTAGTATATAATATAGTTCATTTATCTTTTAGGTATTGGTCTTTTATGGTAAGTTTTAAATTAAACGAGAAATTGATAAAACTGATTTCAAAATTGGAAATAAAGTATATCGTCGATACTTTCAGATTAATAGGACTGGTAATAATTACTCTTGCAATATTCTTTTATTTTAAAACATTCGGCTTAATTCCGGTTATCGATGCGGATTTGCATAAATTAATTTATCCGGATGTATTGATATACGGTGCAATATTCGGAATAAGCTTTTTATTAGGCAGAATAAGACCGGTTATAATGTTTTATTTTGCAATAATTTTTAGTTTTATATTAGGTTATTTGGGGATATAAAAATGAAAGAAAAAAATGTTAAGATTGTTAACAAGTTGGGATTACATGCAAGACCTGCTTCTTTAATTGTTCAAACAGCTATGGCCTTTTCTTCCAATATATATATAATTAAAGATGAAATAAAGGTTGACGCAAAAAGTATTATGGGGATATTGATGCTTGCCGCTGCTTGCGGTACGGAACTTACACTCAGAACTGAAGGTTCCGATGAGGAACAAGCATTGGAAAAGATGGTTGAAATATTTAACAATGGTTTTGGAGAGGAAATATAATGAAACAAAATAACATTATTTTAAATGGTATTGCGGCTTCTTCCGGGGTTGCGATAGGTAAGGTTTTTGTTTTGGAAGAGGATGAATTTCTTGTAACGAAAAAGGAAATTTCCGGTGCTCAAATAAAACAGGAACTTTCTCGTTTAAAAGATGCTATGGAAAAAACCAGGTTAGAATTGGTAGATAATCAAAAAGAATTGAATAAAATGTTGGGTGAAAATTATGCTAAAATTGCCGATGCGCATTTACTTATTTTAAATGATCCGATGATTAAAGACGAAATTGAAAAGTTGGTAAATAAAGGTGTAAATGCCGAATATGCAATACATAAAGTTGTAGATAACTTTTCCAAAACATTTGATTTAATAGATAATGAATATTTCAGAGAAAGAAAACATGACCTTTTAGATGTTGCGAAAAAGGTAATGAGAAACCTTTTGGGTAAAGCAAAAAAAAGTTTAACTGATTTGGAAGAAGATTGTATTATCGTAGCAAATAATCTTACTCCTTCGGATACTGTTAATATGAAAGAAGTTATGGTGAAAGGGTTTGTTACCGAAATAGGAGGAAAAACTTCACATACAGCCTTGGTTGCACAAAGTCTTGAAATCCCTGCCGTTGTCGGACTAAAAGATATAACACATAAAGTTAAACAGGGAATGCCTATAATTGTTGATGGTAATCTTGGTTTGGTAATTTTGGATCCGTCTCAGGAAACTATAGAAAATTATAAAAGAGAATATGAAATTCAAATTTCAAATAAAAAAGAACTTGAAAAGTTTAAAGATTTACCTGCAATAACTACAGACGGAAGAGAAGTTATATTGGGTGCAAATATAGAAAATCCGGAAGAAGTAAGAGCCGCTTTAAGACATGGCGCAAATGCTATAGGATTATACAGAAGTGAATTTTTGTATATGTCTAAAAAAACTATGCCTACCGAAGAAGAACACTATAAGAATTACAGTAAAGTAGCTAAGATGATGATGCCTTATGAAGTAATTATAAGAACTATGGATTTGGGCGGGGATAAAATTGCAAGATTAGGCCTTATGAATATAGGAAGAGAAGCTAATCCTTTTATGGGATTAAGAGCAATAAGATTTTGCCTGAAGTATCCTGATATATTTAAAACGCAATTAAAAGGAATTTTAAGAGCTTCTGTTCACGGAAATATAAAAATAATGTATCCTATGATTTCGAGAATATCCGAAATAAGACAAGCTAATAAAATATTGGAAAAAGCTAAAGAAGAATTAAGAAAAGAAGGTAAACCTTTCAGAGAAGATATTGGAGTCGGAGTTATGATAGAAGTTCCGTCGGCATCTGTTATATCGGGTATTATTGCAAAAGAAGTTGATTTCTTATCAATAGGAACAAATGATTTAATTCAATATACAATGGCTGTAGACAGAGTAAATGCGGATGTTGCACATTTATACGAACCTATGCATCCGGCAATTTTGAGATTATTAAAAAACATAATAGACTCTGCTCATGCAGCCGGGAAAAATGTCGGTATGTGCGGAGAAATGGCAGGTGATCCGCTGTATACTGTGATTTTGTTAGGTTTGGGACTTGATGAATTTAGTATGTCTGCCGTTCAAATACCGAAAGTAAAAAAGATTATAAGAAATGTTTCAAAAGCAGAAGCTAAGAAGTTAGTAGAGCAATTGTTTAATTGTAAGAATATGAACGAAGTTAATTTAGTGATGAAAAAGTTTAAATACAGATAGATTTTGTTTGTTACGTTTTAATTATCCGTATTCTCGTAGTGTATTATATTATCACGACCTGTATTTTTAGCTTGGTAAAGTGCATTGTCCGCATTTCCTACCAATGTATCTATATCCATACCTTTTGTATATTTTGCAAGTCCTATACTTATCGTTATAGAAAAAGATTTTTTACCGGATTTAAAAATAACATCTTTTATAGACTTTCTTATTTTTTCTGCAATTTCCATAACTTTTTCTTTAGATATTGTCGGGAGTAATACTATAAACTCTTCACCGCCGTATCTGCCGGCAAAATCTCCGTGTCTTAAAGAATCCTTAATTGTTGTAGCGGTTTTTTTGAGAACTTCATCACCGATTAAATGTCCGTAATTGTCATTAATTTTCTTGAAATAATCGATATCCAACATCATTATATAGAAATCGGTATTATATCTTTTTGCTCTTTCTATTTCCGAATATAATTTTTCAATAAAGAATCGTTTTAAAAATAATCCGGTTAATCCGTCAATTCTTGCTTTTTCTTTAAGCTTTGAAAAAAGAACTATTCTTTTTGTACCCAATCTCAGGTGTGGAATGAATAATTCTCCTTCTTCCAAATAAATTTGAGAATATTCGGGTTCTACAACCAAAAATACACAAGAATTTACTTTGTTATCTAATACCATCGGCCAAGCGACTACAGGCTTTTCTTCTATTTTAAATAAAGATTTAATAATGGCCGGACCTTTTAGAGAAAGAACTTCTTCATTGTTATTTATCAATGAAGTCCATTGTTCTTTTTTCTGTTCACTTAATCTTGATAAAATTTTTAAGTTTTGAGTATCATCACCGGTATTATAGTTTGTCGTTGTTATAACCGCATAAGAAACACCGACTCTTGTTGCTAAAACATTAAGCAGCGCATTTGCCGTATCTTCGGGAATATCCATGTTTTTGGTTAAATCTTTAGATATTATATAGAAGTGTGTTATTCTTTCTAACTTCTTTTCCAACAATATTCTTTTTTCAATAAGACTTTTTTCTTCGTTAATCAGTTCTTCTTTGTAGAATTTCAATTCATTGTTTCTTCTTTGTAAATTAGGATATTGCATTACATTCTTTGTTGAAAATAAAAGTAATACAGGTATGGTAGACATAAATATTAAAAATATTATTAAAGTTTGATACGAAAATCCGAAAGAAAAAACAGATGTGATTATTGCAGTAGTGCAAAAAGCAACATAATAAAGAATGTTTATTTTTTTAGATAACATCGATAGAGGTAAAAGTGTAAGGATTATTATATATTTAACATAAAAAGCATTTACTTTATTATAAATGATAAAAAAACACAACAATATGAGAAATAGTTTAAAATAAAACAGTATCTTTTTCATTTTTTTTCTTTATTATAAACACAAGTTTGGTTTCTTCCGTTTTCTTTTGCATAATACAAAGCATCATCTGCTTTTTTTATAAGTTCATCCGGTGTTTCTTCCGTAGTTAGTTCTGCAATACCTATACTTATTGTCTTTTTTATTTGTATAGGTCTGTAACTTTCTATCGGCATGAAGAATTTTTCTTCTTCCACCATTTTACGAACTTCCTCAAGAATTTTATAACTTTCTTGTATTGTAGTATGATACATCAATACTGCAAATTCTTCTCCACCGTATCTTGCCAAAACATCGACGGATCTGAATCTTCGTCTTAATATATTAGATAACTGTTTTAAAAAAGTATCTCCGGCCAAATGCCCGTAAGTGTCGTTAACTTTTTTAAAATAGTCAATATCTATCATGGCTATACTTATCGGAATAGAATTGGTTTTTGCTCTTTCTATTTCTTCTTGTAATCTTTCTATGAAGTGAGTTCTTGTATATAATCCTGTAAGACCGTCGGTTATTGCGAGAGCTTCCACTTTTTTAAATAACATTGCGTTGTTTAAAATTAATCCTATTAAACTTGCCAGAATAGATAATAATCTTAAATCGTAATCATCAAATAATTCTTTTTTATCTGTAGAATAACCTTTTATTGCACCCCAATAATTATTTTCTATTTCTATCGGAACAACAACCAAAGATATAGTGTTTTTATAATCGGTTTCTGTAAACCTTCTGTCTTCTTTTGTATTTGTTATTAATAACGGAACTTTGTTGAATTTTGAATAGTTTACAAAAATATCTTTACTGGAATGTCTTTTAATGTTCCATCTTCCTTTAGAGATAAACTGTTTAGTCAAATTTTCCAATAATTTTATAAGCTCTTTTTCGTCCATGGTATTTTCTATTGAGTTAATCATTTGCTCAAAAGATTGGAATATTTGCATTTTTTGATTAATGGCGTTTATTTGATTTTCATTATCTGTTATCGATGATTGTATTAAAGTTATATCTCTGTCTAATACTTCATGTTCTACTTTCAATTTTATTTTTTCGGATATCCACAATTGTCGATATTTTTCAATTGAAATAAAAACTACAATTATCCATAAAATTTCGAATATCAATAAAAATTTATTGAATGTACCGGTTGTAGCAATTGTAAATACACCTGCCGATACGGCAAAAGCAAGCAGTACTCCGCCAAAAACGCTTCCGGAAAAGATATACATTATTAAGAAAACCAAAAATATTATCGGGAAAACTAATATCGGATATTGGAATAAAAAGAAAACCCAAATAATAAAACATATACCTGAAAAAACAGGTATAATAACCGTTTTAAAAATATCTAAGAAAAAGACTCTGTTTTTTTTAAAGCTTTTTAGTATCATTCTTTTTTTTCTTATAAAATTTTAGTAATTCCGTATCTATTTCATCTTTTAAGTTTTTGTCTTTTATATCGAAAAGTTTTGTCCATTTATCTTTTCCTTTTATCGAAGGCCAAGCAACCCATAATCCGTATTTGCCGTTAAGAATATTACAATTTATTTCAATATCGTCATTGAATATTACAGACATAAAAGCCAATATCGTTTTGGGATTTTTTACAATACTGCATTTGTTTATTTTATATTCTATTTTCCCTTTGGAATTATTGTTAACGGTTTCTTTTTTGTTTATTACATTTATTATGTTTGTTTTAAAATCTCTGTTTAAAAAATAAAAAAAGTAATGTTTATTGCCCTTGTTTTCGTAGAAGGGGGATATTAAGTTATTGTTTTCCAATGTAAAATCGGAAAGTTGTAAAGTATTATTAAATTCTATATTTATTTTATTGTTAGTGTTTGAAAGTTTGGTTATATTTAAGTTCGCAGCACAAATTTCTATAGAAAGTAATAATAAAATCGATAATAAAATAAAAAATTTTTTTAAATACATAACACAAAACCTAATATAAATATCCTTAATATTCAATCTTTATTTATCAAATAAATCCAGAAAATAATTTGAGTTGCCGTCTATGTTTTTTGATAAGTAAAAGATATATGTGCTTTTTGTCTTAAATAATAATATTATGCAAGAATAAAATCTTGAACAAACAATAAAAAGTTTCTTGAAAAAATCTTTAAAGCCGCCGATTAAAAAATATTCAATAACTTGAGGCAACCCGTAACCTATTATGCAGCTTTTAAATAATTCTTTAAAAATATAAAATTTGTTTGATGCTTTCATTTTCGGTGTATCAGAATAAATTCTTTGCCCTATAATTATATTTATAGGCATTTTTTTGTTTTCTATTCTATCTTTAAAAAAATCATAAGAAATTAATTTTTTTTGTCCGAATTTTCTTCTGTTAAAAGTTGTTATAAAATTATTCGGAATATAGCTTATATCACAATCGTTGCAAACACCGATTCTTATCGGGAAAGGATGAATATTACCCTTTCTGTCTGTTATCGGAGTATCATCGGATAAAAGTTTTATTTTATCATTCTTTAATAAATTCATTAATAAAGTGCTTTTACCTCCGCCTTGCGGGAGTATACATATATAAATTTCATCATTATAGGAAAAAGAAGCGGAATGTATTCTGTGAAAGCCTTTTAAGTCTAACAGTTCTCCTGCTTGAGAATGTAATAAGAGATAAGATATTTCGTATAACATATCTTCATCTAAAGAAAAAATATCGGCTGTTCTTTTTTCTTTATCGAATATAACAAGACATTTATTATTGTAATCCGCATATCTTATATTGTTGTAATCGTAACATATACAATCTGTTTTATACATTGACGCTTGAATTTTGGGTATTTGGTCATAAGGCGGATTTTGTAAGTTTATATTTATACTTATTTCTTTTTTTGAAACGGTTTCTTTTTCCGAACAAAAATATTTAAAGTCTGATGTTATTCTATCGACTGTATTTTCATAACCGGATAATGTAACGGGTATTCCGTATATGTTTAATAAACTTTTTTTATTTTCCATAAAAACCCTTTTGTTATTCCTACAATAAAGCCATATCCGTATATTAAATGAGATAATATTGTAGTTATAAATATTATTGCAATATCCAACAATTTTAATTTATGTGCGAAAAATGTTACCAAAGTATTAAACAAAATAAGCAATAAATATATGTTGAATAAAACAAGAGTCATCTTACCGAAACAGGTACATATCAAGTATAGTATAAACAATGTCGGAAAAAGGAAAAATATTTTTATGCTTGAAGGCATCATTACAGACATAATACCTCTTCCTTTTCCGGAATTGTATACTTGTTTTAAAAAATTTTTTAAAGTTGTTCTTCTATGATGAAATACTATTAATTCGGGAGTATATAACATTTCTACATTATGTTTTTTTAAATGTTCCAATAATAAATTTTCTTCATTATAGTGTAATAATTTATTGAATTTCAGGTTGTGTTTTGTAAATAAATCTTTTTTTATCACTAAATTACATAAAATAAGTTCTGTATCATCAGTTAGTCTGTCTTTCCCTTTTTGATAATAACGGGCACTCATTTTATACGACATTAAAAAAGTTGACAACAAAATTCCGGTAAGATTCTGAAATCTTGAAGAAAGGGGAGGTGTTAAATTCGGACCTCCGATAACTCCTATAAAAGGATATTTCTCTATTTTTCCCGTTATTATTTTTATATTGTCTTTATCTATAAAGGTGTCGTCGTCTAAAAAATAAATATAATCGGATTTTATGTTTTCTATTCCTATATTTCTTGCATCGGATTTATTAATTTGTTCTTTTAAAATTATGAAATCGATTTTGGAATAATTTTTCATTGTTGCCGTAAGAAAAGTATTTATTTGTTGATTTTCTCCGTTAACAACGACAAAAATATCTGCATTGAATTTTATTAAAGAATTTATATTCTCTCTAAGATAATCAATTCTGTTATTTGAAGAAATAATTAGTGTAGTTATAGTTAAATTCATTTATTGTTTTTAAATTTAGTTGCTATATAAAGTTGTTTCCCGGATTTTATTGCATCTCCTAACATATATCCGTTGGTACAAGTAAGCCAACAATGGCATTTTCTTGAATTAAAGAAAGTTCTTACATCGTTTGCTTGTTTACTGCTCCAAAGAGTATCAAAATCCGTTTTCCTTAAATCTCCGGCAAACATATTTTTATAAACCGGACAAAAATAAACTTCTCCGAACGGATTTATCATCGCATATTTTTCTCCGCACGGACAGTTTGGAAAATATCTTTTAGGATTTTTTATATATTTTATTATGTAATATAATGCCAAAAATTGTGAAGTTAAACCTTCATTTTGTAAAAAAATATCTTCTTTAAATTCCGTTATTCCGCATTCGTTGGCCATTTTTGTCGTTATTGTATTTATTTGTTCTTCAATAATTTGCAGAGCATTATCTTGCCAAACAAATTGTTTGGTTTCTTTTTTTTGAACAAACATTTGAAATGATACATGATAACCTTTTGAATGACACCAATCGTAAACATCGACTATTTTATCGCAGTTGTTAGGAATGATTGTAAAGTTTAAACTGAAATATACTTCGGGAAAATTCTGTTTTAAAAATTCAAGGTTATTTGTTAAATTCTCAAAAGCTCCTTTTTGTCCTCTGATTTTATCATGATCTATTCCTATACCATCAATAGAAGATCCTACGGATATTTTGTATAAACCGGTTTCTTGCTTTATTTTGTTTAATGTATCAAAGACTATATTCTTATCGAATAAATTTGAAAGTATTAATATTTCTGTTTGAGGATAACTCTGCCTTAAAAAATAGACTATTTCATTTAAATCTTTTCTTAGAAAAGTTTCGCCGCCGCTTAAAACTATAAATCTTATATCTTTCAAATATTTTGAGTTAGTTACTAAATTCTTAATTTCTTCAAGAGTAATATCCGCTTTGGTGTCGTCTATCCAATGTCTTAAATTGCACATAATACAAGAAGTGTTACATCTATATGTTAATTCAAAATGTAATTCTTCAGGATTTTTACAAGATATATCTTTTGGTGTTGTTGTTTTTTCTATAAATTCACCGAATTTGTAAATAAAATCTTTTAAATCTTTCAATTTAATGCCTCTAATTCTTTAGTATATTTTTGCTCTAAATCTTTATCTGTTATCTGTTTGGCTATAAAAATAAGTTTTTCGCAGATTTCTTTGGATTTGAATTCTTTTTCAAAAGAATTAATAAAACATTCTTTTGCATTTAAATAATTTTTATCATAAAAATAATATTCGCCCAACTGGAACCATTTGTCGGGTTTTACCGCACTTATACCGGAAGTTTCCGGATATTTTAATTTTATTGCCATATCACAGAACTTTTCGTATCTTTCAAATCTTTTAGCATAATCGTTGTTTACGGACTTCCAATATAAATGATGATCGGCTTTTGTTATACCGAATTTTTCGGGATTATTTTTAACATAAGTACATTTTTCCAATGTGAAAAACGATTGACTTGCAAGTATAGAGTTAACATAAGGTCTTGCTTTGACAAGAAAATTTAATGTCTTTTCGAAATCCTCGTCTGTTTCTGTAGGAAAACCGCACATCATATTTATTTGGAACGCAATACCGGCTTCTTTTGTGTTTTTAAATAATTCTATGGCTTTAGGTATTTGGAATCTTTTGTTCATCGAATCCAAAACTTTTTGAGAACCGGATTCTACTCCGTATCCTAACCATCCGCAACCTGCTTTTTTCATCTTTTTTAACAACTCTAAAGTCATATCATCTCTAACGACAGCTTGACCTGCCCACGAAATTTTTATGTTGTTTTGAATTATTAAGTCGCAAAATTCTTCAAGATTTTTTAAATTACCGTTTAATAACAAACCGTTAAAATAAAAGTAATTTATTTGCGGAAAATCCGTTATATGTTTTTTTACCTGTTCGAATAATTTTTTTGCAGACATATATCTGTATTTAGGCCAAAACAATCTTTCGTAACAAAAATGGCAAGCGTTAATACATCCGCGGCAGTCAAGTAAATCAAGCCTGTTTGTTTGTTCGTATTTGCTGTTTATAATATCATCTTTGAAATCCGAATAATCCGGTATAGGTAATGTGTCTAAATCTTTAACATATTCTCTTTGTCCGCAATCTATGACTTCATTATTTCTTTTCATTAAAAAACCTTCGCATTCCGGTAAATTATTTATGTTGAAATTGTTTTGTAATTTTTCCAGAAGATTTTTTAACGGGATATCCGCTTCGCCATAACATACATAATCTATAAAATCTTGTTTGGCAAAATCATAAGCCATTTGAGTTTTTGCGGCTTTATGACCTAAAAAGATAACAACAGCATCTTTTTTGTATTCTTTAATTTTTTTTGCTACGGCATAACTTATATTTACTGACGGAGTGTGAGTGTCAAATACAAAGACTTGTGCTCCTGTAGACAAAATTTCGGTTATAGATTTTTCAGCGTTTGAAACTTTTAAAATTGTGTCCGTAAAAGTATTATTTTCCCAAACAGAATAAAAATCTCTGTTTTCCCAATATTTTCTGTTTTCTTGTGTTGCTTGCCAATAAAATTTATTGTTTAAATCAAAACAAAAAGTCTCATGCCCCAAACTTCTCAGATATGTTGAAAAATATGCAAGTATGTATGGGGGGCAATATCTTACCCACCAAGGACATTTTATAAGTGCGACTTTCATTTGTTATCTTTCCTCATCAACAATCCATTTATATTCATCGTTTGGACACATTTCGGCTTCACATGGCATAGGTTTATCGTGTAACCTGAAATTCGGATCGAAGATGTTTCCTATAGGTTTATGACTTAACGGTCCGCATCTTGTAACTGTTCCGTCAGCTTTGATAGATGCATATATATAGCCTGCTCTGCATAGTTTTCCTTTTGTTTTTTGTCCTTCAAGATGATATTTTAATCTGTCTAAATCACCCATATAAGGTTTCATCATTTCTTTTTCTTCTTTCGTGTATGCATCAGGATATTTTTTACCGCCGTATTCTCCGTGGAAAGCGGCCAAAGCCATTACTATTCCGTGTTTTTTAAATATATCGTCATAATATTTTATTTTGTCCATATTCGGTGGATATGCTAAATAACAAACACCGCCTTTAAATCCATATTTGTAAAGGTACAAAACTTTTTTTATGAAAGGTTCTATTTTACTTTCAAGCGGATGAAAGTTCATATCGAGCCTTACTCTTTCCGGATTTAATTTTCTTGCGAAAGTGAACATGTCTCCGGATAATTGACATGTAACTTTTACCGTATGTTTTTTTGATATGGCTTCTATAAGTTCGACGAAATTCGGATATAACATAGGTTCTCCGCCCGTTACCATTAAATCACATTCTCCGTATAAATCATATAATCTGTCCCACAATGCAATCATTTCAGATAGCGGGGGATATTTGTTATATTTATCCATTTCTTCCCATACCTTATCAAACCAGCAATAAGGACATCTGAAATTACATCTGTAGTGAGAATCCCAAACAAAACTAACTTTTCCTCTGTTATCCATAATTTTTTCCCTTTTAATAATATTATTTAAAATAAAACATATACAAACGGTACTACGGCACTGCTTTTTGCAAATACAACAAGAAGTCCTAAAATGAGAAATACTAAGAACATGGGTAACAACCACCAAGCCTTATGTTCCCAAAAAAATTTCCAAAAGTCCTTAAAAAACTCTTTCATTAATATTCTCCTTTTATCTTTGAACTTTCATATTGTTATAATACATATCTTCAACTTCTTTAAGCGGACCGAAAGCCATTTGATTTCCGTGGTCTATGTATAGCGCATTTGTACACAACTTTTTTTCTTCTCCGAGACCATGAGAAATAAATAAGATGGTATGACCTTCATTAAGAACTTTTTCAAACGCTTTAGCACATTTTTTTTGGAAAGCGATATCTCCTACGGATAAAACTTCATCAACAAGAATAATTCCTTGCAGAGTTTGTATAACTGTTGCAAAAGCAAGTCTTGAAATCATTCCGGAAGAATATTCTCCGAGTTTTGCACCCATGAATTTGTCAAGTTCCGCAAATTCCACAATGGCATCCATTTTTTTATCTATTTCTTTTCTCGATATCCCGTGCAATGCCCCGTATAAATATACGTTTTCTATTGCAGTAAATCTTAAATTAAATCCCAAGCCCAATTCAAACATGCAAGAGACATTTTCCGTAATATTAAATGTGCCGGATGTTTGTTTCATTATTCCTGACAAGATTCTAAAAAGAGTTGTTTTTCCTGCACCGTTATGTCCCATTACGGCTATCATTTCTCCTTTTTTTACGGAAAAAGAAATGTTTTTTAATGCCCAAAAATCCGTTTCAGGGTAATCACCGCTTAATTTGTATCTTAAAGATGTAAAGAAAGTTAATCTTTCTCTTGTCCCTATTTTGAACTTTTTAGATAAATTATTAGTTTGTATTACAATATTACTCATTGTATTTTTTCCACAAAGTATCCTTCAAATTTTTTAAACAAAATATATCCTATCGTAAAAAATATTATTGAAATAATAAGTGTATACAATAACCCCTGTAATTCCGGAAATTTCCCGTCTAACAAAATTTCTCTGGTTGCTTTTATAACATGTGTCATAGGGTTTAATAATATAACATTTCTTTTAAACGGAGAAAGCATATCCAAACTATAAAATATAGGTGTTAGAAAAAATCCCATTGTTGTTATTATAGACCAAATTCTTGACATATCTAAGAAGTATACACCTACCAGAGATAATATCAATGATACGGATATTGTGAAGAATAGTGTTAAGAATAAGATAGGTATAAGGAATAAAATGTTTATTGAAATAAAACCTTTTATGAAAGCACAAAATATAATCAGTATGGCCAGTTCCAATACATGTGAAAATAAAACAGCAAGAACCGAAGCATAAATAATACATTCTTTCGGGAAAGCTATACTTTTTACAAAATTGCTATATCTCATTATGGAACCTATTGATGCGGTTGTGGCACCTGAAAAAAAGTTCCATTGAACCATACCTATAATCATATATAACGGGAAATCCTTTATTGTTTTCATCCAATCTGCAAAAATGGTATATAAAACACAAAAGAAAAGTAACGGATACAGAAGAGTCCACAGAAATCCTAAAATAGTTCCCTGATCTCTTAATCTGAAATCCGAAAAAGCAAGTTCCCATATCATTAAAAAATATTTTTTTATACTCTTTTTCATTATCTTAAAGATTATATTATTTATAAAGATATTTGTAAACAAAAACAGTATAAAAATGAAGATTTTTGTTATTTGTTTAATAAAATGCTAAAATATCTAAAATTTTATTAAGAGAAAAAAATGAAAAAAATAATAAGTTTGGTTATTGCTTTTTTGTTTTGTTTTGAGAGTTTTTCGTTTGCAAATTATGAAGGATATAAATCTTATTTGAAAGGTTTACTTTCTTTAAAAAAAGGAAAAACGGAAGTTGCTATTTCGGAATTTGAAAGAACTTTGTCTTATGATCCGAATGCTACGACTGTTTATAAAGATTTAGCTTTGGTTAATATGCAACAAGGAAACATTTCCGCCGCATTGGAAAGTGCAAAAAAACTCCAGGAACTTGAAGGGGATAATGTTAAAACCCAAATGTTTTTGGGAGCTTTTTATCTTTCAATAAATGAAATAGCATTGGCAAAAAAATCTTGGGAAAAAGTTTTAGAACTTGAACCGGAAAATGAAATGGCAACAGTGTATTTGGCATCTTATTATTATTCAGACAATAAACTTAAAGAATCTATTGATTATTGGACAAAATTTCTTGAACAACAACCGGAATCGGCTGAAGGATATTTTCAGTTAGGATTAACACAAGAAAAGCTTGGTATGCTTGATGAAGCTTTGGAATCTTATAAAAAAGTAAACGAAATAAAATCGGAAGCACAAGAAGGTTATTTGGCGAGAGCAAGAATTTATGAAAATAAAAAAGAGTATAAACTTGCAATACAAGAATATAAAGAATATGCAAAACTTTTTTCCGGAAATGTTGCTATATTAACATATTTGGGCAAATGTTATTTTGAAGAGAAAAAATATGCCGAAGCCGAAGAAGTTGTTTTAAAAGCAAAAGATGTAGCGCCCGATAATATAGTTTTAAATTATTTATTGGGAATGATATATGAAAAGCAGGGAAAAATAGATGATGCCATAAGTATATTCGAAAATATAATAAAAAAAGAACCTACGGCATCGAATTATACAAGATTGGGTTATTATTATGCGTTAAAGCAAGATTATAAATCCGCAGAAAAGCAGTTTGATAAAGCATTGGAGCTCGAACCGTTAAATTCCGAAATTTTATATTTGGCAGGTTTAAACTATATTGATTCAAAAAAATATAAAAAAGCAAAAGAAGTTTTGGAACAATCATTATATTTAAGACCGGATTTTTTGGATGCAAAATTTTATTTAGCTTTAACTCATGATAAATTAAAAAATTTTAGTATGACGGAATATTTATTAAAAGAGATACTGGAAACAGATCCTAATAACGAAAAGGCATTGAATTATCTTGGTTATAGCTATACGGATAAAACCATTCATTTGGAAGAAGCAGAACAAATGCTCACAAAAGTTATAAAATTAAGACCTAATGTTTCTGCGTACTTAGACTCTATGGGATGGCTGTATTATAAAAAGAAAAATTATGAATTAGCGGAAAAATATATTTTCGATGCAATAAATACAACACCCAAAGTGTTTGATAAAGATGTTTATGAACATTTAGGTGATACCAGTATTGAACTGAAAAAATTATCACAAGCTTGGTTGGCTTATGCAGTTGCTTGTGATTTAGGTTCAAAAACAGCAAAGAAGAAACTAAACTTATTGGATAAGAAATTTGCACAAGAAAAAGACTTACAAAAAGAAAAATTTAAAGTTATAGGTGAAAGAGCAATACTTAATTTTCATAGATTGGCATCGTTAAAAGCCGGATACAAACTTAATATAAAAATGAACAAGACAACGATATCATCATATATGTCTGCCTTGTTTGTAAGGAAATACGGAATACTTTTTGAATTCCCGCCGAAATTGTCTTTCCAAGGCGGAAGTGTTTATGTTAACGATGATAACGTTGAATTTAATCCGCAAGCAATGAAAGAAAATATTCCGGAAGAGTTTACAAATATGTTCGATTTTGTACAACTTATTTTATCCAAAGATTTTGTAAATGTGTTGTTCTCGGGAGAAATGTATAAAAAAGGTAGTGTTGCCGTATATAAAAACAAAGAATATACAATAACAGTAGATTTGAATAAAGGAATGTTTAAAGAATTTGAAAAACAAGGTTCTTTTAATTTAAAAATTAATACATATAAGACTTTTAATAATATTTCGCAAATTCCTTCAAATGTGCTTTTTACGGCCGAAAAAACGAAATTCAAATGTGTATGTGAGTTAAATAAAACATCAAATATATCATCACCTGATTTACAAAAAATTTCCGGGGTAAATAATAATGATAGTGAAAGCTCCGGCCAAAATTAATTTGTTTCTTGAAATATTAAATAAAAGACCGGACGGATATCATAATATAGAATCCGTTATGCATACCGTTTCTTTGTTTGATATTTTGGAATTTTCACCGATTCAAGAAGATAAAATAGAACTTACCTGCGATAATATGCAGTTGTCATCCGATATCAAAAAAAATCTTGTTTATAAAGCTGCCGAAAAATTTAAAGAACAATATAATATAAAGCAGGGAATAAAAATAAAACTTACAAAAAATATTCCTATGGGAGCAGGTTTGGGCGGGGGATCATCCGATGCTGCAGCAACAATAGTTGCTTTAAATAAAATATGGAATGTTAATGATGATACAAAAAACTTGGAAATTTTAGGTGCGAAGTTAGGTGCGGATGTTCCTTTTTTTATGACGGGTGGTGTTGCAAAAATTTCCGGAATAGGAGATGTTGTTGAGAAAATAAATACGAGATTAAATTTTGATTTTGTTTTAGTAAAACCCGATTTCGGTGTATCTACTCCATATGCTTACTCGAAGGTGAAATTCCCATTGACAAATTTTCATAAAATTAGTAAAATCATCAACAACCTTGAAAAAGGTATGTTTGATTTTGAAAGTGCAAAAGATCTTTTTTTTAATAGGTTTGAAGATTTTATCTTTGACGAGTATCAAGAAATAAAACAAATAAAGGAAGTTCTTGAAGATTTGGGGTGTGCGAGTTTGATGTCGGGTTCCGGGGCTACTGTTTTTGGTTTAGTTCATGATAAAGAGAATATAGATTTTATCTTAAATGAATTAAAAAAA
>JAEEGL015704896.1_pt1 | contig 20221 bp, 19 predicted proteins | sample 9134231 | NCBI WGS metagenome assembly JAEEGL01 (sample SAMN16246548, study PRJNA631951) | gut metagenome | biome: gut microbiome; feature: rumen; material: fiber-attached | host: Bos | place: Iran: Karaj | collected 2018-10
ATGCGCACCGGCAAGAAGTTCCACAGCGCCGACGAGCGGATCTTCCGCGAGGCGGAGCGGATCCTCTTCGGCGAGTTCGGCTACGTCCTCGGGATCGAGCCGGCGGAGGTCGGGGATTTCATCCGGTCAAGACTCGAGAAGTAACGAAACGGGACGGTTCTCGCACACGAAAAACGGTTCTCAGTATAGACGCAGCCGGGGACGGTCCTGAGCACACAAAAACGGTTCTCAGTATGAGAACCGTTTTTTGTATTCAGGACCGTCCCCGGCTGCGTCTACCTTATATCAATCCACCAGGCACTCATCCAGCTCCCGCTCAATCTCCTTGCGGTCCATATTCTGGCCGATGAAGACAAGCTTCTGCATGCGGTCGCCGTACTTCTCGTCCCACATCTTGCGGACTTCCGGATACTTGGCGAGCACGCGCTCGATCGAAGCCTGGTCTGCGGAGGCGAGGAAGCGTCCGCTCTGCATTTCCTGGATCAGATGGCCTGCCTGCTCGAAAATGTAGGACATCGACGGATCCTGCTTGTACCAGACCATGCCCTTGCAGCGGATGATGGAGCGCGGCCACTTCTCCGCGAGGCTGACCAGCTTGTCGCGGTCGAACGGACGGCGGCGGAAATATACGAAGGAGCCGATACCGTACTCCTCGACCTGGTAGGAGACGTCCGCGTTGTGGTGATGGTGATGATGGTGGTGGTGATGGCCGTGATGCTCCTCGTGGTGGTCATCATCGTCGTCATCGTCATCGTGGTGATGATGCTCGTGCTCGTCCTCATCGTCGTCATCGTCGTGATGATGATGATGCTCGTGCTCGTCCTCATCGTCGTCATCATCGTCATCGTGATCATGATCCTCGATGTCGGCGTTCTGGATCGCCTCGATCCAGCCTGCGGACTCCATGGAGCTCTCAAGGTCGAAGCGGCCCGTGTTGAGGACGTCCGCGATCTTGACCTTCGCGTAGTTGGCCTCGATGATGACCGCCTTGGTCTGGAGGCTCTTGACGATTGCCTTGAGCTCGCCGAGCTGGTACTCATCGACCGTGTCGACTTTGTTCAGGAGAACCGTGTTGCAGAACTCGAGCTGCTGGATGAGCAGGTTCTCGATGTCCTCCTCCTCGTAGGAGTCCTTGAGGAGGCTTCTGCCGTCCTCAAACTCGTCGTGCATGCGGGCGCAGTCGACGACCGCGATGATGTTGTCGAGCATCATCGGAAGGCCGTCCTCCGTGCTCTCCTCGCAGATATCCGCGATCGTCTGGGCAATCGGGATCGGCTCGCAGATGCCGGAAGCCTCGATGATGATGTAGTCAAATTTGCCGGTCTTCGCAAGGTCGCGAAGCTGGGTGGCCAGATCGTCGCGGAGCGTGCAGCAGATGCAGCCGTTGGTCAGCGGGACCAGGTTGCTGTTCTCCTGTGTGACAACACCGCCCTTGGCGATCAGCTCGGCGTCAACGTTGACCTCGCCGATGTCATTGACGATAACCGCCGCGCGGATCCCTTCGTCGTTGCTTAAGATATGGTTCAGCAGGGTCGTCTTGCCTGCTCCGAGGTAGCCTGTGATCAGAGCGATCTTGACGGGCTCTTTTTTTCTCATGGTATGTTCCTCCTTACTGCCGAAAAATCAATCGATTAAACGCATTCTATTTTGCCACAATCCTTTTATTTGTCAAGTGGGTTTTGGCCGGCAGTGTCAGACACTCCCGGCATTTTGTTCATTGAAACGGAGAGCTCCCGCCACTGGCGGATCAGCTCCTCCCGCATGATTTTCCCCTCTTCCGTCAGCACATAGTACTTTCTCGGCTTGCTGTCATGAAGCTCCCATGTGTCAGCGAGGATTCCCTGGGAAGAAAGGCGCCGGAGAAGCGGATAGAGCGTGTTTGTATCAACCGGCAGGCCCTTCCCCGCCAGCTCATCCGCAAGACTGTATCCGTACTTCGGCTCTTCAAGGAGGCACATGACAGCCAGCACGATCGTGCCGCGCCGCATCTCCATCCTGTAAGAGACTTCCGCCGTCTCCCTTCCCATGGCAATCCCCTCATCTATGACAAGTATACTCCCCAGTATACTGGTATCCCCACGGAATGCCGTGTGTCACATTGTATTGCGTTATTTATTATAGTGTGTTATACACACTATGTCAAATAAAAATAAGCCGCGCCGGAAGCATTTTCGCTTCGGCGCGGCCGTCATCACTTTATTTTCCTTATTCAGCCCTCGGAAGAGCCGTCCGTGAACACCGCATTGTCGAAAATGATCTGGGAAGCCAGATAATAGCGGGTCGTCATGTCGATATTCTCCTCGGTGATGCCGGCTGCGGTCGCCGCATCCTCGGACGGATAGCCCGAACCCTTCAGAAGCTCGCTGCGCTTTGCGTTGTAGGCCTCGCTGCCCGGAAGGATCCCCTCATTCTGCATGATGGCGGTCGCCACCATCCAGGTCTTGGAATACTCCTTCGCGTTCCGCTCGATGCTGGCCTTGGAGACCCCGTACTCCTCGAGGAACTTCTCGTAGGTCATGTTGTAGTTGGCCGCGTATCTCGCGTAGGTGTCCTCGCTGTACTTGATCCAGGTGTCGAGAAGGTCCTTCGGATACTGAATGACTTCCGCCTGATCGTATACCTTGTACCAGGCGTCCGTCATGAGCGCGCTGTCGGAATCGGAGGTCTTGGTCGCCGCGATCTCCTCCCGCTTCCGGGCCGTATACTCATCGAGTGAGATGCCGCCGAAGTAGATGTTCAGCCAGTCCTGCGTCGGCTCGCCGAGCGCAACGCTGACTTTCAGGATATTCACATCGTAGACGGCTGTCTTGCCCGCGATCTCCCGGTTGGTGTAATCCTCCGGGAATGTGACGGTGATGCTCACCTGCTCGCCCTGCTTGTGGCCGATGAGCTGTGCCTCGAACTCGGTCGGGAACATGCCCGTCCCGATCTTAAGCGCGTAGTTGTTGGCCGCGCTGCCTTCAAACGGCTGTCCGTCGATCGTTCCCGCATAATCCATCTCGACCCAGAAGAGGTCCTGGATCTCCAGATCCGGAACGCCGATCCTGTAGGTGTTGAGGTCCTTCTGGTACGCCTCGTTAAGCTCCTCGTCCGTGACCGGATCCGTCTGGCGGGTCAGCTCGATTCCCTTATACTCCGGAAGCTTTATAAACGCACTGACTCCCGCGCTCTCAATCGTATCCTCCGTCACCGGGGTTCCCTCTGCCGCAGATTCCGCTGCCGGATCCTCCGCGCGGCTGCCGGCGCCGCCCCCGCAGGCCGAAAGAGCCAGGACTGCCGCCATAAGTCCGGCAAACAACTTCTTTCTCATACACATCCTCCTCTATATTGAAGACCTCATGTCTTCCCGTATCACAGATATCTGTAACTATACCACACTTATATCCGGTATTTCAACTGTGAGCGTCATCATTACCGTGTTTCATTTGAGGAATGATGAAGAACGACCGCCTCAAAGGGCCGAAGATCCAGCGTCAGGATCCCTCCGGTCACCAGACGCTTCCGTCTCTCCGTGGAATAGCCGTCCCTGTCCGTCACAAGGACCTCCTCAATATAGATGTTTTCGTTCTGGGTGATGCCGGTCTCCCAGACCGGGATCTCCACCGGGATCGGATCCTCTCCCGCATTCACCGCGACGATGAACTGCTCGTTCTCGTCGAACCGGCCGTAGGCGATCGTCTGATAAGCCGCGCACAGGCTCTTGATCGAGCCCTCGCGGAACACCCGGGAGGATTTGTGAAGCTTAATCGCCTCCTTGTAAAATGAAAGGATCTCGCGGTCTTCATTTCCCCACGGATATGTCCGGCGGTTGTCCGGGTCCGTAAAGCCGACAACGCCCGCCTCATCCCCGTAGTAGAGCGTCGGCGCGCCGATGAAGGTCATCTGGATCACGATCGCCTCGCGGAACACGTAGGGCCGTATCCCCTCGCCGGCAGCCGCCGAGCCGAGATAGTCCACCCGGCCGACCTTCTGGTTGGTGCGGGTCAGGAAACGCGAATGATCATGATTGTCGAGCTCGTTCATCGCGGACAGAAGCGACGGACCCATGAAGCTGGCCATGTGGTAGCGCATCGCGCTCTCAAAGGACTCTCCGTTGCCCAGAAGCTCTGCCCGGAACTCATCGCTGTGCTTCTCCATGCCGGTCAGGAACCAGGAGACGGGCTCCATGAACGCGTCGTAGTTCATGACGGTGTCCCACTGGTCGCCCAGCAGCCAGTCGCCGGCGTCGCCGTAGTGCTCCGCCAGAACGATCGCGTCCGGGTTGACTTCCTTGACCGCTTTCCGGAACTCCTTCCAGAAATGGTGGTTGTACTCCACGCTGTGCCCGAGGTCGGCCGCCACGTCGAGCCGCCAGCCGTCGACCGAGTAGGGCGGCGCGGTCCATTTTCTGCCGACGCTGATGATATAGTCGAAGAGCTCCCGGCTCTCCTCGTAGTTGAGCTTCGGCAGGGTCTCATGGCCCCACCAGCCCTCGTAGAACTCGTTGTAGGGCCAGGCGTGTTCATTGTTGAATTTGAAAAATGAATGATAGGGGCTGTCCTTGGCTATGAACGCGCCCTTCTCGTAGCCGGGCTGCTTCTCGTAGATGCGCTCCCGGTCCAGCCACTTGTTGAAGGATCCGCAGTGGTTGAACACGCCGTCCAGGATGAGGCGCATGCCTCTCCTGTGGACCTCCGCCGAGAGCTGTGCCAGAAGCTCGTCCGAGGCGGCCAGGTTCTCCGGGGACGTGACGCGCGTGATGTAGCGTGAGGCTCGGCTGTTGTCCCGGTCCTCCCAGCTTAAGCAGTCTCCCTCGTCCTTCACGATCACGCCGAAATGCGGATCGACATGGTCATAGTCCTGGATATCATACTTGTGGTTGGAGGGTGAGACAAAGATCGGGTTGAGGTAGAGAACTTCCACCCCGAGATCCTCAAGGTAATCGAGCTTCTCCAGGATTCCCTGAAGGTCTCCCCCGTAAAAATTCCGGACGTCCATGCTCTCGGGCGGGCGGTTCCAGTCCTCCACCCGGTTTACATGCTCGTTCAGATAGCTGTATTCGCCGGAGAGAACGTCATTTGACGGATCTCCGTTGCGGAAACGGTCCGTATAGATCTGGTACATGACCGCCCCGTGGGACCAGTCCGGCGTCGAAAAGCCCGGCGTGATGCGGAAGGCGTTTCTCGCGGTCAGGTCGCGGGTGATGCCCATCTTGTTGTAGTAGAGGACCAGCTCCTCGACCCGCAGCTCGAAATAGTAGAGGATCGGCGCCTCGCCGACCGGGATCGTCACCTCGTAATAATCAAAGCCGTTCCGCGCGTAGGCGGCCTTCATCGGCTCGCGCATGTTGCCGCTGATAAAGTAGACCCCGTCCACGTTGTTTTTCAGCGTCCTCAGCCTGATCTTCACGTCCTCACCCGGCTTCGGGCACACCGGATCCCGGTAGGATTCGGTCTCGTCGCTGAAAACGGCCCGTTTCCTGAAGATCGGCCGCATCAGCGAGACATACCGCATTTTATTCATGATATCGTTAATGTCACTCATGTCAGATTTCTCCGATTTTTGCAGTTTCCGGTTCGGAGGCCGCTACAGCCTCGGGGCCGTCGAACAGAGCCTCGAATTCCTCCCGGCCGATCTTCTCCTTCTCAAGAAGAAGCGCGGCGGAGGCGTCCAGCACATCCCGGTGGGCGAGAATGATCTCGCGCGCTTCCTTGTAGCACTTGTCGATGATGGCCTTCACTTCCGCGTCGATATCGTCCGCCGTGCGCTCGCTGTAGGACTTTGTGCGCTCGAAGTCGCGGCCGATGAAGACTTCCTCGGAATCGTTGTCATAGGAAATGAGACCCATCCGGGCGGACATGCCGTACCTCGTCACCATCGCGCGGGCAAGCGCCGTCGCCTGTTTGATATCCTGGGAAGCCCCGGTCGTGATGTCGTCGAAGACGAGCTCCTCCGCGATGCGGCCGCCGAGATCCACCATGATGTTCTCGAGCATCTTCCCGCGGGTGTTGAAGATCTCATCCCGCTCCGGAAGCGGCATCGTGTAGCCCGCCGCGCCCATGCCGGTCGGAATGATGGAGACAGAGTACACCGGACCCACGTGCGGGAGCACATGGAAGAGGATCGCGTGTCCGGACTCGTGGTAGGCCGTGATCTCCTTGTCCTTTCTGGACATCACCTTGCTCCGCTTCTCGGCGCCGATGCCGACCTTGACGAAGGCCTGCTGGATGTCCGACTGCAGAAGATAGGTCCGCCCGCCTCTCGCGGCGCTGATGGCCGCCTCGTTGAGGAGGTTTTCGAGATCCGCGCCGGAGAATCCGGCCGTCGTCTGGGCGATCTGGGAAAGATCCACGTCGTCGCCCAGGGGTTTATTTTTCGCATGGACCTTGAGGATCTCCTCGCGGCCCTTCACATCCGGCATGCCCACCGCGACCTTGCGGTCAAAGCGGCCCGGGCGCAGGATCGCCGGATCGAGGATATCGACACGGTTCGTCGCGGCGAGGACGATGATGCCCTCATTCACGCCGAAGCCGTCCATCTCGACCAGCAGCTGGTTTAAGGTCTGCTCTCTCTCGTCGTGGCCGCCGCCGAGGCCTGCGCCTCTCCGGCGGGCAACCGCGTCGATCTCGTCGATGAAGACGATGCAGGGGGCGTTTTTCTTCGCATCCTCAAAGAGGTCCCTGACGCGGGATGCGCCGACGCCGACGAACATCTCCACGAAATCCGATCCGGAAATCGAGAAGAACGGAACGCCTGCCTCCCCGGCAACCGCCTTGGCGATCAGGGTCTTGCCGGTGCCCGGCGAGCCGACCAGGATCACGCCCTTGGGGATCCTGGCGCCGACCGATGTGTAGCGGGCGGGATCCTTCAGGAAATCGACGATCTCCTCCAGCTCCTGCTTCTCCTCCACGAGGCCGGCCACGTCCTTAAACGTGATGCTCTGCTCCTGCCCGGTCGTCATGCGCGCCCGGCTTTTTCCGAAATTCATCATCTGGGCATTGGCGCCGCCTCCCGCCTGCCGGTTCATCATGACAAAGAAGAAGATCATGAGAGCCGCGACGAGGATGATCGGAAGGATCATAGTCGCAAATGTGCTCGACTGGGGCACACTGCCGACATTCACCACCACATCCGGGTAGCTTCTCGCCAGCGCATCCGCCTCCGTCACGTCGGTGACGTAGAAGGAATGCACGGTGTCGTCCTTCAGCATGACGATCACCTCGCCCGCAGCGCTTCCCGCGCTCGGTCGGATGTTGACCTCCGCCACCTTATCCTCTTTGAGCGCCGCCTCAAAGGTATTGTAGGTAAATGTCTCCCTTGAGTTCCTGCTGTGGGAGACATAGTAGTACATGCTCAGCATCGCGGCGATGATGATGAAGTATACGAGCAGACTTCTTCCGGGGCTCCTCATGATTTCTCCTCTTCAAAAACCACCTCCCCGATGTAGGGAAGGTTCCTGTATTTCTGGGCATAGTCCATGCCGCAGCCGACGACAAACCGATCCTCAATTTCAAAACCGGTATAGTCGACCTTCACGTCCCTCACGCGCCGGTCCGGCTTGTCGAGAAGCGTGCAGAGCTTGAGCGATGCGGGCTGGCGGCCTTTCAGCATGTCGAGAAGGTAATAGAGGGTCCTGCCGGAGTCGATGATATCCTCGACGACAAGCACGTCCTTGCCGAGAAGCGGCTCATCCAGGTCCTTGACGATCCTGACGACGCCGGAAGATTTCGTGTCAGCCCCGTAGCTCGAAACGGACATGAAGTCAAGCTCAACGGGAACGCTCTCGGCGATGCGCTTCGAGAGCATCGTCATAAAGTAGACGCCGCCCTTCAGCACCGTCACCATATGCACGGTCCTGCCGGCATAATCGCGGGTGATCATCTCGGCGATCTCCCTGGTTCTTCTGTCGATTTCCTCTTCTGTGATCATGACTCTGATCTTTTCACTCATTTGTCTCTTCCTTTCCGTCTTTTTTCGCACTGATGCGCAGCACCCGCACCGTTCCGCCATCGACCCGCAGGGACTCTCCCGTGCGTACACCCGGGACGAGAAGCACCTCCTGCCCGAGCACGACAAGCGGCAGCCGGTCTCTTTCGCTGCGCCGAAGTTTACTATCCGTCATCAGATTTGAAATCGTTTTTTTCCTGCCGTCCGGGTGGATCACGATATAATCGCCGTTCCTCCTCGTCCTGACCGCAGGATTACCCTTTATTTTATCATAATCGATCCATTTCGTATACTTTTTTTCTTCAGGGATTTGAGGAGTTTGCGGCACAAAATCCGCATAAAATGTCCACTCGCCCGCCCGGACACATCCCGGGACCGGCAGAGGGATCTCGAGGGAAGCCGGCTCCTCCTTTTTCAGCCTCCCCACCAGGACTCCCTCCGGCACCCTGAGCGCACGAAGGCCGTAGGGAAGATGGACCTCCTTCCCGTTTTCCCTTAAAAAGAGCGCAAGAACGCTCTCTGCATGCTCCCGGGTGATGTCCTTGAGCGTCCCCGTGATCTCCGAAAATGAAAACCGAACGCAAAGCCCCGCAATGAGCGGATCCTCCCCCGCAATAAGCTCCTCCGGGAGAAGCACCTCGCGCTCTCCCTCCGCGTCCGTCCGGATCCGGGCCTTTGCCCTGTAGTTCTTAAGAGCGAGCCGTTCCATGTACGCGTACGCCCGCGCGGCCTCCTCCGCTGCCCGGGCGATGTGCTCCCCCGCTTTCGGATTCACGTACTTTTCAAGGGCCGGCAGGATCTCGTTCCGCACGCGGTTTCTGGTGTATTCATTTTCCGCGTTTGTCGAATCCGTCACGAAGGCGGCGCCCAAATCCGCAAGGTACGCCTCGATCTCCTCCCGGGAGACACAGAGAAGCGGCCGGATAAAGAGCCCCGATACGGGCCTTATGCCGGCGATGCCGGCGAGCCCGGTGCCCCGGGCGAGGTTCATGAGCACGGTCTCCGCAAGATCGTCCCGGTGATGGGCGAGCGCGATGCGGTTTGCGTGAAGGCGGTCCGTCTCGTCAAGCAGCGCCTTCCGGCGGAGGATCCGCCCGGCCTCCTCGAGCCCAAGACCCATCTTTTTCGCCTCCTCCGGGACATTGATCCGCACCGAGCGCGCCGGGACATCGTATTTCCGGGCCAGCGCAAGGACAAATGCCTCGTCCCGATCTGCCTCCTCCCCGCGGATCCCGTGATGGACATGCAGCACGGAAAATGAAAACCCGCGCTCCTCTCTTAGCGTTACAAGCACATAAAAAAGCGCGGTAGAATCAGCACCGCCCGAAATCCCGGCAACGATTCTGTCTCCGCGCAATAGAAGTTTATTTTCGTCTGCAAATTTTCTGATCTTTGAAAGCATGTGACTCCTCCGCCGTTACCTTTGCGGCTCAACCCGGTAAATCGTGTCGCCGGACTCTGCAAGTCCCGTCCTGCGGGCCTCCTCCTTCACGTAGGATTCCGTCACACCTTCCTCGATCTTGCTGCGCAGACTATCCGCCTTCGCGGACTCATCCCGGATCTCCTCCGTCAGGGATTCGATCCGTTCTTCATTTGTCTGCGCATCCCTGAAGAGGCGGATGCCGCCATAGAGGAGAACCGCCGCCAGCACGATGGCAAAAAGAAGGGCAAGGAGCCGCATTGCCGCCCTTTTCGAAATCCCTTTTTTTCTCCCGCGCTTTCCGGCCATATGCTCTCCTTACAGATAGCGGTACATCTCCGCTGCGTTTTCCTTCTTCACGGTTTCCATGACTGCCGTCACTTCCGCCCTGACCGCCTTCTCACCGAAACGGATCTCAATAATATCGCCGACCTTCACGTCGTAGGACGCTTTCGCGATCTTGCCGTTCACGGTGACGCGGCCCGCGTCGCAGGCCTCGTTGGCGATCGTGCGTCTCTTGATCAGGCGTGATACTTTCAGATATTTATCGAGGCGCATCGTGTTTCCTTTCTAAAATGCAAAACACGGCCGCTTCACTTGAAAAAGCGGCCGGTCATGCCTGTATGATCTTCAGTCCTTTGCGTCAACGCGGTCCTTCAGGCTGCGTCCCGGTTTGAATTTCGGGCTTCTGGAAGCCGGAACCTGGATCTTCTCGCCTGTCAGCGGGTTTCTGCCCTCATGAGCGGCTCTCTTGGATGTCTCAAAAGTACCGAAGCCGATCAGCTGGACCTTGCCGTCCTTGGCGAGCTCGTCGGCAACAACTTCCGTGAATGCCTTGATGACCTTATCGATGTCATCCTTGTTAAGACCGGTCTTTGCTTCGATTGCCTGTGTAAGTTCTGCTTTGTTCATATCTTCTCTTCCTCCTCTAATATGGTAAGCCTTACTATATATAGGCCATTTGACTGCCTGTGTCAAGACAAAGGCTTCTATTTTTGCTATTTTTCAGCTCTTTCCGCCGCTCATCCGGTGCTGCTTCGCCGCAAATGCAAGCAGCTCTTCCCGGTCATTTTTCTCCGGCTCGTCGATGACCATTTTGAGCGCCGCGTTCAGGATCTCGCCGATCTCCCGCCCGTAGATGCCGATCTCCATGAGATCGTACCCGTTGACCGCCAGGTCCTTGAGCGAGAGGCAGGCATTTTCCTTCATGATCTCCTCGTAGACTGCCGCCACCTCGCGGATCCGCTCAAAGCTCTCCTCCCGCCTGAAGGTGCTCTTGCCGCAGGTGTCCGCCCACTGGACCTTGAGGAAGGAAATGAAAAGCTCCTCCCCCACAAGGAATATGGTCCTCCGCACCTCTTTCGGCTTCGGGAACGGTCTCACGTCGTGGTACAGGATCAGCCTGTCCACCTTCGCGATCGTGTCGTTGTCAAACTTAAGGCGCTTCAGGATGCTGTGAGCCATCTCGGCGCCTGTCTTGCCGTGTCCGTTGAAATGGTCCCTCCCCGTGCTGTCCGTGTAGCGGACCGCCGGCTTCCCGATGTCGTGAAGCAGCATCGTAAGCCGGAGGATCCGGTCGGGCTCGATCGCCTCGAGAGTCTTTATCGTGTGCTCGCCCACATTGTACATGTGGTAAGGCGTGTTCTGCGGCGTCTCCATCATCGCGTCAAACTCCGGCAGGATCACGCGGGTGATCCCCGTCTCGTAGAGGGTCCTCACCATCTCCGGGTGCGGGGAAATGAGGAGCTTTACCAGCTCCGTCTGGATGCGCTCCGCGCTGATCTTCCGTAAGTTTTCCGCGTGCCGGAGAAGTGCATTTCGGGTTTCATTTTCACTTATAAACCCGAGCTGGGCCGAAAATCGCACCGCCCGAAGGACGCGCAGGGCGTCCTCATTAAACCGCTCGTCGGGGTTTCCGACACAGCGGATGCATTTCCTCTGCAGGTCGTCCATGCCGCCGTAGAGGTCGACAAGGCCGGCCTCCTCGTTGTAGGCCATCGCGTTGACCGTAAAGTCGCGCCGCATAAGGTCATCCGCAAGGTTCGGCGTAAAGGTGACCGAGGACGGATGCCGTCCGTCCTCATAGGCCCCGTCGATCCGGTAGGTCGTAACCTCGAAAGCCGAATCGTGCACCAGCACCGTCACGGTGCCGTGAGCGATGCCGGTGTCCACCGTGCGGCGGAAGGCGGCTTTCACCTCCTCCGGCCGCGCGGATGTGGTGATGTCCCAGTCATTCGGCGTGCGCGCGAGGACCGCGTCCCGGACGCAGCCTCCGACGATGTAGGCCTCAAAACCGCGGCTCTTCAGGACGTCCAGTATATATTTAACCTCCGATGGGAGCCGCAGTTTCAATCCTTCACCTCCGTCAAGATCCGCTCAATCAATATGCCTTGCCCCAGTAGACCAGCTTCTTCGCCGGCTTGCCGCAGCAGACACAGACCGAGCCTTCCGGAGCCTCGTCGTCGCCGAACGCCATGCAGCGGGACGTGCAGGTCGTGTCGGCCTTGATCTGGTCCTCGCAGGCAAGCTCACCGCACCAGTATGCGCGGATGAAGCCCGGCTTGTTGTCCGCGGCATCCTTGAACTCGTCGTAATTTTCCGCCGTGTAAATATGGGCGTCGCGGAATGCCTTCGCGCGCTCGAACATCTCCTTCTGGATCACATCGAGCAGCTTTGCGGCCTCCTCCGCAACGTTGTCAATCTTAACCTGATACTTTTCGCGCGTGTCGCGGCGCACCAGGACGCACTCGCCGCGCTCGATGTCCTTCGGGCCGACCTCTATGCGCATCGGGAATCCGCGCATCTCCTGGTCCGCAAATTTGTAGCCCGGGCTGCGGTCCGTGTCATCCACCTTCGCGCGGATGCCGGCAGCCTTTAAGGCTGCGTTGATCTCATCCGCCTTGTCCATGACGCCCTCCGCTTTCTGGCGGATCGGGATCACGACGCACTGGGTCGGAGCGACCTTCGGCGGGAGAACCAGACCGGAATCATCGCCGTGGACCATGATGATCGCGCCGATCAGGCGGGTCGTCATGCCCCAGGAGGTCTGGTGGACATACTTCAGCTGGTTGTCCTTGTCCGCAAACTGGATGCCGAACGCGCGGGCGAAGCCGTCGCCGAAGTTGTGGCTGGTGCCGGACTGCAGGGCCTTGCCGTCATGCATGAGGGCCTCGATCGTGTAGGTCGCCTCGGCGCCGGCGAATTTCTCCTTGTCCGTCTTGCGGCCGCGGACGACCGGGATTGCCAGGAAGTCCTCCAGGAAATCCGCATAGACGTTCAGCATGAGCTCCGTGCGCTCCTCGGCCTCCTCCGCCGTTGCATGGGCGGTGTGGCCTTCCTGCCACAGGAACTCGCGGGAGCGAAGGAACGGACGCGTGGTCTTCTCCCATCTCACAACCGAGCACCACTGGTTGTAGACCTTCGGCAGGTCGCGGTAGGAGTGGATATCCTTCGCGTAGAGATCGCAGAAGAGCGTCTCGGAAGTCGGACGCACGCACATGCGCTCCTGCAGTTCATTTAATCCGCCGTGGGTCACCCACGCGACTTCCGGCGCAAAGCCCTCGACATGGTCCTTCTCCTTGTTGAGAAGGCTCTCCGGGATAAACATCGGAAGATAGACATTTTCAACGCCGGTCGCCTTGAAGCGGCGGTCGAGCTCGTTCCGGATATTTTCCCAGATCGCGTAGCCGGCCGGCTTGAACACCATGCAGCCCTTGACCGAGGTGTAGCCCGTAAGCTCCGCTTTTTTGACCACATCCGTGTACCACTGCGCGAAATCGACGTCGCGGGATGTGATGGATTCAACCAGTTTCTTTTCCTGTGCCATTAAACTAAAACCTCATTTCTTTGATGTTATTATAAATTTAACTTCATCTCCCTGCCGGAGCGGTTGTACTTGTAGTAGCGGACGCCGGCCGCATCGAACATTCTCTTCGATGCCTTGACCGACGATGTGTCCGCGTACTTGTCGCTGTCGTAGATCACCGTCCGGATCCCGGCCTGGATGATCGCCTTGGCGCACTCATTGCAGGGAAATAAAGACACATAGAGCTTCGCGCCGTCAAGGCTTCCGCCCCGGTAGTTCAGGATCGCGTTCAGCTCGCTGTGGGTTACATAGATATACTTTGTGTCATAAGGGTCTTCTGCCTCCCGTGTCCAGGGGAACTCATCGTCCGAGCAGCCTCTCGGGAATCCATTGTAGCCCATTGACAGGATCTTGTTGTCATCGCTCACAATGCAGGACCCGACCTGGGAGTTCGGATCCTTGGAGCGCAAGCCGCTTAAAAATGCAACCCCCATGAAATACTCGTCCCATGTGAGGTAGTCTGCTCGTTTCGAGGTCATAAGGCTCCTCCTTATTTGGTGCCGAAAATACGGTCTCCCGCGTCTCCGAGTCCGGGGACAATGTAGCCGATCTCGTTCAGATGATCATCCAGCGCGCCGACAACGATGTCGACATCCGGATGCGCATCCTGCAGGGCCTTCAGGCCTTCCGGAGCGGCGATGATGCAAAGGAAGCGGATGTTCTTGCAGCCGTGGGACTTGAGCTGGGAGATCGCGTCCACGGCGCTGCCGCCGGTTGCGAGCATCGGGTCGACGACGAACACGTCTCTCTCCTCGATGTCAGCCGGAAGCTTGCAGTAGTATTCGACCGGAGCCAGGGTCGCCGGATCGCGGTACAGGCCGATGTGGCCGACCTTGGCCGACGGGATCAGGGTCTGCATGCCCGGAACCATACCGAGTCCCGCGCGGAGGATCGGAATGATCGCCAGCTTCTTGCCGGCAAGTCTCTTGCCGATCGTTTTGCCCATCGGTGTCTCCACCGGATAATCTTCAAGGGCCAGATCTCTTGTCGCCTCGTAGCATTCCAGCGTCGCGATCTCACCGACGAGCTCGCGGAAATCCTTGGTGCCGGTCTCCGTGCTGCGTAAGATGCCGATCTTGTGCTGAATAAGCGGATGATCCATGATTAATGTCTTTCCCATAACTGCCTCCTCTAGGTATCTTATTAAAACGGAGCGTAAACTCCGCTTTTAAACGTATATCACTTCATGTCCCGCGGCTTTAAGAAGCCGGTTCATGATTGCCTGCCCCATGCGGGGCGTGTCAAACGCCTCGGAGTAGATGACGTCCACATCCTCGTCGTCAAACTGCCTGAGCGCATCAAAAAGCCGGTGGGCGATGTCCTCGTCGCGGCTCACGCTGCCGAGGTCCTTCACGACGTCCGCGCGGTAGTATCCCACGGTCTCGTCGGAAGCCATGATGCCGGTCCGCTTCCCCTCCCGGGCTGCGGCGTCCGCAAGCTCCTGAATCCGGGAAATGACCTGCTCGCGCTCCCCCTCGACGATCTTGAGGTCGGCTTTCGGCGCGTAATGGCGGTAGCGCATGCCCGGCGCCGTCGGTCGGATGCCCTTTTCGGCCGCCGCATCGAGGATCCCCGGGTCGATCTTCACCTCGCCCAGGACCTCGGAGAGCATCGCAAGGTTGATATAGCCCGGCCTTAGGATGACCGGGACATCCTCGGTGAAATCGACAATCGTGGATTCCAGCCCGATATCGGACTCCCCGGAGTCGATGATCATGTCGATCCTGCCGGAGAGGTCCCGGATCACATGCTCCGCGTTGGTCGTGGACGGCCGCCCGGACAGGTTTGCCGACGGCGCGGCGACATAGCCGCCCGCCGCGCGAATGAGAGCTGCCGCCACCGGGTGGCTCGGCATCCGGACCGCGACGGTGTCGAGGCCGCCGCTCGTCTCGTAGGGAACAAGGTCCGTCTTGTTGAAAATCATCGTGAGCGGCCCCGGCCAGTAGACCTCCGCGAGCCGAATCGCGCTTTGAGGCACCTCCGTCACGATCGGACGAAGATGCTCCATATCTGCAATATGAACGATCAGAGGGTTGTCGGAAGGCCTCCCCTTGGCCGCGTAGATCTTACGCGAGGCATCCGGGAGCAGTGCATTTCCCCCAAGCCCGTAGACCGTCTCGGTCGGAAAGGCGACGAGCCCTCCGTTCTGTAAAATGCGGCCGGCGCGGGCAATCTTCTCCTCATCGACCGCATTTTTATCGATTTTCAGTATCTCAGTCTCCATCAAGCTTACGCTTTCCTGTCCTCTCCCGGGAGACGGAATCTTCCGTCCTCGTCGTAGGCATTCTTTGCGAGCTCGGTCTCAAACGCCTGGATCTTCTCCTCCCGGGAAGCCTCCTCGCTTTCCGGCTTCTCCTTCACGGGCGGAAGCTGGGCCTGGAAAGCCTCGTCGTAGGCGATCGTCGCGGAGATCAGCTGGGATTCCTCGAACTCGGACTCGTCGATCTCTTCCTCGTACTCGTCCTCGTCGTCATCCTCTAAGCTGTAGCCCATGAAGGGATCGTCCCCGTTTGCGGCAGGCTTCCTGTCGGTCACTTTCTCCGGCATCGCGTCGATCATCTCCTGGACACCCGCAAGGGATGCGGAGAAGCGCTTCTGTGCCGTATCGAAGAGAGCCGCCAGCTTTTTGATCTCTTCTCTCAGGCTGTCATATTTTCTCTGCCCGTCGGCCAGGATCGCATCGACTTCCGCGTCGGCCGTCTTGGTGCGCTTTTTGGCCTCGTAATCGGCATCCTTCAGGATCTCGACATACTTTTTGCGGCCGGAGAGGACGATCTCCTCCGCCTCTTCCTTCGCGTGGGCGATCAGCTTTTTGCTCTCCGCGCGGCCGGCCTCGATGATATTCCGGCTCTTCTCCTCGTTCTTGCCGATCTCGGCCTCGGACTCCGCCACAAGCTGAGCCATCTCGGCCTTTTTCGCCTCCGCGGCGGCAGCCTGTGCCTCGCTCTCCTCGGCCATGCGGGCCGTGAGGGCTTCCGCCTCCGCGTTGGCCTTCGCGAGGATCTCGTCCGCCCTGATCCGGGAATCGTAAACCAGCTCCCCGATCTGCTCGTACTTTTCCACGTACTCCTTATATTTGTTCTCGATCTCGCCCTCGAGCTCGTCGATTTTTGCGTTTCTTCTCGTCACGCGCGCGCTCAGCTCGGCGATCTCGTGATCCTTGTCACGGATGGCCTGCTCTAAACGTGCGACCTTCTCTGCATTTTCCCGATCCTTGTCGTTAAGGAAGCTGATGACCTCGTCCTTATCGAAACCCTTGCGAACCGTGCTAAAGCTCTGCTCGTCATACATGACGTGTTTCCTCCTTGCCAATAAACATATATCTTAAACGCGTGACTCAGCCTGCGCTGTTCCCGCTCACTGATACCGTAAGTTCCCCGCCGGAAATGAACCCCGAAAGCAGTCCCCACACGGAATCCTCCGCGAGTTCAAGCTTCCAGTAGGCTGCTCCGGCTATTTTTTCTTCACGGACGACCGCCAGCTTGTCCGCCAGCGTCTCCGCGTTCTCCTGCCAGATCTCGTAGGTCCCGTCCACGCCCTTTCGCATGGCGTAGGGCAGGCCGGACTTTTCGTCCTTTGTGACGCTCATCCCGTTGTCGGCGATGTAGGCCGCCGTCTCCCGAAGGCCCATGGCTCTGGATTTCACGCTGCCGTTCTCGCCCGTCGTCCACAGCCTCGTGTAGAACGGAAGCGCCGCTATCGTCTGCTCCCCCGGAACCTCGGTGAGCGTATCCTCGATTCCCTTTTTCACAAAGGGGAGCGAAGCCACCGGGCCGGCTTTCTCCGAGCCCGCGTTGTGCTCATCGTAGCACATCGTGATCACGTAGTCCGCCACTCTGGCCATCTCGGCCCGGCCCAGATATTTCGTGTAGGTCGGCACGTAGCAGCAGATTGAGAGCACGACCCCGCTGTTTCGGGCCATCACGGACATCTCGCGGATAAACTCCAGATAGTAGGGAGCCGTCTCTGCATTCACCTTCTCAAAGTCGAGGCAGATGCCGTCCGCTCCGACCATGAGGAGATTCATGAAAATGTCAGAGATGATCCTGGACCTCGCCGCCGAGCTCTTAAGGACGGCTGCCGTCGAGGATGCGGAGTTCACGGCGCCGTCGAAATCGTTCGCGACGGCCCAGACCGAAAGTCCCATCTCATGGGCGGTCCGCACGTAGGATGCGGAAGCTAAGGAGCTCATCTCCCCGTTTTCATTTTCAAGAAAGAACCAGGTGGGGGCGATCACGTTCACGCCCTCCATGCCGCCCGCGGTCACGGCCAGGGCATCATTGGCCTCGCCGGACGTCGTCTGGTGAAACACCATGCTCACCGGTCCGTCAAGCAGGATGTGCGAGTAGGGCTCCTCCGTATACTCGTGGGTGTCTTCCTTCATATAAACATTCTCCGCAAGATACTCGTCCTGCACGTAGCCGCGGTAGCCGTCCTCCGTGAGCACGTGGGTCCAGCCCTCGATCTTGCTGCCAAGAAGCTTCCCCTCGGCGTCCGCGTCGAGGTTTCTCACTGCGGTTCCGGCCGGAAGGTCCGTGATGATCGGACTCTTGATGCCGGCCCGATAGCGGACCGCCGCATCCTTCGCCGTATCCTGCAGCGGGTAGGCAAACACCGTCTTCACCACCAGGCGGTCCGGCTCCGTGAAGTCAAGCCACTCCGCCTCCGCATATTTCTCGACGAACGCTCTGGAAATGAAAGTCTCCTCCCCGTCCGTCCTTATAATATCATACCGCTCGTCCAGGTCAAAGGATTCCATGGTCGTCGGCGTCGTGATGATCAGCTCTTCCTCCGCCTCGTCATAAAACAGGGACGGGCAGATGCCCTCTCCGACAACGCTGACCGGAAGATAGTCCTCCCCGTCAAACCGCTTCCCTGCCGTCTTCGATGTCCCGTTTTCCGTCACTATACCGAACCGGTCCTCGCCGTCTGTCCCGAAATAGCTCCCGGGCGCCATCCGCTCTCTGGTCGGTGTAAAATGATCCCACACAAACCAGACCGCTCCTGCCGCCGCGACAAACACCGCAATCGTCAGAACGAGGAGTACCGGTGATCTTTTTTTCTTCATACTCCACCCTTTACGCAAGTCTTCTCCCTATTGTACCATCAATCATTCGATTCGTAAAGAAACTAGCGCACGAAAAAAAGGCGATATATACCGCCTTATTTCATAAAAAATGAAAACCCCCGTGCCGTACACCGCCGTGTCCTGAGCCTCGGGGGCTGCTTTTTCCCTTGTTGCATGCAGTGCAATAGCACTTCTTTATATTACACGTCCCTCTCACCGTATGGATTATAAGTTTTGGGGACAAATGGAAATCCAGACTTACATTCTTCTCTGATACCTCTTACGCATCACCCTTTCTTAGCACTTTCAAGGAGTTGTCGCAGCCGTGTGAGAGTTTCACGGAAGGACCTTTGACATATGCGGCGGGCATAAGCGATGCCCGCAAGAAGCTTCTTCAAAGAGTATTATGGAATTTTTCCGGAAATCCGTCAACCGCCCGGCCGAAACAAGCGTATGGAGTGTCATTAAAATCCTGAATCCGCCTTATTTGTTGCATTGTAAGCTAAGATTCAGTCAGACGATCTTTACTCGTCCTCCCGTACAAGCGTCCCCAGGGCCGAGAGCGCGTCGCTCCCCGGGATGCGCTGCTCGTGCTCGGCCATGTGGGCCTCCAGCGCCCGGGACCACTGAATGGTCTTCCCGTACTCGGAGAGGATGTTGCAGACCTTGTTGAAATCCTCCGGCGTGTGGCCGCTCTGGTGGATCACAAGCCGGTATTCGCCGTTCCTCCGCATCCGGTAGAGGACGTTGTCGCCGGCGTAGAACCCGCTGAGGCCGGCTGCGGCGCGGATCACGTCGTCCAGGGTGGAAAATGAAAACACCTTCACCAGATCGACGTCCTGCTCTTCCTTCTTTTTCTTCTCCGGCTCCCTGATCTCCTTCGGCTCTTCCTGGCCTCTCCGCTTTGCGTTCGCCTTCTTCTTCGACTCGTAGATCCTGTGGATCGCGTCGATGATGTCGTCCGCCCCGGAGACATCCGCGATCTTCTCATCCTCGTGTGTCAGCGGCTCGGTGAAGCGGGAGAAGCGGGTGTCGAGCTCTTCCGGGTCCTCCGTCTTGGAGATGATCAGCACGATCCCGTCATCCGCAAACGGAACCGCCTCGATCATGATCGGGACATTTTCCGCCGAGAAGCCAAACTTTCTGTAAGCCTCCTCCATCATATCCCGAAACAGTTTTCTCGCTTTTTCCGTCCCGTAGGCGAGCTCATGGAGGCGGATCTTGCGCTCCGCAAGGTCTGCCATCGTGAGCGTGCAGCGGATCTGGTCGTCGTTCAGTTTCTCTATCTTCATAAAAGCCCCCATACCCTGTTTTATCGTGATTATATCGTAATCCTTTCACCATGTAAACAGGCAAGAAACACAATTTATTAGTCATTTCTAACTAAATGTACCGCATTTGGCACACATTTTTTTAAGATTTGTGTTGGCTAACGCCTAATATGCGGGATAGAATAAGTTTGTAAAAGAAATGTATATTCTTGTTTCTTCACAATATAAAGGAGGTAATTTACTATGGCATATGTTATTTCTGATGAGTGCGTAAGCTGCGGAACTTGCGAGGCTGAGTGCCCGGTTGGTGCTATCGCTCAGGGCGATGAGCATTACGAGATCGATGCTGATGCATGCCTTGACTGCGGAACCTGCGCAGGTGTCTGCCCGACTGGTGCTATCAGCCCGGCTGAATGATCATACGATCGTCTTTGAGACGGACCGCTGAGGCGGGCCGTCTTTTTTTTGTGCAGCGGAGCGCGGAGCGGCGCGTATTATCACAAAAATATATTGAATCTGCAAAGAACTTGCAAAGGTCACCCTGCTAAGATATGGACAGAACAAAAGAAAACAACAATACACATAAGCAAAGGAGACTAAAAAGAGTGAGAAACATGATCAATGATGAATCAGCAGAAAATGTTGTCGGTGGATGCGGCGGTTATTTCCAA
>JAEEGL016040160.1_pt1 | contig 20221 bp, 14 predicted proteins | sample 9134231 | NCBI WGS metagenome assembly JAEEGL01 (sample SAMN16246548, study PRJNA631951) | gut metagenome | biome: gut microbiome; feature: rumen; material: fiber-attached | host: Bos | place: Iran: Karaj | collected 2018-10
ACAAAAGTCCTGAAACCCTTGATATATAGGGGATTCAGGACTCAGTTCATGGCGGAGAGCAAGGGATTCGAACCCTCGGAACGTTTATGGCGTTCACACGATTTCCAATCGTGCTCCTTCGACCAGCTCGGACAACTCTCCTCATCTGTCAAACAGCGTTGTTTATTATAATTGACAAATGCCAAAAAATCAAGAGTTTTTTTGAATATCGGTTAATTATTTTGATTATTATTCCGCTTCACCGATAAGTACATCTATGTTTTTCGCCATAAGACAGAAGAACTTATCAACTATTTGCTTGTCTTCTTCATTTCCGCGCACGCACATTGAAAGAGTCAGTTCATTTCTCATGGAAGTAGCCGAAAGCAGAACGTACGGCTTGTATTTAACCGCGCCGCTCATAAAGCCTTTTACAGGCTCGTGACCTTCGAGCGAAAGTTTGTCAACTTCAAGTATGCCGATGTTGCTCATGGCGATATAAGGATTGGAGTAACCGATTTTGATTATTTCTTCGCTCGCCGCATGGGGCATAATCTTATATCCGAGTGAGAGCAGGGGAAGGCCGTAAAGCCCCATATATTTATCCTGCTTGAACTGATTTGCGCTTCTTATTGCATACTGCAGAGTTTCAAAAATATCTCTGCCGAGTTCCGGGATTTTGCACTGCATCCATGCCGTATGGTTTGTAATCCCCATATCATCGGTGCTTTTGAGATGTCTTCTCAAATCTATCGCGCAGGAAATGCTGACGCTTTCGCTTGCGTCAAAGCCTGCAAGTTCATACAGGCTGTAATAATAGGCTGCCATCAGCATATCGTTTATTGTTGCGCCGTATTTCTTGCCTTCACTCCTGATTTTAAGGAATTTCTCGGGAGAAATCACTTTACGAGCGATAAATGACTTGTCTTCTTTTGTATCTTTTGTCAGCGGGAATCTGTGGTCGTCTTTTTTATTGATATTTCTGTAAAGGTTTTCCGCCGCTTTCTTGTCGCTCTTTGACAAATCCTTGTAAATCGTTGTATATGAACGCGAGCCCTGCCTTAAATCAAGCGGGCTTTTGCCATCTGTTATATATTCGTTGTAACTGCGGCAAAGCGTATTCATAAAATACTTGAAGTCGCCGCCGTCCATACACATATGATTTTCTATTATGCAGAGAGTGCTCTTACCGGAATATCTCAGAACGAGTGCTTTCATCTGCAGAGGTCCGTCGGGAGGCAGACACTGAGTAAGAAAGTCATCAACTTCCTTTTCTCTGTCTTTTTCATCGATATCTTTTACTTCGATTACATCGTCTATATTGTATCTGTTTACTGTCCAGTAAGGGCGGATGTGATTATCTGTAAAAGAGGAATGAAAAACGGGCGCCTTCTCAAAAAAGCAGATGAGCACAGTCTTGAGTGCCTGAATGTTTATTTCATAGTCATATTCAAGTTCGACATGAACCATTCTGTCATTGAAGTCACGGAACAAATAATGCATTTTATCCCAGAGTTCTGCGTTCAGCCTTCTGTCCATTCGCTGTCATCCTCCGTTCCTTCAAATTCAGTATCTTTATTGTGAATATATATTCTTGCGAGAATTACGGCAAGCACTATCAGCAGGGAAGCGGGTATCATAATCCAGCCGGGATGCCAGGGCATAACGCTGAATTTGCAAAGAATAATATAAAGCATTGCTGATGCGGGCATAATATAAGCGATATGGAAGAATATGGCAAATCTTTCCGCCGCCTTCTCAATATATATCCCGTCAACGGTCATCATTGCAAGCACACCGAATATGAATACAATCCACGAGCCTTTGATTGAGAATACAACAAACAAAATAAGGAATAAAACCGTTGTATAAAGGAATACATTAACCGCAAGCAATATTCTTGAAACCGGGTGAAACAGACTGCGGCGCTTTGTGAGAAAGGCCACAACTGAAAACAGCACGGCTGAAATGTAAACAAGTGTTGCTCCGACAAGCAGCACCCAGGTGCGTCCCCAAGCGCCTGTTGAAAAACTGATCGCCAGATAAACAAGAACCGTAACGATGAAAAACATCAGAGAGCCAATAATCTTGAAAACAAAAGTGAGTTTCTTCTTCCTTTTAGCGGCTCTTTCTTTTAATTCCGATTCGTACTCTGCATTCAAATCGGGATGCTCGCTGATAATAAGATCGGTAATAACCTTTTCATCGTCAAGCCCGGAATGGGTGAGTTCGTTTGCTCTCTCGGTGAATTCATTAATCAGTTGCTGTTTGTATTTATAAATGCTTTCGCTTTCGGGAACGCCATCAAAAGCGGAATCTATGTAGTTCATTATTTCACGCATAATTTAATCTCCTCCGGCGAAAATTTTAACACAATTAAGCATTCAAGTAAATAAACAAAATGTAAATAATGTTTTATGTCGATTTGAATTTAGCACTTAAAAGGCGAGAGTGCCAATATTAACATTTTATTCATAAATCATACATACTTTAACGATTGACCGGGTATATAATTTGAATCATAAATGCTAAAGAGGTGTAACTATGAGAAAGAAACATTTTAAGTCCGAATCCAAACGCATAATGGACCTTATGATAAACTCCATTTATACGCACAAAGAGATTTTTCTCAGAGAGATTATTTCTAATTCATCCGATGCACTTGATAAACTTTATTTCAAATCACTTACCGACAGCAGTGTGGGGCTCGGTGCTGATGATTTTGTGATTGATATCAGTATCGATAAGCAAAACAGAACCATCACTGTTACCGATAACGGCATAGGTATGACCGAAGATGAACTTGACACTAATCTCGGCACAATTGCAAAAAGCGGCTCGCTCAATTTCAAAGACGAAAACGAAATTTCCGATGATATCGATATTATCGGTCAGTTCGGCGTTGGTTTCTATTCCGCTTTTATGGTCAGCGACAATGTTACGGTTGAGTCCAAAGCGTTCGGCTCCGATAAGGCATATAAGTGGGAATCGGATGGAATTGACGGCTACAGAATCGGCGATTCCGATAAGACTTCATTCGGTACGAGCGTTAAAATGCATCTGAAGCCCGATACGGACGATGATAATTACAGCAAATTCCTTGACGAATATACTATTCAGTCTCTTGTTAAGAAGTATTCGGATTATATCCGTCACCCCATCAGAATGGAAATGACTAAGTCGGTACTCAAAGAGGGCACGGAAGACGAATATGAAGAAGTTTCCGAACTCACCGTTCTTAACAGTCGTATTCCTATCTGGAAGAAATCAAAATCGGAAGTGACGGATGAAGAGTACAATTCATTTTACAAAGAGAAGTTTTATGATTTTGAAGATCCGATAAAGGTCATTCATTCGAGTGTTGAAGGTAATGCGACATATAAATCGCTTCTCTATATTCCCGCGCATGCACCTTTCAATTATTATACCAAAGACTATGAAAAAGGGCTTCAGCTTTATTCAAAAGGCGTTCTGATAATGGACAAGTGCCCGGATCTTTTGCCCGATTATTTCAGTTTCGTAAAAGGTCTTGTTGATTCCGAAGATCTTTCGCTTAATATCAGCCGTGAAATGCTGCAGCACGACAGCCAGCTTAAACTGATTGCCAAAACAGTTGAGAAGAAGATTAAAAACGAACTTGAAAAGATGCTTAAGACCGAAAGAGAAAACTATGAAAAGTTTTTCAAGGCTTTCGGTATTCAGCTGAAATTCGGCGTTTACAATGATTTCGGTATGCATAAAGATGAACTGAAAGATTTGCTCATCTTTGAATCTTCTTACGAAAAGAAATATACCACGCTCGCAGAATATGTTGAGAGACTTAAAGAAGACGATAAAAACATCTATTATGCAACCGGTGAAACGACTGAAAAGATTGAAATGCTTCCGCAGTATGATGCCGCGGTCAGTAAAGGCCTTGAAGTGCTTATGCTTACCGAGTATGTTGATGAATTTGTTATCAAAACCCTTATGAATTATGAGGGCAAGACTTTTGTCAATATCTGCGATGAGCAGTTTGATGTAAGCACCGAAGAAGAGAAAAAGGAAATTGAAAAAGCTAACGCCGATTCTTCCGAAGTCCTTGAAAAAATTAAGGAATATCTCGGCGATAAAGTCAGCAGTGTAAGGTTTACCAATAAACTCAGCGGACATCCCGTATGTCTTACCACGGAAGGCGCAATTTCGCTTGATATGGAAAAGACTCTCAATGCGATGCCCGGCGCAGGAGAAAACAAGATAAAAGCAAATGTTGTGCTTGATATCAATATCTCCCATCCGGTAAGCGAAAAGATTAAAGCGGTATATCAGGACAGCCCCGAAGATCTTGAAAAATACGCCAAACTTCTTTATGGTGAAGCGTGCCTGATAGCCGGCAGAGCGATAGATGACCCGGTTGAGCACAGTAAACTCGTTTGTGAATTTATGAGCATTTAATTTTAAGGAGGCGGTTTTCCGCCTCTTTTTTATTTGCATATTGCAGATTAAATGATATAATAAACAAAAGGAGGGGAGTAAATGAAAAAAATACTTGTTGCCGGTGCCGGTCACGCGGGGCTGGTTGCGGCGTTTATGCTTTCCGCTAATGGCTTTGATGTAACGGTAATCGAAAAAGAAAGCCGTGAAAATCTCGGTCACGACTGGGAGGACAGATTTGACTTTAATCTTCTGTCTGAAATATTAGGCAAAGATGTTTCCGGTTTTCCCGAAAACTCCTGGAGATACAGAGGCAACTGCTCATTTCTCAGCCCTTCAAAAAGGAAAAGAGTGGAGATCTTTTTTGATGAAAACAGCCGTCAGAAAGTTATGTGGAGAAAACCGCTTATCAATATGCTGATTGATAAGGCGATTGACATTGGCGTTAAGTTTATATGGGAATCAAAGATAACCGGTCCGCTTATCGACGGCAATACTGTTATCGGAGTCAAAACCGAAAACGGAGATTATTACTCCGACCTTGTTATAGATTCCGCCGGCGTTTTTTCACCCGTAAAAATGAATCTGCCCGATGAATTCGGAATTGATAAATCGATAAAGAGGGGAGACCTCTTTTACGGCTGGAGAGCGTATTTCAATAAGACTGAAGACGTAAACCCCGCTACTCCTTTTGAAGTTTATATGTATCACGAAAGAGAGCAGGGACTTTCCTGGTGCTGCACCAATGAAAACACGGTTGACATTCTTATCGGCAGAATCGATAAACTTACCAAAGAAAAAGTCGATGAGCAACTTGCTCTTTTCAGAAAAGATCATCCGTGGTTAGGCGATGAAAAAGTAAACGGCGGCAGTTACGGTATAATTCCTGTCAGACGTCCTCTTACGCTTATGGTTGCCGACGGATACGCCGCTGCAGGCGACTGCGCTTTTATGACAATGCCGATGAACGGTATGGGTATTGACCTTTCGCTCAAGGCAGGCAGAATACTTGCGGAAACCGTTTCCTCTTCCGGAGCCGAAAAATACACCGCCGATGTACTCTGGGACTACAATAAACGTTTTCACAAAGAGTGCGGCGCATTTGCCTCAAAGAACGAAGGGCTCAAAAACGCCATATTATCTCTGCCTTATCAGGGCGTTGATTTCCTGTTTGAAAACGATGTTATTCAGTCCTCCGACCTTGCAGGCGGCGGAAGCGATATGAATTTCGCAAAGCTTATGGGTAAGTTTGTCAGAGGTATGAGAAATCCGAAATACTTTTTTGCTATTGTTAACGGTCTGATCAAAGGCAGTGCCGCATCAAAACTGTATTCATCACCGCCCGACAAATATGACCTTGAAGCGATTTCAGTCTGGAGCAATATAATTGCAGACAAAAATGTTGCTATATTATAAAAGAATAATTATAAAAACACTTGATATATTTTTAATTTGAAGTATAATTGTTATGCATAAAATTTTTTAGATAAAGGAGACAGATTTATGCCTAAAGTAGTATGCCCCTGGAATCTGATTACCGATTTTGTTACCGACGCATTTGTCGGCTACGGTATTCCCAGAGATGAAGCCGAAATGTGCACCGACGTACTTCTTGAGTCCGATAAAAGAGGAATCGAGAGTCACGGCTGTAACAGATTCAAACCCGTTTATCTTGACAGAATCAAAGCGGGTATTCAGTCACCCACAACCAATTTTGAAATCTTAAAAGAAACCGAAACCACTGCTGTTGTTGACGGACACAACGGTATGGGTCAGGTTATAGGCACCAGAGCCATGCAGATGGCTATTGATAAAGCCAAGAAATACGGTATGGGTATGGTTGTTGTACGCAACTCCTGCCACTACGGTATTGCAGGTTATTATACCTCTATGGCTACCGAGCAGGGCTGTATCGGTATGACCGGCACAAACGCACGTCCCTCCGTTGCTCCCACTCTCGGCACCGAAGGTATGTTCGGCACCAACCCCTTCACTCTCGGCGTTCCTTCAGATGAAGCGTTTGATTTTAACTTTGACTGCGCTACATCCATCACTCAGAACGGTAAGATTGAATATTATGCAAGAATTAATGAGCCTGTTCATCCCGGCACCATAATCAATATTGACGGCACACCCGTTGAAGGCGATGCAGGCGTTGCTCTTAAGAAGATCCGTCAGGGCACTGCCGCTCTTACCACTCTCGGCGGTATCGGCGAAGCACTCGGCGGCTACAAGGGCTACGGCTTTGCTATGTTTGTTGAATTCCTTTCATCTGTTCTTCAGGACGGCGCATACGGCAAAGATCTTGACGGTAAAGACGAAGAAGGCAATATCAGACCTTATCATCTCGGTCACTTCTTTATCGCTATTGATACAAATCATTTCCTCGGCGAAGACCTCTGCAGAAAAAAGACCGGCGAAATCATCCGTAAGGTGCGCGCTTCCAGAAAAGCGCCCGGCGAAGAGAGAATCTACATCGCAGGCGAAAAAGAGTATGAAATCTGGAAGAGCAGAGAGCCCAGCGGCGTTCCCATCAATGAATCCGTTCAGGGCGAAATCAATGCCGTAAGAGACGAACTCGGCCTTGATTACACCTTCCCCTGGGAAGAAAACTACAAGCCCTATCCCGAAACCAAAAAAATCAAGGCTCACATTGAGCGCTGATTATTAAGGAGAATACTATGGATTACAGAAAAGAATCTTTAAGACTTCACGGCGAGTGGAAAGGTAAAGTTGAAGTTGTTGCCAGAGCAAAGGTTGACAATAAAGACGCTCTTTCGCTTGCTTATACTCCCGGCGTTGCAGAGCCCTGCCTTGCAATTCAGGATGATTATAAAAAGAGCTGGGAACTTACCAGACGCTGGAACATGGTTGCTGTTATTACCGACGGTACTGCCGTTCTCGGCCTCGGCGATATCGGCCCCGAAGCCGGTATGCCCGTTATGGAAGGTAAATGCGTTCTCTTCAAAGAATTCGGCGGCGTTGACGCTTTCCCTCTTTGCGTAAGATCAAAGGATGTTGACGAGATAGTCAAAACCGTTTATCTCATTTCCGGTTCATTCGGCGGTATAAATCTTGAAGATATTGCCGCTCCCCGCTGCTTTGAAATCGAGAAGAAACTCAAAGAACTCTGCGATATTCCCATTTTCCACGATGATCAGCACGGCACAGCGGTTGTTGTTTCCGCCGCTCTTATTAATGCAATGAAACTCACCGGCAGACAGCTCGGCGACTGCAAAGCCGTAATCAATGGCTCAGGTGCGGCAGGCGTTGCTATCGCGAAACTTCTTATGTCACTCGGTCTTAAAGACGTTATTCTTTGCGACAGAACAGGCGCTATCTATGAAGGCAGAGACAATCTCAATCCCTTCAAAGAAGAACTTGCAAAGGTTACCAACAGAGGTCTTGTAAAAGGCGGACTTGCAGATGCCATGAAGGGCACCGATATTTTCATCGGCGTTTCCGCTCCCGGTATTGTTTCTCAGGATATGATTAAGTCCATGAATCCCAATCCCATCGTTCTTCCTATGGCTAATCCCACTCCCGAGATTATGCCCGACCTCGCTAAAGAAGCAGGCGCCGCCATCGTCGGCACAGGCCGCTCCGATTTCCCGAATCAGATTAACAACGTGCTTGCATTCCCCGGCATTTTCAGAGGAACTCTTGATGTAAGGGCAAGCGATATTAATGAAGAGATGAAGATTGCCGCTGCTTATGCAATCGCTTCACTTGTAAGTGATGATGAACTCAATGCGGATTACATTCTTCCTCACGCTTTTGATCCGAGAATCAAAGATACCGTTGCCGCTGCTGTAGCGGATGCCGCACGTAAATCAGGCGTAGCAAGAATCTGATTTTATTGACACAAAATATGAAACCCGAATCCCTAAAACGGATTCGGGTTTTGATTTTATTTTAAATTATTCATTCACGAAGGGGACTACATGAAGAACAGCATCTTCGGGCGTAATTAAGGCGTCGTTATTATCGATATCTATTATTTCGTAATCGTCAGATCCGAGCCCAATTTCTTTCATGTAACTTAATTGTCTGAGACCTTTTCTTGTTTCCATTCTTTCGACGAGGTCGTGATGATCGCATTCCTTCATAGCATAGATTATATCAACACTGCATTTATCAACAGACAGGATATCTGTCGATCCGATTATTCCGACATTCGGAGTTACAACAGGCTCTGCCGCTGTGCCTTCACAGTCACAGGATACCGACATATTACGCATTACATTTATAAATGACACATTTTTGCCGAAGAAATCAAGAGTTGCTTTTGTTGACTCGGTAATGCGTTCCATCAGTTCTTCTTCAGCTATGCTCCATAAGTTTGATGAGCCTTCTCTTGTGTGTATCATCTTTTTGCCGATTCTGCCGTCGGCACAACCGATGCCGATGTTTTTGTTAGAGCCGCCGAATCCGCCCATTATATGCCCTTTGAAATGTGTGAGTGCAAGCATTGAATTATAAGACAGCATATTTTTACCGACATACATCTCTTTCATCCATTTGCCGTTTTCAATCGGCAGAGATGCGGTGCCGTTTTCGTCTGTTATATCTACGTCGGCAAATGTCCATCCGTTTACTTTCAGAGTTTCTCTGTGCTGCTCGGTTGTATATCTGTCGCCCTCATAATATGTATTTGTTTCGATGATTGATGCGTCTGCGGGCAACCGTTTTTCGAATAATTCTTTAACCCAATCGCGGGGTATAATATTCGGCCCGTGCTGCTCGCCTGTGTGCAGTTTTACGGCAACCTTTCCTGTCAGATTTCCACAAACTCTGTCATATATTTTCAACAATCCCTGTGCGCTTAAATCTCTGGTAAAATATACTTTCGATTTTTCTGTCATTTTATTTTCCTCCTGTTAATATCTTAATTTATTATACTTTTTTCAGGCGTCAACAGTCAAGTAAAGATTATATTGATTTTAATTGAAAATTTACAATTCTTTTTATTTATAATATCTTGAAAAGACAGATAAAATATAATATAATACACTATATATAGTTAATTGATACCCATCGCTCCACAAAGGAGGCTGTTTCTTTTGAGCAAGAAAAATAAAAAGAAGAAAAAAGGCGGCAAAGTTAAAGCGGTCATATTCGGCGTTTTCTGTGCGCTTATTCTTACGGCGTGCATAGTTGCCGGATTTGTGCTTTACAACGTTTTCAGTTTCGTAAACGGAGACCTTGCCGTCAATCTTGAAGAATATAAATCCAATCAGAACCAGACTTCCTTTATCTATGCTAAGGATAAAAAGGGAAATCAGGTTGAAATAGCGCGTCTTCACGGCGATGAAGACAGGGTCTGGGTTGACCTTGAAAATATTTCACCTTATATGAAAGAGGCGTTTGTCGCTCTTGAAGATACCAGATTTGACGAGCATCACGGTGTTGACTGGATAAGGGTTTTCGGCGTAATAGTCAAGCCTTCACAGCTCGGTCAGGGCGGCTCCACAATCACACAGCAACTTATAAAGAACCTTACAAATGAAAAAGAAGTTACCGTTGTGCGTAAATTCAGGGAGATTCTTTCCGCACTCAACCTTGAAAAGAACTACAGCAAAGATACAATTATCGAAGCGTACCTCAATACCGTTTACCTCGGCAGCGGATGCTACGGAGTCAAAACCGCCAGTGAAAAATATTTCGGCAAAGATATAGCCGATCTTAATGCCGCCGAGTGCGCCGTTATTGCATCAATCACACAGTTCCCGACAAAGTTCAATCCGCTTCTCAATCCCGAAAACAATAAAGTGAGGCAGGAATACTGCCTTGAAAAAATGCACGAAAATGGTGACCTCACCGATGCAGAATATGATGAGGCGATAAACTATCATCTTATATTCACAAACAGCGACGAATATGTTCCTTCCGAGGCTTCCGAAGAAATCCGTAAAACTCAGGAAGAAGAAAAGAAAATCAACTCTTATTATGTTGACGCCGTTATCGATCAGGTTATTGAAGATCTTATGACTGAATACGGCTATACCAAACAGCAGGCAACAAACAAGATTTATTACGGCGGTCTTAAGATTTACGCCGCAGTTGACCTTCGCATTCAGGAAATACTTGAAGATGTTTATGTAAACAGAAAGAACTTCCCCAATATCAAAAAGGCAGACGGTACCAAGCCGCAATCATCCATGACCATTATGGATTATAAGGGCAGGGTAGTGGCTGTTGTAGGCGGTGCTGATGAAAAGAAACAGAACAGAAGCCTTAACAGGGCCACAAGTTCGTGGAGGCAGCCGGGCTCAACAATCAAGCCCATTTCAACTTATGCTCCTTCAATTGATCTTGACATACTTACATATTCCTCGAAGGTGCTTGACTATGCGGTTTGGGTTAACGGCGTTCTCTGGCCGCATAACGTTGACAAGAGCCTCGGCTCCAACAGCAAAGTAACCGTACAGTACGCGATTCAGAAATCTCTTAATACCGTTCCTACACGAGTTATCAGAGATGACTTGACTATAGCCAAATCAATTGATTACCTTAAAAACAGATTCCATCTTTCCAAAGTTGACGAAGTGAAAGACGCTTCTCTTTCACCGCTCGCAACAGGCGCTCTTACTTATGGCACCAACACTCTTGAAATGGCTTCCGCTTATGCTACATTCGGTAACGGCGGCCTTTACTACAAACCTTATTTCTACACCAAAGTTACAAATGCTCAGGGCACTCAGATTGTGCTTACCAATGAGAAAAACAAAGGTGAGCAGGTCATTTCTCCCGAAACATCCGATATTATGTGCGAACTGCTTCAGACCGTTGATACAAGTTATTACGGCAAAGGCACCAATGTCAGAAAATTCCAGATTATGGCAAAAACAGGTACCACGAGCAGCGACTGCGACCGTTGGTTCTGTGCGGGCACGCCTTACTATGTAACTTCAATCTGGCTCGGCTATGATATCAAAAAAGAACTTAATCAGGAAGTAAACCCCTGCGGCAAGATTTTCATCACCGTGTTTGACAGAATTCATGATGGCCTTGATGAAAAGGAATTCCCGAAGTGTGACGGTGTTGTTGAAAAGCGTTATTGTACTGTATCCGGTAACCTTGCCGGAAGCAACTGCTATTCCACAGCCAAAGGATGGTATAAAGCAGATAAGCTTCCCGAAACCTGTACATGGTGTAAAGGCGGAGAAAAGATAGATGAAGATTCCAGCGGCAAAGCTTCAACAACTTCTATTTCCGATACAATAAATGATATAATAAATGCTATTAACTGATTACCCGGAGGTCTGATTATTTGATTGTTATGGGTATTGATTACGGAGATGTAAGAACCGGCGTTGCTATAAGCGACAAAACCGGGTTTCTCGCTTCTCCCGTAACCGTTATTAACCAAAGAAATGAAGATAAACTTATATCCGAAATACTTGCTTATATTGATTCTCTTTCTCCTGAACTCATAGTTGTCGGTCTGCCTAAAAATATGGACTCAACCGAAGGTGAAAGAGCGCAGAAGTGCCGTGCCTTTGCGGAAAAACTTTCCGTTGCTGGCGGTGTTGAATGCATTTTGCGTGACGAACGGCTTACAACTGTAAGCGCTCATGTTGTACTTAATAACACAAACACAAGAGGCAAAAAGAGAAAAGATATAGTTGACGCTGTTTCTGCGGTTATGATTTTGCAGGATTATCTTGATTCGGCGAGAAAAACCGTTACGGAGGAAAACTGATGGCACAGAAAAACAAAACTGTTTTTATATGTTCCGAATGCGGCTATGAAAGCCCCAAATGGAACGGCTGCTGCCCCGGATGCGGTGAATGGAACACAATGAACGAAGAGTTTGTTGTACCTTCTTCACTTAAGAAAACGGAAGTTTCCGGCTCTGCTGTTACCGCCGTAAAAGTTTCCGATATATCATCGGAAGATGAAATCAGGTTTTCTACCGGACTATCTGAACTTGACAGAGTACTCGGCGGCGGAATAGTAGCCGGCTCGCTCGTTCTTCTCAGCGGTGATCCCGGAATAGGTAAATCCACTCTTCTTCTTCAGATTTGCGAATATATAGGTAAATCGATTTCGATACTTTATATCTCCGGCGAGGAATCATCCCGTCAGATTAAACTTCGCGCAGACAGACTGGGAGTTTCTACAGACAGTCTTTCAATTATGACAAGCACCGATGTAGAAGGTATTGCGGAGTATATCCGCCAGACCAAACCGGGACTTGTGATTGTGGATTCTATTCAGACGATGGATATGCAGGAACTCAATTCCGCACCCGGCAGTGTTACTCAGGTGCGCGAAAGCACAAACAGGTTTATGCACTGCGCAAAGGATTACGGTATTCCGATTATTATAGTCGGTCACGTCAATAAAGACGGCAATATTGCAGGACCCAAAGTGCTTGAGCATATAGTAGACTGTGTGCTCTATTTTGAGGGCGAAAGACATCTGTCTTACAGAATTCTCAGAGCGATAAAGAACAGATACGGCTCGACCAACGAAATTGGCGTGTTTGAGATGCTTGAAAAAGGGCTTAAAGAAGTTCCCAATCCGTCTCTTATGCTTATTTCCGGCAAACCAAAAAACACATCGGGCACCTGCATCGCCTGTGTGATGGAAGGCAGCAGACCGATTCTCGCCGAAGTTCAGGGCCTTGTTGCCGCCTCGGTTTACGGCAACGCAAGAAGAATGACTAACGGCTTTGATTATAACCGCTTATCAATGATTCTCGCCGTGCTCGAAAAAAGATACGGCTACGCATTCTCGGGCTTTGACGCATATATAAATGTTATAGGCGGCCTTAAACTTGACGAGCCCGCGACCGATCTGAGCGTTGCTCTCGCTCTTATTTCCGCACTCAAAGATGTACCGATCAGAGAAGATACGCTTGCTATCGGTGAAATCGGGCTGGGCGGCGAACTCAGAAGCGTATCTTACTGTGAACAGAGAATCAAGGAAGCGGACAGACTCGGTTTTAAGCGTATTATTATACCCAAGCATAATTTCAAAACCATTTCCGATAATCTTAAAGGCGATATAGAAATAGTCGGAGTGAAAAATGCCAATGAAGCCTTTGACGCGGCCACTTGATAACTCTTTAATACCTGAAAACGATGCAGCCCGTGTGCTTATAAATCACAGGGCTGCAGGCTGTATTTCGGCGCTTGAAAAACTAGGAATCATTGCTGTTAAAGTATATGATAACCCTGCTGTAAGCGGCAGCGTATCCTCGCACGCCGATATGAATTACTTTTATTACGGCAAAGGTAATCTTTTTGCATGCAAATCACAGCCGGCAGGGGAGTGGCAGGAAAAATTCAATACAATAACAGCAGGGGAGCCTGAAAGCGACTCATACCCTTTTACCGTAAAACTTAATTGCGTAAGGCTATCCGGCTTTCTTATTTGCAACACAAAAACCGTTTCTGAAGAAATACTTCAATTCGCTTATAATGATAATTTAACCGTTATCGATGTAAAACAAGGTTTTACCAAATGTTCAATATGTGTTCTCAATGATAGAGCCATTATCACGGACGATGCGTCCATTTACAAACAAGTATCAAAATATATCGGTGATGTTACACTTGTAACAAAAGGCTCAATTAAACTTGAAGGAATGAATTACGGGTTTATCGGGGGATGTACTGGACTTATCGGTAAGGATAAACTGGCTGTCAGCGGCAGACTCGATTCACATATTGATCATAATCTGATTTATGACGCTTTAAGCCGCAATAATATAACCGCAGTTGAACTGACAAATGATATTCTTGAAGATATCGGCTCAATTTTGCCGATCGAAGAATTTTTTGCTCCGGATACATCGAATAGAAATATTCCGGTAATACAATGAGTCATTTCAAAAAATCTGAGAGGATGTATATTTGTAATTGTTGATTAAAAAATTATAATTAAACCGAAATAAACGAAAAGTATAATCGGCTTTTGATTAACATATAAATATTATATTCGTTATTATTGAAAGAATATCTATTCTGCTACATCGGAAGGGTTACGGCCGCTTCCGGGCATATAATTATACAAATCCCCGTTTATTTAGTGTTTTATCCTCCCCCTAATTACACAAAATTTGTATTTTGTGTAATTAGTGATATTTAAAACAGGCAGGAAGTTAATAAAGACGGATAGATAGAATTATCCCTCTCCCTCTCAAATAATCAGAAAAAAGGAGGTGTGCCTTATGAGAGAAGACGAAATATATACTTTACCGCTGCTTGTTGTCAATTATCTTAATTATCTCGGCGGCACACTGAATAAATCTACACTGACCGTTCTTGAGTACGGCTCCGATCTCAGATTGTTTTTCAGATTTCTGAAACTGCATCGCAGACTTGTCCCCTCCGATACGGATATGGATTCAATTATTATTTCCGATATAGACAAAGATTTTATCTGTTCCGTTACGCTTGAGGAAGCGTACGCTTTTCTGGCATACTGCAGAAACAAGAGAAATAATGATTCGAATGCCAGGGCAAGAAAAGCTGTTGCCATTAAAAGATTTTACAGATATCTTGAAGTTCAGAACATTTTATCCGGCAAAAACACAATCGCCTTTCTTGATTCGCCTAAAATTAAAAAGTCTCTGCCCAAGTATCTCACTCTTGAGCAAAGTGTCGCTCTGCTTAATTCAGTTGACGGCAAAAACAAAGAACGGGACTTCTGCATCATTTCCCTGTTTCTTAACTGCGGCTTAAGACTTTCCGAACTTGTTAATATAAATATATCGGATATTTCTTTTGATAATAATACCATTAAAGTTTTGGGCAAAGGAAATAAGGAACGAATAGTCTATCTCAATTCCGCCTGCGAAAACGCATTAAAAGAGTATATGAAAGTGCGTCCCCGGGATGGCGTAAAAGACCGCGACGCTCTGTTTCTGAGCAACCGCCTCACAAGAATCAGCCGTGAATCGGTGCAGAAAATGGTTGAAAAACAGCTCGAAAAATGCGGGCTCGGAAATATGGGTTTTTCGGTTCATAAACTCAGACATACTGCCGCTACCCTTATGTATCAATACGGCAACACAGATGTGCTGCAGATTAAATCGCTTTTAGGGCACGAAAACCTTGCTACTACCGAAATCTACACTCACGTTTATGATGAGCAGGTAAGGCAGGCGGTTGAAAACAATCCTCTTAATGAAAAGTTTGCCGACTTGCCTGTTTTTGATGATGACGATGAAGAAGATTGATTATCCTCTCCCCTTCTGACAGAATATAAAAAACTACCGGACAAATTACTATCCGGTAGTTTCTTTTTATTTCTTTTCCATCTTGGAAAAATTCGCCATAATTTTCTTAGTTTTACCTTCGAGGAAGGCAATTTCAAGCAGCTGATCGTTACTCATCGGCGTAACTGAAAGCACGACGCCTTCGCCGAAAACCTTATGTATAACGGTATCTCCGACTTTATAAATTGTGCCGGATGTTGCTTTGGGCTTGCTTACGCCGGAAAAGCCGTAATCCATCGGCTTTGATTTAGGCTGTTTGGGTGTGTATTCGTGAAGGTGTTTTTTCCTTTCGGCCGCTTTTTTGTTTTCCTCACTCGGCTCAAGCAAATCGGCGGGGATTTCTGATACAAATCTTGACGGATTGTTATATCTTGTCATTCCGAAAAGAAGTCTTGTCTGTGATGAAGTTATATACAGTTTTTCTTTTGCTCTTGTTATTGCGACATAGGCAAGTCGTCTTTCCTCTTCAATCCCCTGCTCGCCTTCACTTGCCGATAATTCCGAAGGAAAGATATTTTCCTCCATACCGACAAGAAAAACATTGTTGAATTCGAGACCTTTTGCGGAGTGGACAGTCATCATAACAACCGCATCCGTATCGGAGTTGTAGTTATCTATATCGGTCATCAATGATATTTCATTAAGAAAATCGTTAAGATCCGCTTCCGGGTTTTCTGTTTCGAAATTAACTATATTGTTATATAACTGATCAAGGTTTTCGAGCCTGTCCTGCTTCTTTACCGGGTCTGCATCGAGTGAATCAATATAGCCCGATGTATTGAGGATTTCTCTGAGAAGGTCGCTGATAGAATGCTCAAGAGCAAATTCATCCATACTCTCTATAAACGCGGCAAACTCTTTCAGTTTTTTGGCTGAATGCGAGAGCATAGGATATTCATCGGCATCTTTGATTACTTCAAAAAGAGGTATGCTCAGGTCAGCGGAAACCTGCTGTACTTTAAGATAAGTGCTGTCCCCTATTCCTCTTTTCGGCTCATTAATTATTCTGCCCATTCTGACAGAATCGTTATGATTGGAGATTACGCTCAGGTAAGAGATAGCGTCTTTAATTTCTTTTCTGTCATAGAATTTATGTCCGCCGATTATTTTATAGGGAATAGCGTTTCTTACAAAAGCCTGCTCAATGAGGTTTGACTGGGAATTCATTCTGTATAAAACAGCATAATCGGAGTAACAGTTACCCTGTCTGATACCTTTAATAATAGTATCGGCAACGAAGTACCCCTCTCCCCTGTCATCATCCGATTTGTGATATGTAATAGCGTCTCCGCCTGTTTTATCGGTCCACAGATTCTTGCCTTTGCGGTTTACGTTGTTTTTGATTACGGCGTTTGCAGCGTCAAGTATATTCTGGGTTGAGCGGTAATTCTGCTCAAGTCTTATAACCTTTGCGTTTTTATACTCAGATTCAAATGAAAGGATGTTTTCAATTGTCGCCCCTCTGAATCTGTATATGCTCTGGTCATCGTCACCTACCACGCAAATATTACAGTGACCGGCGGCAAGCAGTGAAATAAGGCGATACTGCATATGGTTTGTATCCTGATACTCATCCACGAGTATATAGCGGAATTTATTCTGATAATATTCCAGAATCTGCGGATTGTTTTCAAGAAGTTTTACCGTGTTATATATAATGTCATCAAAATCCATAGCGTCCGATGACAGCAGTTTTTCCTGATATAAACGGTATATATCGCCAATATTTTTTTTGAGAAAATCATAGGCGTGCTCCTGCTCATATTCATCAGGCGAAATCATATTGTTCTTTGCATTGCTGATTTCTGAAAGGCAGAATTTAGGAGCGATAATTTTATCGCTGAGACTTAACTGTTTAAGGCAGTCTTTTATTATCCTTTTACTGTCGTCTGTGTCATAGATAGAGAAATCAGACGAATAAGCGGTGTAGGCGGAATTGCGCCTGAGTATTTTAACGCAGGCGGCGTGAAATGTAGAGGCCCAAATATCTTCCGCTTCGGGTCCTATCATATCTATAAGGCGGTTTTTAAGTTCATCTGCCGCTTTATTTGTGAAAGTAATTGCCAATATCTGCCAGGGTTTTGCAGGGTCAACTTTAAGCAGGTATTTAAGGTTATCGGGGAGGTCTTCCTCTTTCTCGGCGGATAAAAGCAGCGCGGTTTCTTCTTCATCGGGAATAAACTTCAAGTAGTCGCTGTAATAAGCCTTGCCGTATTTAATTATATTTGCAATCCTGTTGACAAGCACGGTAGTTTTGCCGCTCCCCGCTCCTGCCAGCACCAAAAGCGGCCCCTCCGTGGAGAAGACCGCTTCCTTTTGCATATTGTTCAGTTTTGTGAAGTCTTTTTCAATTATTTGCCGCCTTAGTGACAGCAATTCTTTTTCTGTCATCAGATTACCTCAGATGGAGATTTCGTGTGCAATGTTATAAAGAGTGCTGTCTATTTCTTTAGTCATAGTAAGCGCTTCGATAATATCGTAATCAACGATTTCATCTTTTCTCATTACAACTACGCGGTTGCCTATGCCCTGCATAAGGAGCTGAACGGCGTGATAGCCCATCTGGCTGGCGATAACACGATCTCGTACTGTGGGAGAGCCGCCGCGTTGAACATGGCCGAGAACGATTGATCTGGTTTCAACTCCGCACTCTTCCTGAATCTTCTTAGCGAGTTCCGCAACGCCGCCGATACCCTCTGCAACCATGATGATGAAATGCTTTTTATCGGTTTTCTGAGTTCTGCGGATTCTTTCGATAACGTGCTTTTCAATATCGCTCTGAATTTCGGGAATAACAATAGCGGTTGCGCCGACAGCGATGCCGGAGTTGAGAGTGAGGTCGCCGCAGCGGTTACCCATAACTTCCACTACCATACAGCGGCTGTGTGATTCTACAGTATCTCTGATACGGTCAACCATAGCCATAATAGTGTTAAGGCAGGTATCGTAACCGATTGTATAATCGGAACTTACTATATCGTTATCGATTGTACCGGGAATACCGATGCAGGGAATGCCTCTGAGCGAAAGGTCTCTTGCTCCTCTGAAAGAGCCGTCACCGCCGATAACAACTATACCTTCTATTTCGTGCTTTTTGCAGGTCTCAATAGCCTTCTGCATACCTTCCTCTTCTTTGAAAGCAAGGCATCTTGCGGAGTGAAGCATTGTGCCGCCTCTGTGAATAATATCGGAAACGCTTCTGATATTCAGTTCAATAAGGTCGTCGTCTATAAGACCCTGATAACCTCTGTTAATGCCGTAAACGGTCATGCCGTTTTCACAGGCTGTTCTGACAACTGCTCTGATGGCAGCGTTCATTCCGGGGGCGTCTCCGCCGCTTGTAAGTACACCGATTCTTTTCATAATATTAAATCTCCCTTTTATTAACTTTGATTATAATACTATATTTTATATTGAATTGTCAATATTACTTGAGTATCACATTGTCTTTTCCGAGTATTTTGACAAGTTCGCGAAGTAAAACATCGTTTGCATCGCAGAAGGTTGTTTTTACATATTTTCCGCCTTTTTCATAATAGTAAAAGACGGGTGTTCTGCCTTCAAAAATTGAAATCAGATTATTGCAGATTTTTATCTGAGGCGATTTGTCATCCGTAAATCTGAGATATAACCGCATATTTTCCGGGCTCTTTTCGGGCACGGTTTCCTGTACTTTTTCAATTATTTCACCGGCTGCTTTGGCGTCGTTTAATGAAACGGGTTCAATTTTATCGGCGAGGAGAGTAACGGTTGAATCATCGTTATGCGAAACTGAAGCAATCACAGATACCACATTTCCCTCATAGAGAAACTGCTTGTTCATTTCATAAATCTTTGTGAAAGCAAGGCATTCGCAGGTGCCGGTATCATCTTCCAGCGTAAAGAAAGCGATTGTTGTGTTATTTTTGGTATTCTTTTTATTTACCGCTGAAATAATGCCGAATACGGACACTTTCGCAGAATCCCTGTATTCGCTGTTGTCGCCTGTAATATCCGAAAGCCTGTCAAACTTTCGTGAAGAAATATATGACGAGTAATCCGAAAGAGGACTGCCGGAAAAATAGATTCCGGAAATTTCCTTTTCATATCTCAGTTTTTCTTCATTTGAATAGTCTTCGGTTTCGGGATAAGTGAATTTTGCGTTGATTACCGGCTGTTCACTTTCACCGGAAGAAATATCGCCGAAACTGAGCTGACCGTCAATGTTTTTCCGTTTACTGCTGTCAAGACTTTCGAATATGCTTTCAACAGACTGCATCATTTGCTTGCGGTTGGGACCGAGGCCGTCAAATGCTCCGCATTTTATCAGGCTTTCAACTGCGCGGCGGTTGAGTTCTTTTCCGTACATTCTTTCACAGAAATCATACAAATCGGCAAAACTGCCGCCTCTGTTTCTTTCATCAACAATTTTGGCGATGAAACCCGTGCCTATATTTTTGACAGCGGCAAGCGAAAATGAAATACCGTTTTCACCGGGCATAAATGCTACACCGCTGCTGTTTATATGCGGCGGAAGTATTTTAATACCGCTGTTTTCGATTTCGTGAATATATTCAGATATTTTTGCTGTGTTATCTATAATGCTTGAAAGCAGAG
>JAEEGL013423964.1_pt1 | contig 20220 bp, 15 predicted proteins | sample 9134231 | NCBI WGS metagenome assembly JAEEGL01 (sample SAMN16246548, study PRJNA631951) | gut metagenome | biome: gut microbiome; feature: rumen; material: fiber-attached | host: Bos | place: Iran: Karaj | collected 2018-10
CCGCCCAGGCTCATCGTATACAGCCGGATGATTTTGTGCAGTTCAATCGCCCGGTCCATGGTCAGCGTATGGTAATCCTTGTTCATCCCCGTATACATCTCGGCATCCGCCATCCGGAAGATGATCGTCTTGTCACCCACCAGCGCCTGGTCATGGCTCTCGCAGTATCCGATGACCTTTTCCTGCGGGCGGCGGGTCGTCATCTCATACCACAGCGCGTTCATGTTCCAGTCCTCGTCCCGGGTATCCTTCAGCAGCTTGATCCAGTAGTCCGGTTCGCCCATGGCCAGCCGGTAATCAAACCCGATACCGCCGTCCGGAATCGGCAGGCACATGCCGGGCATGCCGCTCATATCCTCCGCCACCGTCGTGGCGTTCGGATTCACCTCGTGAATCAGTTCGTTCGCCAGCTGCAGGTAATTCAGCGCTTCCAGGTCCGTATTCATATTGAAATACATATCATAATTGGTGAACGCGGAGCCCAGCCCGTGATCGCGGTAGATCATGCTGGTCACGCCGTCGAACCGGAAGCCGTCGAAATGGTACTCCGTCTGCCAGAACTTCAGGTTGCTCAGCAGGAAGTGCAGCACCTCCGGCCGTCCGTAATTGAACAGCCGTGTCCCCCACGCCGGATGCCATCCTTCCCCGCCGGTCAGGAAGTATTGCTCGTCGGTGCCGTCCTGCAGCTGCAGTCCTTCACCCACATTGGGGCAGGCATGGCTGTGTACGACGTCCAGCAGCACCCGGATATCCATTCCGTGCGCCTTGTTCACCAGGTATTTCAGGTCTTCCGGCACGCCGTACCAGTGAGCGGCGGCGAAGAAATTCGTCACCTGGTATCCGAAGGATCCGTAATACGGATGCTCCTGGATCGCCATCAGCTGGATCGTGTTGTATCCCAGTTTCTGGATCCGCGGAAGCACATTGTCCGCGAATTCCCGGTAGGTGCCGATCCCTTCCCGGTCCTGGGACATGCCGACGTGCGCCTCATAGATCAGCGGCGCGGCTGGTTCCTTTTTCATAAACGCTTCGTCTGTCCATTGGAACGCTTCTTTCGGATCCCACACCTGGGAGCAGAGCCGTTTCGAATCCTCGTCCATACTGACCTTGGTGCAGTATGCCGGCAGGCGGTCGAACCAGTGGACGCCTTTCTTGACCCATAGTTTGGCAAACTGGCCGTGCTTCAGCGCGTTCTTCCCCTTCAGGTGGATTTCCCATACGCCGTTCTCGCCTTTCTCCAGCGGATGGCTTTCCTGGTTCCAGCCATTGAAATCCCCGATCAGGCGTACTTCGTCCGCGCCGGGAAGCCATTCGCGAACCACCCAGCCGTCCTCTTCCCGGTGAAAGCCGAAGAAAAGATGGCCGTTGGCAAATTCCGTCAGCGTCTCCGCACCTTCCACCAGCTGCCAGCGTTTCCCTTTGAACCGATCCATCCGCAGCTCAATATCCCCGGCATGAGGCTCCAGCCAGGGATCAATCCGTGTAATTGCGTAAGGCGCGAAAAGCTTCTGAACGTCCATTCTGCTGTCCTCCTGTAATCATGGTGTTATAAGCGGATCCGTATGTCCCGGAATTTTCCGGGTGTCAACCTTTCTGCTTCTTGACTCCTGTCCACTGATCACTGACCACTGTCCACTCGTCTCCCGGGCATCCTCTCGGTGCCACCCCGGGTGAAGCGAAGGATCTTTGTTTTGTCTGTATTGAATTATACCAAATGAAATGCCTAAAAACAATGAATATATTTTACCTGGCGTTTTCTTCCTGCTTCTTCTTCAGCACTTTTGCCGAAATAAGCACGATTGCGCATCCGACGACCGCCAGGACCGCGGTTTTCCAGAGATCGTCCGCGGACAGGGGCTTCAGCAGGCAGATCTGCGCTGTAAAGGGAATCAGCACCGCGCCGATAAACGCGGCCGCCATAGCGGCCAGCAGGATCATCCGCCTGTTGTTCAGCGGCAGGCATGTCCGGAACAGCACCACAAAGCCGACGGCGCCGGCCGCCAGCGTGGCCAGCGTGGACTGCATATCCCGGCCTGAGATCAGCATGCTTAATACCGCGCACAGCGCCACCGCAATCCCGCCCGGCAGCGCGCGGTACAGCACTGTCTTGAGGAAACTTCCCCTCACCCGTTCCTCGCTGGGTTCCAGGGCCAGGAAAAATCCGGGAATACCCACCGTCAGGGCCGAAATCAGCGTCAGCTGAATCGGCTCAAACGGATAGGTGCCGTTCGGCAGGAACAGCGTCAGGACGCCCAGCAGGAAACTGAACAGCGTCTTCGTCAGGAACAGGCTGGCTGCCCGGGTAATATTGTTGATCACCCGGCGCCCCTCCAGTACGATTTCCGGCATCACGCTGAAATCGGAACTCATCAGTGTCAGCTGCGCCGCGTGTCGCGCCGCGTCGGCGCCTCCCGCCATGGCGATGGAACAGTCCGCCGTCTTCAACGCGGGAATATCGTTCACGCCGTCGCCGGTCATGGCCACGTTGTGGCCTTTCTCCTTCAGCGCGATGACAAACTGCTTCTTCTGTTCCGGCGTCACCCGTCCGAACACGGTATATTGCTCGCATGCCTCCGCGATCTTCTCCGGCGTATCCAGTTCCCGTGCGTCGATATACTTGTCCCAGTTATCCATGCCCGCCTGCCGGGCAATATTCGAAACAGTCACCGGATTGTCGCCGGAAATAACCTTCAGTTCCACGCCCTGTTCCCGGAAATACCGCAGCGTTTCCGCCGCGCCGGGGCGGATCTCGTCTGTCAGGATAATCAACCCGCAGATTTCCCGGACCGGCGGCATCGCGTCCGCGTCGACAATTCCCTGCCCGGCGGCCAGCACAAGCACGCGCTTCCCCTCTGCCGTCAGGGTGGAAATCCGTGCCTGCAATTCCTCCGGAATCGTCTCCATGACAAATTCCGGAGCGCCCATAATCAGCGCCGTACCGTCCCTGAAAGACGCGGCGGACTTTTTCCGTGCGGAGGAGAAAGGCACCACGGCCTTCGGTTTTTCTTCGTCCGATCCGATCTTTCTCCGCAGCGCGTCCAGTGTCGGGCTCGATTCGTCAAACGCGCCGAGAAAGCGTCTCAGCGCCTTTTCCGCCTCTTCTCCGCTTCGGTCGTACCCTTCTACCGCTTCCAGTTCCATGTTCCCGGAAGTTATCGTTCCGGTCTTGTCCAGGCACAGCACGTCCGCCCGCGCCAGCGTCTCGATACCGGCCAGTTCCTGCACCAGCGTTTTCCGCCGGGCCAGTTTCATCACGCCGACCGCCATGGCGATACTGGTCAGCAGGATCAGCCCTTCGGGAATCATGCCGATCATGGCTGCCACGGACTTCGGCACCGCTTCTGTCAGCGGCAGTTTGCTCAGGAAATGTTGTTTCAGGAACAGCAGCACGCCCAGCGGAACCAGGATATAGCTGTCAAACCGGATCAGGCGGTTCAGTTCCGTCATCAGGCGGGATCCGGGGCGGGCGGTCTTCCGGGCTTCCTTCGTCAGCCGGCCGACGTAGCTCTCGTCCGCGACGAAAACCAGCTGCGCCGTTACCCGGCCTTCCGTGATATAGCTGCCGGAATACAGCCAGCTGTTCATTTTCTTCGGCACCGCGTCGCTTTCTCCGGTCAGCAGGGATTCCATGGCGGATCCTTCCCCGCTGACCACGATCGCGTCGGCAACCACCTGGTCGCCGGCCTGGAAAACAGCCAGGTCTCCGCGCACCGCGTCTCCCGGCGCGACTGTCTTCGTTTTCCCGTTGCGAAGCACTTTCACTTCCGGCGCGTTCAGCAGCTGCAGTTCCCGGATGGTCTTCTGGGCCCGGTATTCCTGTACCGAACCGATCACGATATTAAACAGGATAATCGTGATAAACAGCATGTTCCGGTAACTGCCGACCAGCAGCAGGCAGATGGCCAGCGCGAAGTTCAGCATATTGAACAGCGTAAAGAAATTCTCAATGAAAATCTGCCGGACAGATTTTACGTCCCCCTCCGGCAGGCTGCTGCCGTATCCCTGGCTGATCAGTTCCGCGGCCTGGTCGTCTGTCAGTCCGCTTTCATCCGTATACTCAAATCCCTCCGGCAGTTTATCCGGCAGAGCAAGTTTCCCTTCCATAATTCCCTCCGTGTGATCCTTTGGTCATTGCAATACTATGCGTTTCCCGCCGCTCTGTCAACCTTTCCTTCAATATGACTGGGCCGGTATTCGTCCGAACCTCGACCGGTATATGATCAGCACGTCTTTCTATACGGATACCGCCTGTACGGTCAGGTGTGATTGGTCAAAAAGCAGTATTTTCTGATATCTTCTGTAAAAAAACCTTGCAAATTTAAATTCGTTGTGGTATGATTCGTTCGTTGTCGAAAGGCAACGTGCTGATATAGCTCAGTCGGTAGAGCGCATCCTTGGTAAGGATGAGGTCGCCAGTTCGAATCTGGCTATCAGCTCCACAACTCCGAGGGACGTTGTTTCAATGGCCTCCGGGGTTTTTCTTTTTGCTGAAATATGCCCCTGTGTGAGACTGTGATTTCACAAAAAACTACACATAAAACTAAACCAACATCAAAAAGCAAGCCTGTTTCCCCTATGATTATCTGCTTTATCTCGGATCATCATGCTACTGTGATATTGATACTGGACGTGTATCACTGGAAAAAAGCCTCCCCGGAATCCGTCAGGATTTGGTTCGAAACTTGTCAGCCATGAACAAGACAATCCGTATCAGGTTTTTTATGAACGGTGTTGGTCGTTTCTTGTTCTTATCCGTTCCGTATTATATAATCGTCTTAAAACAAACCGTCAGGAGGCGTGGAATATGATTCTGTTAGTTGTTGATATCCAGAAAGGCTTAACCGAAGACGAAGGTTTATACAACGCCGGTTCCTTTATGGAAAAAGCGGTTCAGCTGATCGATACCGCCAGGAAAAACCATGTGGAAGTCATTTATGTCCAGCATGACGCCGGTCCCGGTTCCGGTTTTTCCGTCGGTGACCATGATTTTGAAATTGACAGTCAGGTGGCGCCCATAAGCGGCGAAAAAATCTTCATCAAGACGATAAACAGCTGCTTCGGCAACAAAGACTTCCTGAAATACATGGAAGCGCAGGAAGATAAGCGTCTGATGATGATCGGCCTGCAGACAAACTGGTGTATCGACGCGACTGTGAAATCCGCTTTTGAAAGAGGATACGAGGTCATCATCCCGGAAGGAACCAACTCCACCTTTGACAATGACTACATGACCGGTGAAACAACTTACCGGTATTACAACGAAGAAATCTGGCCGGACTGCTTTGCCGACTGCGTATCTTTCGATGAAGCCGTTTCTATGCTGGAAAATGGATGATGAATTCCATGAACAAAATACGGAAAGGAATGATGACTGATGAAAAAACTGCTGGCCGCAACCTTGATCCTGCTGTTGGCGTGCTCCGCATGCTTTGCGGAAGGAGACGCTGTGACGTCCGCCACGCTGAAGATTGATCAGCTTCCCGCGGTAACGTCGGAAAACAGCGCTATCCTGGTTGTGTACTTCTCTCCGGACGATACGGTTCGCGCTGCCGCGTATACCATCGCGGCGGAACTGAACGCGGACCTCTTTGAGATCGTTCCGGAAGAACTGTATACCGCGGATGACCTGAACTACATGAACAGCAAGTCGCGTTCCATGACAGAGATGATGGATAAGGATGCCCGTCCTGCCATCTCAGCGTTGCCGGAAGACCTGGGCGCATATGATACCGTTTTCCTGTGCTACCCGATCTGGGGCGGTCAGGCCCCGAAGATTATCCTGTCTTTCCTGGAAAATGTCGATCTCTCCGGCAAAACGCTTGTTCCGTTCGCCACGTCCAATTCTTCCGGCATCGGCAGCAGCGGCACCGCGCTGCATGCCTGTACGGACGGGAGCGTGAACTGGCTGGACGGAAAAGGGGTTAAGAAAAACGTCGCTGCCGAAGACATCGTCAGCTGGGTACAGGAGCTTTCACTGAAATAAAAAACTCCTCCTGTCTCATTTCACTGTTTTAGGTTGCTTTTAGGTTCATGTGGATAATGATGCTGCCGGGAAGAAATCCCGGATCTGAAAAGGAATCCGACAGACAGGAGATGAGCTTAATGAAAAAACTGTTATCCATTCTGCTTGCGATATCCATCCTGCTTTTTGCTTTCAGCGCTTTTGCGGAAGCTCCCCAGGGCGATCCGCCCGGTGAGCCGCCGGAAGGTTTTAACGGTGGTAATCCCCCAGGAGATCCGCCGTCCGGCGGTGATTTCGGCGGCGGAAATCCTCCCGGAGATCCGCCCTCCGGCAACGGCGGCGGTTTCGGCGGCGGAACCCCTCCCGGAGGCGGCACGTCCTCCTTTGAATATACCGCTGCAACCGAGATTACCGAAGCGGCGGAATCAAACGGAGAGACATATTCCTCCGAAACCGCGGATGAAAGCGCGTTGATCGTCAATACGGCTGAGGCGGTTACCCTCACCGATATCTCCGTCACCAAGACCGGTGATTCCAGCGGCGGCGATAACTGTAATTTCTATGGCCTGAACGCGGCGCTCCTGGTTATGGGCGGTTCTACCGCCACAACCACCGGCGCGACGATCGAGTCTTCCGCTTCCGGCGCCAACGGTGTCTTTTCCTATGGCGGCAACGGCGGCCGCAACGGTGCGGAAGGTGACGGCACAACCGTGATCATCTCTGACTCGACCATCACCACCACAGGCGACGGCTCGGGCGGTATCATGACCACCGGCGGCGGTATTACCTATGCCAGTGACCTGACCGTGACCACTTCCGGGCGTTCCTCCGCGGCAATCCGTACCGACCGCGGCGGCGGTACCGTGGTCGCAGACGGCGGCAGCTATACGTCCAACGGACTTGGCTCACCCGCGATCTACTCCACCGCGGATATTACCGTAAAGAACGCGACGCTGGTTTCCAACCTGTCCGAAGGGGTATGCATTGAGGGGAAAAACACGATCACCCTGGAAAGCTGCGATCTGACCGCCAGCAATACGCAGTGTAACGGCAATGCCACATTCCTGGACACGATCATGATCTACCAGTCCATGTCGGGCGACGCGGACAGCGGTACTTCCGCCTTTACGATGACCGGCGGCAGCCTGACCAGTCTCAGCGGACACATGTTCCATGTAACCAACACCCACGCGGTGATTACCTTGTCAGGCGTTAACCTGGTCAACGAAGGCAGTGACGTCCTGCTCTCCGTCTGCGATGATGGCTGGAGCGGTGCTTCCAATATTGCGGAACTGAACGCCGATGCGCAGGTACTGTCCGGAACAATTCTCGTCGGCAGCAATGCCACGCTGACGCTCTCCCTTTCCAATGGTTCTTCCTTTGAAGGCAGCATCGGCGGTGAAATTGCGAGCGCGAAGGGAACGCAGGTTTCCACGGAAGTCGGTACGGTTTCCGTCTCCCTGGATGAAACAAGTACCTGGACCCTGACGGGAGATACCTGGATCTCCGAATTCTCCGGCAGTGCGGAGAACGTCATCCGTAACGGTTATACCCTGTACGTCAACGGCGTTGCCCTGGAGTAATCCCGGGCAGCCTGCCGGCATCCGGAATTCATTCCGGATGCCTGTTTTTTTCGGGTAAATCCTTCAGAAATAACGTGATATCCGTTGACCCGGGCCATCCTGCAAAAAAAGCTGGTACAAGTTTCATAAAATCTATTGATTTTAATCGGATAAGGCGAGTATAATATGCGTATCGTAGGAAAACTACAAAACTTCTCCGCAGAAAGGACTGGATATTGATGAAAAAACTGATTGCGTTGCTGTTGGCACTGATGATGGCGCTGGGTGTTGCCTGCGCTGTCGCTGAGGATGATTGGGAAACTAAAGATCTGTATAATGATAACGGCGAATACATCGGATATGAAGAATACTATAACGGCGTTTTAACGTATAAATTTGTGAGGGATCTCGAAAACAACACATCCACCTCAACCAATTATGACGAAAAAGGCAATGTTACCAGTTACACCTTGAGCAATTATGATGATAACGGAAATTCCACCGGCTCTGTTACATATGATGCAAATAACCAGGTGACCCAGAAAACAACCGGCCAGGCTGACGGGGACTCTTACGAATATACGTCTTGTTATTTTGAAAATGGCGAAGCTACATGGATCAATACATGGGGCGGCGATGAAAACGGCACCTATGATATTTCATTCAACATGGATGGCTCCATCTATGAGGACTCTCCGTGGGGAAACAGTACCGCAACCGAGTATTATGATAAGGAGACCGGAAAATGGTACAGTAAAGAATCCGGTGCCGAAGTGGCCGCTCCGGATCTGAGCAGCATTTATGCCGCGGCAAAGAGCACAATGCTCAAAAAGCCTGTCTGGTATTATCACAATACCGTAAGCGTGGCCGGTATCAGCCTTCGTGACGCGTATCCGGGCCTCACCGATAAATGGTATAACGTGGTGCCTGTGGACCTGAGCCAGGACGGAACCCAGCAGTTCCCGCTGGTGGTTTCCAATATGTACTATATCGGCACCGTGACCGTAACCGTGGCCGGTGATGAAGTAACCACCTCTTGTCATTATTCTCCCCGCTCAAATTATCACTTCTCCGCGCTCGATGACTGCCTGGCCTGGTTTACCGGTGTGGACCAGATCACCGGCGATTTCCTTGAAAACCCGAACAGCAATATGTCCTTCGGCCGGAAGATCTCCAAGGCCAATGATCTGAACGGCCAGGATGTCGCGCTGCTGTTCGTCTGCAACCATGTTACCTACCGTGTTCCTTTTACCGATGACGGCATTACTCCCAAACGGTTCTACCGTGACAGCAGGCTCAACGCGGACTACTTCAACGGCCTTAACAGCCTGATGACCAGATTGGGAAACTAAATACCCCATTGATACTTCCTCGCCTCCGGACGCAAACGCTGTACAGCCTGTCCGGAGGCTTTTATCATCTTCAGTTCCGGGCCTTCGGGCACATTCCGGTATGTTCCTGATCGCCTGACTGCCGTCACTGCGGGAAAGTACAATACAGACAGCCGGAATGAAACACACAGCCGGTTTGGAAAAATATTCATATAAAACAATGATCCGGAGTTTGCGGAGGTGCGTAATCCTGGCAAAAGTGATTCTGATATGCGGGAAAATTTGCAGCGGGAAGTCTTTTTACGCAAGATCTCTCCTTAATCGCGGCCATGCGGTAATCCTGTCGACTGATGAGGTGACCTATGACCTGATCGATAACGAGCAGGGCGAGTTTTATGATCGCTTCGCCGCACGGGTAAATCTGTATCTGCGGAAAAAAGCGGTTGAAATCGCCAAGGCCGGTGCGGATGTCATTCTGGACTGGGGTTTCTGGACAAAAGAAAACCGCGCGGAGATTTCATCGCATCTGTCCGCGCGGGGGGTGAAATATGAATGGCACTATATCGATATTGATGATGAGCGCTGGAAAAGAAACATTTCCGAACGGAACGCCCGGATCGAGCGCGGTGAAAAAGGATCCGACTTCTATGTCGACGAAGGCCTGCTGAGAAAACTGAACGGACTCTTTGTTCCGCCTGAAGCGGATGAGATGGACGTTATCTGGAAACCGGATGATAAGCCAGCTCCTTGATAAGTCGGTCAGCGATTCCCTCTTGCCGCCCGTCTTATTTCTTCTTTCGAATGATCAGGATACATCCGATAATAAGCACCAGCCCGGCCCCTGCGCCGACCCAGCCCCAGGGGAACGGGTTTTCCTGTTCGGCGGAATCGTCAAAATTGCCTTCCTCGCCCTCTCCCAAGCCCAGGATGCCTTCACTCGGCGGATGGTACTCCGCCAGATCCGTCTTCATCGTTGCCCGCGCCGTACCGGTTCCCTCCGGCAGCAGGCAGAGGCCGATCATGACAGCCACGGTGACCAGCGCCGCGCCGGTCAGAAAGCGCCTCAGTTGTTTCCTGTCTTTCACGTCATTCCCCTCCTGTCTTTTTTCCTGTTGTTGATATTCGTTTCATCAGGGACGATTAATCCCCGAATGAGATTCCGCATTCCGTAATGACGTACTGCTTTGCGTCGATCGCGGTGTATTCTTTCAATTCCGGCGCGAGATACCGGATATACGCCAGTTCCTGTGTGGCCTGGTTGCTTTCTTCAAACTGCAGGCTGTACGTGTACAGGGCAAATGCCGCGTCCAGGTTCATCTCCTCAATCGCGATAAAGCCCAGTCTCCTGAGGAGGCGTGCCTTGTCCCTGTTTTCGGTAATATTGGGAATTACTTTTTGCAGCCAGGCTTTGGCCTCGTCATAATTCCGCGTCGCGATATATGCTTCGGCGATTTCAAAGTGGGCCAGCGTGTCTTTTTCGTTTTCTGCCAGGCATCTGCTGTAGGCTTCGATGGCTTCGTCATATTTCCCTTCATCAAACAGCCGGATACCTTCCTGATACGCCTGGATATATTCGTCGCTTCCGTCAATCGTGATCTCGTTTTTGTTCATATTGTATCCGTCCCTCGCCAGTTCAGGCTCATTCAGATGGATATAATCGAAACAGATATCTGTGGCCGCGATAAAGATATCGCTTGATTCGGAATTGAATTCCTGTTGCATGATTTCGTTGACAGTCGGCCTCGATTTATAAGTATCGGAAATATCCGCGTGGAGAATACACCAGACATAGAGATAATAGTAATCGGACATGAACAGGGTCATATCTGTGATATCTCCGCTCTGGAAAAGAGCGGCGTTGATATTTTTCAACAGTTGGGTCGCCTCTTCCGGGCCGCCGTAATAAACCTTTTCCTGGTCCGGATCAATATAATTGTACAGTTGCAGGCAATAATCGTTTATCCCGTCCGGCTCTTCCAGCGCGCGGTCCGTCGGTGCGTTATCCTTAACGGCTGAATACATTTTGTCCAGGATGGCAAAATAATTGTTTTGGGTTTCTTCCGTGGTTGCCGTCTGTTCCTCCGCGCCCGCGACAGCTGGAAAAAGTACCGTCCACAGCATGACGGCGGCAAGCATCCATATGGTCATTCGATAAAAACGATTCAGGAACAGCTTCATGATCGGATACCTCCATCAATATATGATTCGCTTGATTTGTATTAAATATATCAGACCTGTCATGCGGAAGTCAACCGGGAACGAGGATTCGGCCAAACTCAACCGCCGGGCGACCTGACTTGCGTACTGCGTTATTGAAGAACCTGTGCGGATAGGATACAATCTGTTTGCAGCTGCGGAAAATCAACAGTGTTTCGGGAGGAAAGTATGGAACTTGGAAAAAAGATCAGGCAGCTTCGTTTCCGGGCGGGACTGACGCAGGAACAGCTGGCCGACAGGCTGGGAGTCGGTGCCCAGGCCGTATCGAAATGGGAGAACACCGTTGCCATGCCGGATATCACCCTGCTGCCCTGTCTGGCTGAAATCTTCGGCGTTACGATCGACGACCTGTTCGATCTGACTGTGGAGCAGCGGCTGAACCGTATTGAAAACAGCCTGGATATAGAAAGCGAACTGTCCCAGGACGTGTTCAGGGAGTATGAGGATTTCCTGAAATCCCAGCTCGATTCCGGTGAGTACCGGAAGCGTGCGGCCAGCCTGCTCGGCTTTCTTTACTGGCATCGGATGAACTCCGCCGCGGAACATGCCGCCCGCTATGCGAAGGAAGCGATCCGGATGGATCCCGGTGAAAAGGACTGCCAGTGGGTTCTCAACAGGGCGGAAGGCCATGCGGCATGGGACTGGAATATGGCCAATCATTCGAAAGCGATTGATTTCTACAGCGAGCTTGTAAAGGAAAATCCGGAGGTTACCCTCCCCTACAGCTACCTGCTGGACAACCTGATCGCGGATCACCGGGCGGACGACGCGGAGAAAGTACTGGACCGGCTTTGTGCGCTGCCGGATGCCAATCCGATTACAACAAGGGTTTACCGTGCCTATATTGCCCTGGCCCGGTTTGACGAACCCGCGGCGGACCGCGTCATGGAAGAACTGGAAAAGGCGTATCCGGATAACAGCGTCTGCCTGTTTGAAGCCGCGCAGTATTACGTCCGGAAATGCGATTACAGGAAGGCGATCTCGCTGTATGAGGAATCCTTCGCGAAGGAAACCCGCCGTCCGAGGTTTACCGATGAACTGGACGCCATTGCGGACATTTATGAGATCATGGGAGATTATCAGGCGGCGGCGAAAACCTGCGACCGGATCATCGACCTGCTGCGGTCCGAATGGGGGATGACGGAAGAAACCGCGCTGAAAAACGCGCAGAAAGAAAAAGCGCGCCTGCTCGCGAAATAACGAATGAGCAGCCTGCGCAAGCAAGCAACGCGGCAGCCCGGGAACAGGCTGCCGCGTTGTTTTTCTGTCATTTCCCCGATGATTTATTTCTCGTAGCTTTCCAGCAATTCAACGATGCATTTGAGGTCGGGAGCGTCCAGGTAGTTATATTCGCCGTTTCCGTCGCCGTATACGCCGTGCTGGACGAGTTTCAGGCCCGCGGCTTCGGCGTTCGCGACCTGTTTTGTGGAATCCTTTACCTGGAAGGCCACGTGGTGCATGCCCTCCCCGTGTTCGTTCAGGAAGTTCCGCCAGGTGGACGGCGCTTCGTTGGGCTGGATCAGTTCGATCTGGAGTCCCGGTCCCACGTCAAAGAAAGCCAGCAGGGAGTTCGCTTCCGGAGCGGGTTTCCCCTCAAACACCGTCTGCGTAACCGCATAATCTCCGCAGGGCTGGGTCGGCGGTACTTCCATGCCGAGAAACTCCGCCCATTTCCTTTTGGTCGTTTCAATATCCTTTACGATAAATCCCACCTGGGCTACCAGGTTTGTTCCTACGATGCCTGCCATATCTTTCTCCTCCGTTTTCGGTCTTTCGGTTCAGATCCGGTAGATGTAATTCTCCTTGCGCGGTGCGGCCGGCCCCGGTTCCTTGGCCGCGTATCCCAGGATACAGTGGCCGATGCCTTCGTAATCGCCTTCGATGCCCAGGTCCTTCAGGATTGCCTTGCCTTCCTCGCTGTCAAACTCTTCCTTGGCCCGGTGAATCCAGCAGCTCGCGATTCCCAGGGAATGTGCGGCGTTCATCAGGTTGCCCATGACCAGGCTTCCGTCGTACAGATAGGTGCCCACCGCGCGATTGGCCAGCACGACGATCACCACCGGCGCCCCGTAAAACGGATCGTTTCCGGCGCCCATAACGGCGGCATTCATCCGGGACAGCCGGTCCCGCGTTTCCTTGTCGGTCACGGCAATCATAATGGGCGCCTGTTTTCCCATCCCGGTCGCGGCATAGGTGCCTGCTTCCAGGATCTGGTCCAGCACTTCGGCCGGAATGGGATCCGGTTTGTAGCTGCGGCAGCTGCGCCGTTCCATCAATGTTTTCAGCGTATCGTTCATGATGATTCCTCCTCAATAATTATACCAGGGCGGTCATTTACTGCTCTGGTATTATGCTAAACCCTAAAGTTTACTCTAAGTCAAGCATTCGTTTTTGATTTTTTTCAGGTCAGCCTACGCCGTCCAGCAGATCCTGGATGACGGTATCCCGGGTCAGCGGTATCCAGTGTCCGGTCAGGCAGGTCTCCGGATTCACACGGCGCACCGTCTCCGCCAGTTCGTTGGCAAGGTTCTGGTCGAAGGCCCCGTCCGGGAACGCGTTGCATGTGCAATCGCCGAGGATCAGTACTTTTTCTTCAGGTACTTCAACCAGCGTCGAGTCATCCGTATGCGGTGCCGTTGCCTGGAATATCCGGATGGGGCAGTTGCCGGCGTCGATCCGCATTTCCCCCTGGTAAACCAGGTCGGCAGGCGTGACGATAACCGGCTTGCCGTCCGCGTATTCGCGCCGGATCGTCTCATGCATATCGAAAAAGAAATCCGTTCCTTCCCGGCTGATCCGTTCGCGGAAATCCGCCAGGTACCGGTTCGTCCGCTCATTGGCCAGGCACAGCCCATGCACCGCGTGCATCCCCAGGGTATGGTCCCAGTGCCAGTGGGTCAGCACGGTCAGCGACGGAAGCGGCAGGTTTTCCTCCTCCAGCGCGCGGTAGAATTCCCGTACATGGTCAACGGAATGGCCCGCGTCCACGGCCAGGCTCCAGCGGTCTCCGCGGATATAACTGAGGTTCGGGCGGTCCCGTTCCTCTTCGTACGGATATACCCATATTCTTTCAGTCAGTCTGTCCAGTTTCATGCCTCGAACTCCTTCCCGCCTATCTGGCGGTATATTCAATCCCGTATTCTTTGCAGTACAGTTCCGCGGTTGATCCCGCGCTGACTATGGCATGGACGGTGCTGGCCATTCTTGTAATCATGACCATATATTCTTCGTTGTATTCCCGGATCATCTGGTTCATCAATGCGTTTTCGCTGATATATGACAGGCTTTCGGGAAGCGATACTGCCTGTAGTGAATCACACCTGCTGAAAACGCCTGATCCGATAAACGACAGGCCTTCCCCGAATTCCGCCTTTTCCAGCGCGGGACAGTCGGAAAAGGCGGAGGCGACAACGCGGGATGCTCCCTCCCCGATCCGGATTTCGCGGAGGTTGTCGCATATGGCAAACGCGCCTTGTCCGATCGCAGTTCCGCCGTCAACAGTCAGTTTTTCGATTCCGTTGCATTGCGTAAAAGCGCCGGTGCCGATCTCAATACCATCCCGGAAAGCCGGCAGGTCTGACAGGAATTCGCAGGAAGCAAACGCATACGCCCCGATTTTCCGGATGCCTGCCGGAATGGTGATCTGGCATCTGCATCCGTGGAAAGCGTTCCTCCCAATAACGCCCACGCTGTCTGGGACAACGATCCGGCAGGACTGTCCGGCGGTAAAATAGTAAAACGCGTAATCGCCGATGGTCTCCGTTCCTTCCGGAACCAGGCTGTTCTCTCCCGTTCCGGGTACCGCCGCAACCAGCCGGTGATCGTTCCGGCTGATCAGCATTCCGTCGTTCAATATGAATGCTTCGTTCCGGGAGTCCAGCTGCAGTTCAGCCCAGGGAAACGGATTGGCCCCGATATCGGTGACGCTGGCCGGAATTGTGACAGCCCGGAGCATGGACCATCTCCAGAAAGCGAAATCGTCGATCCTTTCAATCCCTTCTTCGATTTCATATTCCATATGATCGGAATCGAAGACGTCATAGCACCAGATCAGGCGATGGTCTTCTTTGTCGAACAGAATCCCGTCCTTCAGTTCAAGCACGGGATTGTCCGGCGACAGTGTCACCTGCCTCAGGGCTGCCCTTGTATCCTTTGTGCAGTTCATCATGGCAAAAGGATTACGGCCCGGTTTCGTAAGGCTGGCCGGGATGTCAATGCTTTTGCAGGCGCATCCCCAGAACGCGTAATCGTCCAGCGTTTCAATGCCTTCCGGGATGCGGTAATCTCCCCTGATATATCCCCGGATAATCCGGTTTTCCGCGGGACATAGCAGGACGTTGTCAATCACCTGCAGCGTCGGATGTGTTTCCGAAACGCTGAATTCGATGATGCCGTGAATATGGCTGAAAGCGTTCGGTTCAATCACTGTAACGCAGTCAGGAATGGTGATCCGCAGCAAACCCGCGTAATCGGTATCCGGAATCGCGTCTTTTCCGATCGTGGAAACAGGATACCCGTCTAGCGACTCGGGAATATCGATATCTCCGATATAATGGTAATATCCGGTAAGCCGTGCGGTCTGATCCGGCAGTAATTCATATTCAAATAACGGAGCGTCATAAGATTCACCGGAAATCGTAACCCAGGTGCACATTCTTTTTTCCGCGGCAGTGGATTCAACCGGCGTTGTCTGTCCCTCTTCCGCTTTTAAATCAGCCGGTTTCAAACAGGCAAAGCACGTCATAACCATGGAAAAAGCGACCAGCAATACGAGTATTCTTTTCATATGCGGTTTCCCCCGTTTTTTGATACTTCAATTATATCGATAAGAAAGGAAAAAGCAATATCAGCCGTTATTGCCGACGCCTGTTATTTTCTTTCGTCGCTCTGGATGCTGTTCATCCGGGCATAACTGCCGCCCAGGGCGACAAGCTCCGCGTGGGTTCCGCGTTCCGTAATCCGGCCTTCTTCAATAACAAGGATCTGGTCAGCGTTCCGAATCGTAGACAGCCTGTGGGCGATCGCGATGATCGTCCGGCTTCCCGCGATCCCGGAAATCGCCTTCTGTATCTGCTGTTCTGTTTCCACGTCCACCGATGCGGTCGCTTCGTCCAGGATGATGATCGGGGATTTACGCAGGATTGCCCGTGCGATGGCGACCCGCTGTTTCTGTCCGCCGGACAGGCGGAGGCCCCTCTCCCCGACCTGCGTCTGGTATCCGTCCGGCATTGCCATGATATCTTCATGGATATTCGCTGCCCTGGCCGCGTCCTCGATTTCTTCCATCGATGCGTCCGATACCGCGTATCCGATGTTTTCCGCGATCGTACCGTTGAAGAGGAACGTATCCTGCAACACAGGAGAAATATTCCGCCGCAGGCTTTCCAGCGTCACGCAGCGGATATCGTGCCCGTCAATCAGGATATATCCGGAAGAAGGCTCATAGAAACGGGAAATCAGTTGGGTGAGCGTCGTCTTGCCGACGCCGGTCGGTCCGACCAGGGCCAGCATCTGCCCTGGTTTGCAGACAAAGGACACGTCCCGCAGCACCGGAATATCATCACCGTAGGAAAAACTGACATGGTCAAACGTTATTTCACCCTGCACGGATGTGAGCGTTTCAGCGTTTTTCACATCCTCGATTTCCGGTGGCGCGTCCAGGATTGCCAGGACCCGTTCCGCCCCTGCCATAGACTGCTGCATACTCTCCAGCAGGTTGGCAAGGCCGGTTACGGGTCCGTAGAAAAGGCCCAGGTACAGCAGGAACGCCACGATATCCGCTACGCTCAGCCCCTCCCTGTATGCCAGATACCCGCCGAAAGCAACGACCAGGATTGTGCCAAGCGATGAAATAAACTCAACGGAAGGATGGAAAACCGCGCTGATTTTCAACGCCTGCAGCATAGCCTTGACGTGCGCGAAATTTTGTTCGTTCACCTGCTCCGTCTCATATTCTTCCCGGCCGAAAGACTGGATCTCATGGATGCCGGACAGATTGTCCTGCAGTTTGCCGTTCAGTTCGCCCATCTTTTTCTGGGAAATACGGAAATACGGCCTGACCTTTTTGGAGAAAATGATGCCGGACGCGAAAATGAGCGGGATCGGCGCGCAGGTAATCAGCGCCAGTTTCCAGTTGATCGTCAGCAGAACAACCAGCACTCCGACAAAGGTGACCAGGTTGGTAATCGAATCCGGGATCATATGGGCATAGAGCAGTTCAAAATCCCGGGTATCGTTCACGATCCGGCTCATCAGGTCGCCGGTCTGCTTATCATGGAAATACCCCAGGTGCATATGCTCCAGTTTGTCGTACGTCCGCGTCCGAAGATCCCCCACCAGGTACCAGGCGGCCTTGTGCGCCAGGTAATTGCTCAGGAAACGGAACAGGATCCGCAGCAGGTACAGGCCGACCAGGATCGCTGTAAAACCGCCGATTGTCCGTAAGCCCGCGTCGTCGACCCCGGCTTCCACAATACCCGTCATGGCGGACAGCACTTTCGGGGCGGCCAGGTTCACCGCCGTCAGCGCCAGCGTGGAGAAAATCGCAATGATATACAGAGATCTGTACCGGATTGCTTCCCGGCTGAGCCGCCACAGTGTTCTGATCATCTCCGCGCCTCCCGCGACTGTTATGTCTCTTATACGTTTTGGTTCTGAAGTTTGAGTGTCCTGTTTCCCGGCTTTTGATTGCGCCAGATGTTCGGTTTCCATTTTCTCCTGTCGCCCGGGGCGTGGGATCCGACTCCTTTTTTACGCCAGGAAACATATCTCAGGATGCAGGAGAATCCGGCCAGCATCCAGGTAACGCCGGCGGTAATCCAGATCGACCAGACGCCGGCGGTCGTCAGGTGCAGGAGGATCAGCGGCAGTCCGATCCGTCCGGCAATTTCCACGATTCCGTTGATAAAGGAGAAGAACGCGTCCCCGACTCCGTTCAGCACCCCGCGGGAAACGTAGATAATCCCCAGGAATATGTAGAAGTAGCTGGTAATCCGCAGGGCTTTTTCGCCCATCTCGATGACTTCCTGTTCATGAACAAACAGGCTGACCAGCGATCCGCCGAACAACTGCATCGTCAGTGTCATCAATCCGGCCAGCGCGCCCATTGCCAGCAAACAGTCACGGAATCCTGTCCGGATCCGGTCCGTTCTGCCCGCTCCCATGTTCTGTCCGGAATAGGTGGACAGCGCCATGCTCATGGAGCCGAACGGCTGCTGTACCAGCTGTTCCAGGCGGTTAGTCGTGGTATAGGCCGCCATGGCGACGTTTCCGAAGGAATTGACCACCGTCTGCAGCGCGGTCGTGGAAATGGCAATCAGGCTCCACTGCAGGGCCAGCGGAAGCCCCAGTTTAATCGCGCTCCGGGAAATGGCCCGGTCGTAGGCCATGGATTGCCGGTTCAGGCGGAAATAAGGATTGCGCCGGAAAGCGTACACCAGGGAACCGGTTCCGGCCAGCAGCTGGGACATCATGGTGGCCAGCGCCGCGCCGAACACGCCCCAGGAAAACACGCCGACAAAAAGCAGGTCCAGGCCGACGTTCAGGATACAGGAAACGATCAGGAAATACAGCGGCGTACGGGAATCGCCCAGCGCACGCTGCATGGATGAAGCATAGTTGTAGATGGCGATCAGGGGAACGGACGCCGCTGTCATGCGCATATAGATGATCGCGTCCGGCCGGATTTTTTCAGGCGTACCCATCCAGCCGAGCACCGTAGGCGCCAGGATGAATGAGAGTGTTCCGGTCAGCAGGGAAAAAGCCAGCATGATATACGCGGAGTTGGCAATGGCCTTGCAGACCATATCGTCTTTCCGGGCGCCGAAATACTTGGCCGTGATAATCCCGCATCCTCCGCTGATGCCGTTGAAAATGGAGAAAAACAGGAAGGAGATGGAGCCGGTCGATCCGACCGCGGCCAGTGCGTCCGCGTTAATCAGCCTTCCCACAATCATGGAGTCAGCCAGATTATACGCCTGCTGGAAAAGATTCCCGATCAGCAGCGGCAGCGCAAAAACGGAAAGCAAAGCCAGCGGCTTGCCTTCCGTCATATTCATGGTCGTATTCCTTTGCATGGACAAGATCCTCCGCCTGATCAGAAAAGGAATTTGCCGCGGATTAGTACATACAAATTCGCTGCGGATAGATCTTAATTCTTAAAGTTTACTCTAAGTCAAGGGGTATTTTATCTTTTTTCAACGATTGTTTCCGGTTTTTTTCTGCCGGAATGTTAAGGGATATACTTCATATCGATCCGGAACACCTGATCGTTCCGCAGATGGTATTCCAGCTGGAGATGATGGTTGTCCCCGGTATAAATATACCGGATAACCCGATACCCTTCTTCAATCTGCCAGATCTTGCCGCTGCCTTTATCGTTGTAATAGAGCCCCCGGTTATGGCTGGGGCTTTCCACCTGGCCTGAATCCTTGAACTGGCCGACGACGTATTCTTCATTGTTCCCGATCCCGGTACCGCGCGGACCGGTGATGATTCCGTCTTCGGAACAACTGACTTCAACAACGACCCATGTTTTGGTTTTCTTGCCAGCCAGGTTCATGACGGCATAACCCCATGGATAATCGTATTTGCGGATCTCCGATCTATACTCGTCGGATTCTTCGGTTTCCGCCGGAGTTCCTTCCCCGAATGTTTCAAAGAAATCCGGTTGTGTCGTGATTCCGAAACGGATGGAACCGATCATGTCGTCGCTGGTAAACGATGTTTTAGGTTTTGGATTCACGTCAATCTTATATTTTACGACCAGCGGATTGGATACTTTGGAATACTGGTTGACCGCCACTGCCTGCAGCGTCACGTTTCCGGTCGGCAGCGAAATAACTTCTCCTGTTTTATACAGCGGGCTGTCCGGATCGGGCGGTGAACCGTCAATCGTGTAGTATATTTTGATATCGTCGTCCCCGATATTCTCCTTTCCGGGTTTCAGCCTGACGACCTGTTTTGTTTTATATGTGTTCGGGGCGAGGTTCGCCTGGGGCATCTTCGGACTTGGCATACTGATCCGGTATGTGGCCTTCAGTTCGTCGGATACCAGTTCTCCGTTCACACAGACAGCCCGGAGGTGATGCGTGCCTTCCTCCAGCAGGATCGGAGCCGTGAATTTTATTCCTCCATAGGGCAGAGATGC